>MDTB01151702.1_pt1 | contig 18172 bp, 18 predicted proteins | sample 811161 | NCBI WGS metagenome assembly MDTB01 (sample SAMN05326650, study PRJNA326480) | marine metagenome | isolation source: seawater | place: Mediterranean Sea | collected 2009
TGCATGCAGAAAAACTAAAAATATAAAATATTCCTGGATAACCTATTCCAAATAGCTTTTTTAAAAAATTTTTATTATAAAAAATTAATGTACCGATTAAAACAACCACAAAAGGTATTGCTCCTCTATAGAATAACATTCCCCATGTTTCTATATTCGATAATCTAATCAGCAAAGAATCAGGAGTTATTAGAAAAACCCCAATAAATGCCAGTAGAGATCCTTTTTGCTGGTTTGATAATTTTTGAGTCATTTTAATAGTTTATAAAAATTAAAACTTATTTAGAGTAAGGTTTTCTCGAAAATATTCTTTTTAACATTGGTTCAAAATATCCCAATGGCAAGGACTTGTAATTAGGATCAAATGATCCTTGGTCGTATTTTTCACAAAAATCAACAGTCGCTTGATAATATTTATGATCTTTATATTTATCTCTTTTATTTCTGTCTTTACCTAAATGATGTGCATAATAGTATAATTGAAATTCTCCATGTTTTTCAATTATCCAATGAGTTTTTTCTGAAACATAGGGTTTTAAAATTGCTGCAGCATACTCTGAGTGGTTCATTGGAGCCAATTCATCACCGATATCATGTAAAAGAGCTGCTACTATCATTTCTTCATCTTCCCCAGCCTTTAAAGCTTTTGTAGCGCTTTGAAGAGAATGTTCTAACCTAGATATCTGATATCCTTCTAGCGTTTCATTTAAACATGACATAAACTTAAGAATTCTATCAGCCGTTTCTTCTATATATTTTTTTTCATGTTTATCCAAAAGTAAGTAATCTTCTTTTGTGCCGTGTTTCATTTCTGTGAATTTAACTTTATTCATAACTAATTATTTGAAGCAGCACTTAATAAGGAAAGTTGCGTAATTTTATTATCTCCTAAATTATCAATTGGTTTAACTGGATATTCACCTGTAAAATAATGATCTGTTAATTGAGGATAGTCATTATTTCTACTTTCAAATCCAATTGCTTTATAAAGTCCATCTATAGTTAAAAATTTTAAACTTTTTGCTCCTATATAATCACAGATTTCATCATTATTTTTATTTGCTGCTAAGAGTTCTTTTTTTGTAGGTGTATCAACTCCATAAAAATCAGGATATCTTATCTCTGGACTTGCTATTCTTACATGGACCTCTTTGGCTCCTGCATCATATAACATTTTTACAATTTTATAACTTGTAGTTCCCCTAACTAAAGAATCATCAACTAATATAATTTTTTTATTTTTTATTGATGTTTGATTTGGATTTAATTTAAGTTTTACACCAAGGCTTCTAATTTTTTGTGATGGTTCAATAAAAGTTCTTCCAACATAATGATTTCTAATTAATCCTAATTCAAAATTTTTTTTTATTTGCTGACTATAACCTAGAGCTGCAGCATTTCCAGAATCTGGAACAGGTACAATTATATCACCTTCAACATCATCTTCTTTAGCGAGCTCCTCTCCTAATTTTTTTCTATATTCATATGCTGTTTTTCCATTCAAAATACTGTCTGGTCTAGAGAAATAAATATATTCAAATACACAAGGACGAATTTTTTGTTTTGGAAAAGGTTTTATACTTTTTAGCTTCTCATCTTCTATTAATATAATTTCTCCATTTTCAACTTCTCTTAAATATTTTGCACCAATTATATCCAAAGCACACGTTTCAGAAGCTAAAACATAAGAGTTTTTTAATTTTCCAATTACTAATGGTCTTATTCCAAAAGGATCTCTAACTCCTATTAATTTTTTTTGTGTGAGCATAACTAATGCATAACCTCCTTGAATTTGAAACAATGCATCTATTATTTTATCTTCGGTTTTTGATCTTTTTGATTTAGCTATTAATTGAACAATAGTCTCAGTGTCAGAAGTGGTATAAAATATTGAACCTTCTTTAACCAGTTTTGATCTTAAAGTTATAGCATTTGTTAAATTTCCGTTGTGAGAAACACTTATTCCTCCAGCATTAGTATCAGCAAAGAAGGGCTGAATATTTCTTAATGTTGTTCCTCCCGTAGTACTATATCTATTATGACCTACAGCATACTTTCCTGGTAATTTTTTTAAAACTTTTTCTTTATTAAAATTGTCTCCAACTAAACCAAATCTTTTTTCAGAATGATATTTTTCACCATCAAAAGTAACAATCCCACAACCTTCTTGTCCTCGATGCTGTAGAGCATGCAGACCGAGAGCCGTAACTGCTGAAGCATCATTCACATTACTTACGCCAAAAACTCCACACTCTTCTTTAAGTTTTGGATTATAATTCTTGAACTTTTTCTTTAGCATCATCGTAATTTTCTTTGTTAGGAAATTCTTTAATTAGATAACTACTACCTTTTTTGACAATTGGAAAGGTTAAGGATTTATCTAAATCTAATGGCCACTTATCATGATTATAAACTATAGTAATAGTTGAAAATATACACACACATATAATATATGATCTTAAAAAACCAAAAAAGAATCCAAATAGTTTATCAAGAGCTCCCAATCCAGAATAAGTAACTGCTTTCCCAATTCCTTTGTTGATCATTAATATAATAAAAATAATTAAAACAAAAATTCCTATTCCCAGAATAACATCTAATACATATTCATTATCTATAATTCCATCAACGAAAGGTTTAATTTTGGGAAATATTATTAAAGTTAAAACATATGCCAACAACCATTTAGAGGCAGCTAATAAACTTAAAATAAAACCTTTTCTAGAGCATTTAATTAAAGATAATAAAGTAAAAAATATATATATTAGATCAAAACTTGAAATTGCATCAAAAATTTTTATAAAGTTATCCATTAAAGAAAATTATTTATTTTCAAAAGGTTTAAAGACCAGCAATAATGATGGGAGTAAAGTTAATACTGATATCATTGCTAACAACATTGCTATTCCTGTAAAAATACCAAAATATATAGTTGGAATAAAATTAGATAAGACCAAAATCGAAAATCCAAAAACTATAGTTATCGATGTATTCAGTATTGCAACACCAACTGTAGAATGACATTTTTTTATTGTTAATTTGTAATCATTTATCTTTTTAAATTCTTCCTTAAATCTATAAATATAGTGAATACTATTATCAACCGCTATACCTATTGTTATAGCAGCAATAGTTATAGTCATCATATCTAACGGTATTTTTATTATTCCAATTATTCCTAAAATAAAAAAAGCAGCAATGAAGTTTGGAACTATTCCAATTAATGATAATTTAATATTTTTAAATAAAACAAAAAACATTGCAAATATTCCAATCATTACTAAACCAAGAGTTAAAATTTGTGATTTAAATAAACTTTGTAATAAATTATTAAATAAAATTAAAACTCCTGCTAGTTTATATTCATCTTTTTTAAGACCTATTTTATTTTCTAGATCATACTTAATTTTTTTAATTAATTCATTTCTTCTTAATCCTTCTTTAGAATCTTTAATTCTTAAATTAATTCTTGCCTCTGAGTCAGGAATAGAAATATATGGATCGACAATTTCTTTTCTAATTGATTCAGGAATTTTTGAATAAAGAACACCCATTTCAAGACTTCCAAGTGGCTTATTATCATTTAAAGATGTTGCTACTTGAATAATAGAGGAGAAGGATAATACCTTTCCAACAGCAGGTAAATTGTCTAAATAATTATGTACTTTATCAATTTTGTCTACCTTGTCTTTGGTAAACCAATATTTTGACTTATCATCTTCAGATTCTGTTTCTCCCCAATCATCATCATCTTCAACTTTATTATCACTTTTTGGAAACTTAATTATGACTTCAAGTGGAGTGGTACCACCCAATTTTTCATCAATAAGCTTCATTCCTTTATAAATTTCTGTATTTTTATTAAAATAATTGATGAAGCTGTTTTCCACTTCAAGACGCGAGATACCAAAAATACTAATTAAAAATAATGCCGAACTAACAATAAAAATTAAACTTTTATTATTGATAGATATTTTTCCTAATAGATTTGTAAAAAAGGAATTTTTATTTTCATCAATATTAACACTCACATCAGAAATAAAAGTAATTAAGGTTGGCAATAAACTAAAAGTAATTATAAAAGAAACAAGTAGACCCACGGTCATCATCCACCCAAAATCTATTATTGGTTTAATTCCACTAAAAATTAGTGAAAGAAAAGCAACAATTGTAGTAAGAGCAGTATAAAGAATTGGCCAAAACATTTTGCTAGTTGTTTCAACAATTATTTCTTTTTTACTTAAGTTTGCTTTTTCTTTTGATAACTGCAAAAATCTAGTACACATATGTATATTCATAGCCATTGTTAAAATTAGCATTAACGCAATAAAGTTTGATGATATGACTGTAACTTTCCAGCCCAATAAACCAAGAAGCCCAATCATTATTACAACTGAAAAAAAACAACTACTTATTGGAACTATTATCCAAACAATTTTTTTAAATACAAACCAAAGAGTTGCTAAAATAAATATTAAAACACCAAAACCAAAAATAATAATATCATTTTTAATAAATGACATCATGTCATCAGCAATCATAGGAATTCCTCCAAGATGTATTTTTGCTTTATTTTCATAAGATTTAATTATTTGTCTTATTTCAATAATATTCTGATGATTTTTTTTCTTTAATTTTTCTTTATAAATTTCTATTTCTTTTTTATTTTTAATTTCTTTAGGAATTTCATTTTTTTTTATATTTACAATTATTCCGGATGTTTTACCATCTTCACTAATTACAAAATTTCTAAAAACTGGACTATTTAAAATTTCATTAAATCCTCTTCTTTTATCAATTCCATCACTTTTAAGTGTGCTAAAATTCTGTAATCTTTCAGTTAATGTTTTGTCTGTACTATTTAAAAGAGGTATATCTAAAATAGTTATAACACTATGAACCCAATCTAAACTTTGAATTTTGTATTTTAGACTAAGTAAATTATTAATTGAGGTATCTGAAATTATTTCATCAAAAGGGGTGTAAGTTAAAACAAGAAATTCTTTAGAATTATATCTTTTTCTAATTTCTTTTAAATATTTTAAATCTGGATCTCCCTCAATCAATAAAGTTTCTGAAGAAGCATCTAGCTTAAAATCTTTTGAAAAGAAACCAAAACTAACAAGACAAATAAGCAAAATAGTTATAACTATCTTGGGTTTTTCAATTATATTTTTTTGGTAAAAATGTGAAAACATCTAATACCAACTTATATAATTAAATTTAACTATTTTGAATATCTTTAAATTTGGTAAACATAGCCTCAAATTCAAGCATAATATTGCCAGTAGGCCCATGCCTTTGTTTTCCTATTATTATTTCTGCTAAATTTGAAACTTCATTCATTTTAGATTGCCATTCAGCGTGCTCGACAGTCGCTGGTCTAGGCTCCATTTTTTCTAAGTAGTAAGCTTCTCTATAGACAAACATTACTACATCAGCATCCTGTTCTATCGAACCAGATTCTCTAAGATCTGAAAGTTGTGGTTTTTTTATATCTCTAGATTCAACTGCTCTTGATAGTTGAGATAAAGCTAATACTGGAACAGATAATTCTTTTGCTAAAGCTTTTAAGCCCTGGGTAATTTCTGAAATTTCTTGAACTCTACCTTCTTTAAATTTTGTGGCACGCATTAATTGTATATAATCGATTACCACCATATCTAATCCATATAGTCTTTTTATTCTTCTAGCTCTATTACTCAAAGCTGCAATACTTATTGCGGGGGTTTCGTCAATATATAGAGGAAGTTCAGAAATATTTTTTGAGGTTTCAATAAATTTATCAAATTGGTCTTCTGAAATTCTTCCTCTTCTAATATCATTTGATTTAATTCTTGATTGTTCCGCAAGTATTCTTGTTGAAAGTTGTTCTGAAGACATTTCAAGTGAAAAAAAAGCAATAGTTGATTTTCTTCCATCATCTTGGATTTTTTTTGCAGCATTGAATGCTATGTTGGTTGCCAAGGCTGTTTTACCCATTGAGGGTCTTCCTGCTATGATTATTAAATCAGATTTATGTAATCCTCCAAGTCGATCATCAAGATCAGTAAGTCCAGATGGCACACCAACTATTCCTTCTTCATTTTTATAAGCATTAGATGCCATTTCAATTGTCATTTTCATGGCTTCATCAAATTTAACTAATGATGAACTAAAAGATCCTTTTTCTGCAAGATCAAATAATGATTTTTCAAAATCTTCAATAATTGACTGACCATCGTTATCTAAGTCATTTAATTTTGCAATATCTATTATATTTTCAGATATTTTAACAAGTTCTCTTTTGACAAAAAGATCGTAAATTAATTTTGAATATTCAATTGCCTGACGAGATGAGGTAGAGAATTTAGTAATTTTAACTAAATAATCAGGAATATTAATTTCATCTTTTTCATTTTCAAAATAATTTTTTAAAGTTATAGGATTTGCTAACATTCCACTAAAAATCAATTTTTCAATTGCAGAAAAAATTTTCTGATGCATTGGGTCATAAAAATTTTTACTTGCTACCAGCATATTAATTTCATCAAATATTTCATTTGATACTAATATAGAACCTATTACAGATTGTTCTGCTTCAATGTTGTTAGGAAGTTCGTTAATTTGATTTTTTACTATATTGAATGATTTAACCATATGATTAGATAAATAAATTAAATAATTAATACAATATTAAAAATTAGTTGGGGAAAAAAATGTATAATTATTTGTTATCTTCAGATACTACTTTTATAGATATTTCTGATTGAACTTCAGGATGTAAATTTAATACAACTTTAAATATTCCTAAAGATTTAATTTCTTTAACTGGTTGTACTACAGAAGGATTAACTTCAATTTTTTCAATTTCATTTAAAATTTTTGCAATTTCTGTAGGTTTTACAGATCCATATAGCTCTTTATTTTCTGTGGCCAACTTTTTTACTTGATATTCTTTATTTTGAATTTTTTCTTGAATTATTTTTGCATCTTTTTTCTTTTCTATGTCTTTTTTAGAAAGTTCATTTTTAATTTTTTCAACTTCTTTTATATTTTCTTTAGATGCAAATAGTGCTTTTTTTTTTGAAATTAGAAAATTTCTTGCAAATCCTCTCTTGACCTCAATTACATCACCAATTGATCCAATTTTTCTTACATTTTCTAATAATATTACTTTCATTAGATTAAAGCTAAATTTCTTGCTCTTTTTATTGATAGGGATAATTCTCTTTGTTTTTTTTGACTTACCGACGTAATTCTTGAAGGCATTATCTTGCCGTTTTCTGTAATATATTTTCTTAAAAGTTTTATATTTTTATAATCAATTATAGGAGCTCCTTTTCCAGATAAAGGACATTTTTTTTTAAATTTATATTTTTGAGGTTGAAAAATACTTAATTTAGCAAATGTATTTTGGTTAGATCTTCTTTTATTATTACTTTTCATAATTAATTTATTTTTTTAATATCTTCTTCATTCTTTCTTTCAAAATAATTTGTTTTAGTGTCTAGTTTTTTAACCTTCACCGTAAGATATCTTAGTAAATTTTTGTCAATTTTTTCATTTCTTTCAAGTTCAATTATTGTTTTTCCACTACCTTGAATTTTAAAATGAATATAATTACCTTTTTTATTTTTTTTTATTAAATAAGACAAATTTAATAGTCCCCAATTTTCTGTCTTTACAACTTTTCCTTGGTTTTTAGATACTAAATTTGTATACTTTTCTTCTATTTGTTTTAGTTGGCTTGGACTAGTGTCCTGCCTAGCAATTATTGTATGTTCGTAAAAGTTCATAATTTATTCTATTAAAAAAAAGGGATATACTATTATAAAAATTTAATTACAACACAAAAAACGTTAAAATTTAATAATAATTCTATGTTTTCAGTTATTTTTCCAGGCCAAGGTTCTCAAACAGTAGGAATGATCAAAGAACTATATAATAATCTAAGTTATATCAAAGATCTTTTTAAATCCGCAGATGATGCTTTGGGTTTTCCAATAAGCAAAATAATACTACACGGACCAAAGGAAAATTTAGACTTAACCGAAAATACACAGCCAGCAATTTTTTTAGCAAGCTATTGCATATTTGAAATGATTAAAAAAGAAAGTGATTTACAGTTAAAAAATGCAAAATTTTTTGCTGGACATTCACTTGGTGAGTACTCTGCATTATCTGCAAGCGGTTGTTTAGATTTCAATAGCGCAATTAAACTTTTAAACGAAAGAGGTAAGGCGATGCAAGCCGCAGTACCCAAGGGTGCAGGAGGAATGATTGCAGTATTAGGCGTAGATATTGACGCAATAAATATTTTATTAGAACAAAATAAAAAAGATTTTATCTGTTATATTGCAAATGATAACTCAAATGGCCAAATAGTTTTAAGTGGTCTTAATTCAGATATAGATAAATTTATTGAAATTTTAAAAGCAAAAAAAATTAAAAATATAAGGCTTCCTGTAAGTGCCCCATTTCATTGTAAATTAATGGAAAAGGCTACAAACACTATGAGAGAAAAAATTAATAATACTGATTTTATTAAACCGTCTAACGTTATAATTTCAAATGTAACTGCTTTAGAGACTCAAGAGACAGAAATAATAAAGGATTTACTTATAAAGCAAATAGAAAGCCCTGTTCGTTGGCGAGAAAGTGTAGTTTATATGATAAGTAAAGGAGTAACAAATTTTATTGAAATTGGTCCTGGAAAAGTATTATCTGGTTTAGTAAAAAGAATAGATAAAAATGTTAATGTGAACAACGTAAATACAATTAAAGATATACAAGATATAAAATTGAATGATTAGCTTTAAAAATAAAAAAATTTTAGTTACTGGAGCTTCAGGAGGAATAGGAAGAGAAATAGTTAAAAAATTTATTTCCTTAGAAGGTAAAGTTTTAGCTACAGGAACAAATACAGAAAGGCTAGATACTTTAAAAAAAGAATTTCCAAATATTAGTATTATTAAATTTGATATTTCTAAACATTCTCAAATTGAAGAGTTTCTTGATAAAGTCACTGCTGAGTTAAACGGATTAGATGTATTAATAAATAACGCAGGAACTAATATGGACAATTTATCTTTAAGAATGAAAGACCATGAATGGAGCAAAGTAATAGATACCAACTTAACTTCAACTTTTTTATTAAGCAAATATGCAATAAAAAAAATGTTAAAGAATAAATATGGTAGAGTAGTAAACATTACATCTATAGTAGGACATACGGGTAACTTAGGACAATCTAATTATGCTGCTTCAAAAGCTGGAATAATAGGTATGACTAAATCGTTAGCAATAGAATATGCAAAAAAAAATATTACGTTGAATTGTGTTTCTCCAGGATTTATTCAATCAAGAATGACAGAAAACATTGCAGAAAGTGTAAAAGCTACCCTGACTTCTAGAATACCTATGTCCAAATTAGGTAATGGTGAAGATGTGGCTAATTCTGTCGCTTTTTTATCATCGGAGCAAGCTTCTTATATAACAGGGGAAACAATACATGTTAATGGAGGCATGTATATGGCTTGACAAAAACTTTTAATTAATTAAGAACGACTTAAACACAAAGGATTTTTATGTCAGATGATATTTCAAGTAAAGTAAAGAAAATAGTAGCAGACCATTTAGGAATTGAAGAAGCAAAAATAACAGATGAATCAAGTTTCATTGATGACTTGGGAGCAGATAGTTTAGATACAGTAGAGCTAGTTATGGCTTTTGAAGAAGAGTTTGGATCTGAAATTTCGGATAGTGAAGCTGAAAAAATTCTTACAGTTGGTGATGCTGTAAAATTTATAGAAAGTAAAGCAAATTAAATAATTATAATAAAATGTCTTTAAAAAAAGACGGGATAATAGTTATATTATCTTCACCGTCTGGAGCTGGCAAAACTACACTAGTAAAGAAAATCGCAAAAGAAAAAGATTTTAAAATTTCTATTTCCCATACGACAAGAAAAGCAAGAACCAATGAAGTTCATGGCAAGGATTACTTTTTTATTAGTGAGAGCGAATTTAAAAATTTAATAAAGAATAATGAGTTTTTAGAATATGCAAAAGTTTTTGAAAATTATTATGGTTCATCAAAAAATCAAGTATTAGATAACTTAAATAAAGGAAAAAATGTAATTTTTGATATTGACTGGCAAGGAACTGAGCAAATTAAAAAACAAAAATTAAAGTATAAACTAATAACATTTTTTATTTTACCGCCGAGCAAGATAGAATTATTTAATAGGCTTAGAAACAGGGATATGAAAGATAAAAACATTGTTGAGCAAAGAATGAGACAATTCAATCAAGACATAGAGCATTGGAAAAATTATGATTTTGTAATAATAAATGATGATCTAGAAAATTGTTATAAGGAAATTATTGAATTAATTGATAAAAAAATCGCTAATTCAGATACTAGTTATGAAAAAGATAAAATTAGAAAGCATATTTTAAATTTAAAAAGTTAATTTTTCATATTCAGCACATATTTGGAAATATTGCATTGGCGATAAATTTTGAGGCCTATCATTTAAATTAATTTTTAATTTTTTAGATATTTCATTTACATTTTTAAAAAGTAAATTTAGTGGTTTTTTTATCATTTTTCTTCTTCTACTAAAAAAAATATTAGTAATATGTTCTAAATTTTTTATATTTTTAATCTTAAAGTACTCTTTTTTTGGTTTTATTAATAACACTGTACTCATTACTTTTGGAACTGGGTAGAAACAGCCTGGAGAAACATCTATAATTTTTTTAATATCAAGTCTCCAAGATGCTAATATAGATATTCTTCCATAGTTTTTATTGTTTGTTGAAGCTATAATTCTTTCTGCAACTTCTTTTTGAAACATTAATATAAATTTTTCAAAAGTTTGATTTAAACTTTTCGATCTAATCCATTTAACTAATATCTGAGTAGAAATATTGTAAGGTAAATTTCCAAAAACTGTCATTGGTTTATCAAAAATTTTAGACTCATCTATATTTAGAACATCTTCATTTATAACATTAATTTCATTTTTAAATTTATTATTTAAACTCTTTGATAAAAAAGTATCTTTTTCTATCACAAATATATTTTTTGGTTTTTTAGATAAAATTTTCTCAGTCAAATTGCCAGTTCCTGGTCCTATTTCCAAGATATTATCTTTTTTTTTTATATTTCCTTTTTCTATAATAATATTGATAATATTTTTATCTTTTAAAAAATTTTGCCCTAAACTTTTTTTAGGTTTAATTAACATTAACTTTATTAAAAAAATTTAAAGTAGAAATAAATGAACTACAATTAGATTTATTTAGTCCAATCATGCTGTTGTTAGTTCCATGATCTGGTGAGGCTCTTAAAAAATTTAAACCGGCAGTTATATTAATTGCTTCAAAATTGTATAAAGTTTTTATGGGTACAAGAACTTGATCATGATACATTCCTATAACTACGTCAAATTTTTTTATATTTTTTTTCAGAAAAAAAGTATCTGCCGGGAAAGGGCCACTAACCTTAATATTTTTTTTTAACAAATTTTTTATAGCTGGAATAATAATTTTATCTTCTTCACTAAATTTACTAGTTGTTTCACAATGAGGATTCAATCCCAAAACAGCAATTTTTGGTTTTTTTTTTAAATTTTTAATAAAAAACTTATTTATTGAAATTATATTTGATAAAATTATTTTTTTATTTATTTTTTTACTTACATCTTTAATTGGAACATGTGTAGTAACTGGCGATACAGATAATTCTGGATTATATATAAGCATTGCAACATTTGAGTTTGTTTTAGATAATTTTTTTAAATACTCTGTAATACCTGGGTATTTTTTTTTTAAGAAATGTTTTTTAGATATTGGACCATTAATTAATCCAGAATATTTATTAGTTTTTAATAAATTCATTGCTATATCAAATGATTTTTTAATATGTTTTTTTGATTTATAAGAAATTTTATCAAAAGTTTTCTTAAATTTAAAATCCACATCAATAAAGTTTAATACATTTTTATTTATTTTTTTTGTATTAATATTATTTGGATCTAATTTATTAATTTTAAAAGAATATTTTAACTTTTTCATTTGCTTCTGAAAAAGATTTATAGATCCTATAAATATTATTGGTCTCCTTAAATTACTAATTATATTTCTTTTATAAGTTTTAAATATAATTTCTTGGAAAGTACTATAAGGTTCGCCTACAACAATAATTATTGGTTTATAAATCATTTATAAATAAGTTTTTTTTTATTCTATTAAAATACATAAGAGAATACTGATTTAATTGTCTATCTTTTTCATAAATTATTAAATTTTTAATTTGTTTTTCAAAATCGACATCTTTTTTTACCATTCTTTTTTCATTAACTTTTAAAATTATATATGAATTATTAATCTGTATTGGATTAGTAATTCCTCCAATTTCAATTTTTTCTATTTCATTTAAAATATTTTTTGTAATCTGAGCTTTATTTGTCCATCCAATTTTTCCACCAAACTTAGAAGAGTCAGAAATACTATAAATATTTGCTGCATTCTCAAAACTATTATTCTTAATAAATTCAATTATTTTTTTTTGTTTATCTTTTATGTTCTCATTTAATTTTAATTCAAAAATTATCTCACTAAGATTGAACTCTTCTATTTTATTTTTTTTTAGCTCATTTTTTAATTTAGCTCTTAATTTTTTTTCGTCTACCTTGACATTTTTGTTATACTTATCAAATATTAATTGGTTCCATAGTGTTTCTATTAATATTTTTTTTTCAATATTTTCTATAGATAAATTGTAATTATCTAAATATTTTTGAAATTCTTCGACATTTTTAAATTTTAAATTTCTATACAATTTTTCAATAAAAGTTTTATTGTGTTTATTCGGCTTGTCTAAATTAAAATATTTTGAAAGCTCAATTTTTTTAATTTTTTCTCTTATTAATGAATTTTTAGACAGGTTATATATTTGATTTTTACTAAGTTTTTTAAGATTGTTATTCAGAGCAATTAGATAATTTCTTTCATCGTAAATATCAATATTGGTAATAATTTCATTTTCAATTTTTAATTCAATAAAAACTTTCTCCTCAGCACCTCCATTTGCCAATAAAAGAATAAACCATATATATATAAATAAAAAAATTCTTACTTTCATATTTAATTTAAACTTGGTGAGCTTAATTCACCGAAAGGTATAATTTTTATTGTAAAGAATATATTTTGATCTGTTTCTAGGTCGTCTGCTTGATAAAATGTTTTATTGTATTCAATGGCGGCTGATAAACAATCATTCTTATATTCATAAATAAGGTTATAATAATCTGTAATATTTTTATCTAAATTTTTACTTGTTTCAAATGTTATAGAACTATTATTATCAAAATTTAATTTAGATTTATTTATAATATAACTTTTATCACCTATTATATTATCCTCCTCAAGGTATTCAAAAGAAGTTACAAAATTATTAATTGTAAAATTTGTTTTTATTATATCTAAATTTGAATATCTTAAGTTTTTATCTAAAGAAAATTCATATTCTAAATCAAAATAATTAGATGGTTTAAATTTTAAACTACCTATCATATCTGATCTCTTATTACCTAAAGTACTTTTTTCAGGTAAATCGTTATCCTTTGTATTTCTTAAAACATTAGCAAAAGACATTTTAAAAACTTCATCGTTATTACTGTTGTCTATTGAGTATTCGCTTCCAAGAGTTAAAGAAAATCCACCTTCAACCATATCTGTTTCTCCAAGTCTGTCCAATGAATAAATGTTACTATAAGAAATCTTTCTATCTAAATTTTTTATATTCTTAGTTTTATTTGGACTAATTCTAGCTGACAAAATCGGAGTTAAAAAACTTGTTTGATTTTTACCAACTTTTTTTAAAGGATATTTGCTTTCAAATAACATTGTAGTTAATAATTTATGTTTATTGTTATTTTCAAACTCTAAAGAATTATTAAAATCAAAATTTACATTTCTCAATAGAAGAGAATATCCATTTAAAAAACCATTTTTTGTAATATTTTTATTTGATTTAAATAATAAATTATTTATCAATGATGCTTCATACTGGTTTGTGTTGAATTTTTTTTGAAATGCTTCAGAATTGAATTCAAGTTGACCTAAATTATCAAAATTTTCTAAATTTTTTGAATAAGATAAGTTGGGATATATATATTCAAATCTATCAGAGTTTTTCTTTGTTAAATCCTCATAAATTTCAATAGATGTGCTTAAATGAGAATTTTCTGAACTAGTATCTAATTTAAAATATGAATTTAGCTCTGAGTAACTTTTAATTAATGGAGACTTCATTTTATTTATTTTCAAAAATTTATCATTTGAAACTTTTTGTAAATTTATTTCAAAATTTGTATTATCTTTATTACCTTTTAAATTAGAAAAAAAATGTGCTTTAGTCTCGTCCTCGTCTTTTGCAAGTCCTAAATCCATTATTGCATTAGAGTTTTTAAATGCCTGTCTATATTCTGTTTGAAGAATTATATTTTTATCTAGAAATATTTGTGGTGAAAAAGTTAGATCTTTATCTTCTGATATAACTTTATAATAGGGTACATTCAAAGTCATTCCATTTTTACTTGAATTAATTATTGATGGAGCAAGAAATCCTGATTGTCGTTTTACGGTTGGATCTGGGTGGTAAAAATAGGGAAAATATATTACTGGTTTTTCATATATTTCTAACCATGCGTGCTTATATTCTATTATTTTTTTATTTTTTTTATGTCTAATTTCTTCTGCAGATATCAGCCAAGGAGGGCAGTCATCCTTATTTTTTTTACAAGTAGTAAATGTTCCATTATATATAGTACTTTCATTTTCATTATCTGTAATCTTTTTTCCAGTTAGTCTAGGTTCATTTTGACTATTTCCAAATAAAGAATTATTGAAATCAATGTATAGATCTTCTCCGAAAAAATCATAATTTTTTAAGTTTAAATCAACTATTTTTAAAAAATACTTGTTATTATTTAAATCACTTAAAAAAATATTTTTTCCTTTTAATATTTTTTTTTTAGCGTCAAAATTAAATTCATCCATGCTAAAGTTGTAACCATTAATATCTTTTATTGATGTTTTATTATTTGAAAAAAAATTCATGGTATTTCTATCAAGATTAATGTCAACAGAATTGATAAAATATTTATTTTCTATTTGAACATTGGAATTGCCTTCGGTAAAAATTAATCCATCATTTTTAAAATATTTTATACTTTCAGTATCAATGAATATTTCATTTTCAGGATCGAAAAATTTAACATTTCCAAAAATTTTTATAGAATTATTTTTTTTATTATATTCCGATCTTTCACCTTCTATTTTTAAATTATCTGAAGTATTAATTTTTACTCCATTTTCAGCTATTACTAAATTACCTTTCTCTAATATTTTTACTTCATTTGATTCAAATTTGAATTCTTGACCTAAAGAGTTTATTTTAAAAAAAAATAAAAAAAATATTATAAAGATAATTTTACTATTTTTCATTTACACTGACCAATCCTATTGATGAAGCTAAAAAAAGTAAAATATATGGTAGGCCAACAGAAATAATTAATGGTAAGTTTTCGTTAGTACCCAATAAATTTGAAAAATATATTAAATAATAAATTAAAACAGAGACAATAATTCCAACTAATATTGACGTAATTTTAGAATTATTATATTTTCCATTATACATAAGAATAGATCCTATTAAGGCCATTATTGCTAAATAAAAAGGATAAGATAGAATTTTATACATATAAGCCTTAATTTCTAAAGTTGAGTAGCCCAAATCTTTATAATCATTCATTAAAAAAAATAATTTATACAAGTTTTGTGAAGATAAATTTGAAAATAAATTATCTATTTTTTCTCTATCAAAGTTAGAAAAAAATTCATATTTTTCATAATTTTCATTAGGTTTGTTGATATGGTAAACCTCAACTCCATTTAAAACCCAATTATTTTTTTCTATATTAGCACCTTTGGCATTTATATTTTTTATAAAGTTAAAATCTTCGTCAAGTTGAACAATAGTTATATTTTCAATTAAACCATCTTTAAATTGTTCAGCGTTAATAATATTAATTGTTTTACCTATTTCATCTTTTATCCAAAGACCATTTTCATTAATAACTGCAAGATATTTATTATCATCAGTAAACTTATTCTTAAAACTCAGATAAGAATGCTTTAATTCAGAAGAAAATGTATAAAAGACAGCAATAATAAAAATTCCAAAAATAAAAGAAAATAGAGTAATAATTTTAATAATATTTAAATTTGCTAATCCAAAATTCTTATAAATAATTATTTCACTTTTATTGAAAGAATTTAAAAAGAAAAGTTGTGTAGAAATTAATATAACAAAAGGAAAAAGCTCATATAGTATGGATGGAACATTTAAAAATGTTAACAAAATAGGAATTTGAATATTTGCATTAGTATTCTTAAAAAATCTAATTTCCTCTAAAATATTTAAAAAGAAAGCAAGACTTAAAAAAATAATAGATACAATTAAAATATTTTTTATATATGAATAAATTATATTTTTTTGATACATTTTTATTATCATGTTTTTATTCCCATATAAGATTGTTTTAATATTAAAAGATATACGACTAAACTTAATGCGAAAGGAATTAAAATTATTATTGAGCTATAAATATTAGCAAAGTTTAAATATTCTGCTGAAACTTCTGATAATACAATTGTAGTAATACCTATTATAAATATTGAATATTTAAATTTTAAATAATTTTTTTCATCTTTTGATTTTAAAATTAGTATCGAAGCAATAAAAGTTACTAAAAGAATATATAAAGGATTAATAAATCTTCTAAAAAATTCTTTTGATACAGAATCTATAGAGCTATTGTCACATACGAAATTTCTTTTTGTATAATTTTTATTTAACCTATAAAATGAATTTAAGCATTGTACGATTTCATTTGAACTTATCTCCTGAATTTTAGGGAAAGTTGTTGTTTTAGTTGAATATAAACTCAAATTTATTTCACTTTTAGAAAATTGAATAATATTATTATTTTTTTTTTCAAGATTTAACATTTTTCCATCCTCAAGCATTAAATAATAATTATTATTTTTTGATAATATTAAACCTTCTTTAGCTATGATTATTTTTGAATTTTCGTCATCAAACTTATCCTTTAAAAATATTTTTTCTAATTTTCCATCATTTCTTTTCTTGTCTATAAAAATTGTCAAATCGGAGACTGTATCAATAAATGTTTTTTCTTTAAGCAATGAAGGGAACAACTCAATACCAGAAGTTCTAATAAATTTTCTACCCATATCTAAAGTTTTTGGAACGACAAATGAATTTAAGGTAAGTTGTAATATTATTAAAAGTGTAGAAAATATTAAAACCGTGTTTATAAACTGAGTTTTATTTATTCCATTTGTCCAAAAAATTAGAATTTCGTTATTTTCTTCAAATTTTGATATGACATAAAAAATTGAAATAAATAATACAAAAATTAATATTCTACTTAATATTTTAGGTATACTTAAAATTGAAAATTTAAAATATATACCAAAACTATGACCATCTTCAGATACAAGATCTAGAAAGTTTACAGCCTGAATAATCCAAATTATAATTGTGAGACTAAATAACGTTATTAGCAAAAATACTAAAATTTCAAATAATATGTTTTTAAAAATTAATTTTTTCATTGAAATTTATTATTTTGATACATATATACGTTTCAACCTATACTATATTTAATATAAATGACTTTAAAAATAAATTATTTAGATACTCAAAAAAGCTCATCAAAGAATACGGCAGTGTTTTTATATAAGGATGCTAAAATTTCAGAATTTAAAGGGATTTTTGATGATAAAATAAATCAAAAAATAGTAAATTATACAAAAAAAAGTAAAAATATTACAAAAAGCAAAATTGAATCAATTAATCTTGATTTTGATCAAAAAATTTTAATTATATTTTTGGCGAATAAAAATGGTGAACATGACGCAGAAAAGTTAGGTGCTAAATTTTATGATTATATTAAAAAAAATGAAATTGAAAATTTAAACATAATAGGTTCTAATTTTCCTTCAATAAAAAATAAAATTACTTTAAACGAATTCTTACATGGGGCTGAATTAAAAGCTTATGAATTTAATTTATACAAAACAAAAAAAAA
>MDTB01241749.1_pt1 | contig 18170 bp, 14 predicted proteins | sample 811161 | NCBI WGS metagenome assembly MDTB01 (sample SAMN05326650, study PRJNA326480) | marine metagenome | isolation source: seawater | place: Mediterranean Sea | collected 2009
AAAGATCTCCTGAGGGGAAAGTCATTGTAGGATATCACTTGCTTTTTTTTGGATTTTTGGTCACATTGGGTATGGCCTTACTCATTTATGCATTAGTGGTAAGTTCGACGATCGGACCTCGAGAGATTCTTCAAACTACAGGTCAAGTAAGAGAGATTGGTATACGCTTTTTGACCCAGTATATTTTGGCATTTGAACTCATCGCTTTTCTACTTTTGGTGGTATTGGTGGGCGCTTCATATTCAGGTAAAAAATCGCAACATGCTTGATCCCATTATCTTCGGGTTGATAATAGGTACTTTTTTGTTTTGTACGGGAGTTTTGATTGTTATTGTTAAGAAAAATGCCATTTTTGTTATGATAGGTATCGAACTCATGCTAAATGGAGCTAATGTGAATCTCGTTGTATTTTCGGGATCGGACCCCAATATTCAAGGGCAATTGATGGGAATTTTTGTGGTCGTATTGGCGGCGGCAGAGTCTGTAGTTGCTTTGGCTATTATGCTTAATATTTTCAGACATTTCCAAACCTTGGATCTCAATTCATTAAAAAAATTGAAGCATTGATCATGGAGGACTACCTATTGGCTTTTATATTGTTGTTGCCTTTATTGGGTGGGATAATGGCCTATACTTTTCCTTCGAAATCCGGAATTATTTCTAGTATCTTTTTATCAATAACTACTATTTTGGCAGGTTACTATCTCAGTTTCGTTGAAGGGAAGCTTTGGATGTTTCAGTTTGAATGGTTACCCGGATTTGTAATGGGTTTTGCTGTAGACAGATCCTCAGCAGTCCTTATTTTATTGGTGAGCTTGATTTCTTTTCTAGTGCACCTCTTTTCAATATTTTATTTATCAGGAGATGGTCACAAGGATCGTTATTATCTAAAATTGGGATTTTTTACTTGTTCTATGTTAGGTCTCCTGATGTCGGACCACTTAATATTGCTCTTTATTTTTTGGGAACTGGTAGGCTTTTCATCTTATATGTTGATTACTTTTTGGTTCCAAGATGTTAAAAATGCGATTGCTGGAAGGATTGCTTTTATGACTAATAGGATTGCAGATTTGATATTATTCATGGGTTTATTGATGCTTCTGGGATCTGGAAACGATGGTTTTATTTCCAGCCTTGGTCCATTGCCACAGAATGACAGTAGCACAGCGATAGGAATTTGTTTATTGATTGGCATTTTGGGTAAATCGGCTCAGTTCCCATTTTTTACTTGGCTACCGCGCGCTATGGTCGCCCCTACGCCTGTATCGGCCTTGATCCATGCGGCAACTATGGTAGCTGCAGGAGTATATTTATTATTTCGCCTATTCATTGTATTTGATCCCTATTTATTGGATTGGATTGCTTCTTTGGGAATCATTACTGCCTTTTTGGGAGCATTGATTGCCGCTTGTCAAACAGATATTAAGGTGGTATTGGCTTATTCTACTATTTCCCAGTTAGGTTATATGGTCATGGGCATGGGTGTAGGTGCTTATGATATGGCTTTATTTCACCTTTGGACGCATGCTTTTTTTAAGGCAGGTCTTTTTTTATGTGCAGGATCGGTAATGCATTATTTAAGTATCCAAGACCCTACAGATTCTACGCAAGATATGAACAGAATGGGTGGATTGAAAAGCTATTTACCGATCACATTCTGGTCCTATTTGATTTGTATGATGGCCTTGGTAGGATTGCCTTTTTTCTCGGGATTTATCTCGAAGGAAGGCATTATGTTAGGTGCATTTTCTTGGGCAATACAAAGTGAAAATGGGCTCACTTTCGCGCTTCCCATCACAGCTTTAGGGATTTCTTTTATCACTGCTTATTATATGGGGAAACAATTAATATTGGTTTTTTTGGGTTCTTACCGAGGAGAAAAATTGCTTAAAAGACCTCAAAAAGCATGGATTGAAAGGGCGCCTATATTGGTTTTAGCAATTCTTTCAGTTGGTGTTTTTTATCGTATTCATCCTTTGTTCGGGGATTCGAGTTTTCTAGAATATTGGCTGGGGACCCAAATCAAGGTAGAAGGGAGTTGGGAGGTACCAATGATTGGATCTTCAATCCTACTGGTGTTATTAGGTTTAGGTTTCAGCTACTGGAAATATTCTAGGAAAGGGATGGACAAAGTGAAATCATTTAATTCCTCAAGGGTGTCTATTTTTGTTCGAAACGGATTCTATTTAGATAAGTTCTATATGGTGATATTAGTGCCTTCTTTCAATTGGATGGCATTCAAGACTTCTAAGATAGATACTGTTTTAATCAATCCTTTTTTTAATAAAATATCGATTTCTATAGTGGTGCTGAGTAAAGTGACAGATTTATTTGACAAACTCATAGTCGATGGATTGATTTCCTTGGTGAAAAGCGTGGTGCAAATACTGGGATCAATGTTTACAAAGGTTCATCCAGCACGTGTTCAAATGCATTTTGTCTCTGCGATCATTGGATTATTAATTATATTGGTTTGTTTAAAAATTGCTTTATAATAATGATTAGCTATATACTTTCTTTGATCATTTGGATGCCTTTCTTAGGTGCTCTCACCCTGCTTTTTTTTAATGAGCGGCAGACTTTAGGGATCAAAATAGTGGCTTTGATATTTTCTTTGATTCAGTTATTGCTATCGATTCATTTGATATGGGGATTTGATCTCAACTATGGAGATCATCTTTTGACTTCATTTCAATTTGTTGAAAAGTTTTCATGGATTTCAATGAGCCTGGGCTCATTTGGAAGCTTCAATATCGATTACCACCTAGGAGTAGACGGTATGAGTCTGTGGTTGGTGGTACTTTCGTCCTTAATCACAGTTCTTGGGGTCCTTGCCTCTTGGAAGTTAAAGCAACAGGTAAGAAGCTATTTCATGTTGTATTTATTGCTCAGTACCAGCATCGTTGGCTGCTTTCTAGCCCTTGATTTTTTCTTATTTTATCTATTTTTTGAGTTGGTGCTTTTACCTATGTTTTTCCTTATTGGACTTTGGGGTGGTCCAAGAAGATCTTATGCTTCAATTAAATTTTTCATTTATACCCTGGTAGGCTCGTTACTTATTTTGGTAGTTATGATCGCCCTTTACCTCAATGTTGGGGTACTAGACCCGATCAATGAAACGATGATTCATAGTTTTAATCTGCTGCACATGATGGATTCCAATTATTTCATAGAAGGCAGTAGTTTGGCCAAAGACTCAGTGTTGACTTTTATGGGTACGCCCTTACGAGCGGTAGCTTTTCTTGCTTTATTTTTAGGGTTTGCCATCAAACTACCTATCGTACCTTTTCATACATGGTTACCGGATGCTCATGTTGAAGCAGCCACACCTATATCTGTGATTTTGGCAGCATTGCTTTTAAAGTTGGGCGGCTATGGTCTCTATCGAATAGCCTTTTCTATTTTCCCTGATGCAGCGCTTCATTTTGGTTATTATATTGCTATTTGTGGGGTTTTAGCCATCATTTATGGGGGAATGAACGCAATGGCGCAAAATGATCTGAAACGAATGATTGCCTACAGTTCCATATCACACATGGGATTTGTATTGATCGGCTTAGGTTCCTTTACGGTTGAAGGTGCTGCAGGAGGCATGTTTCAAATGATTGCGCATGGATTCATTTCAGCAGCGTTATTTCTCATTGTGGGTGTGCTCTATGATCGAACTCAGAATAGGAAGGTCAAAAATTTCAGTGGACTGGCCACAAAATTACCCGGCTATAGTTTTGTGGTAATGCTTGTGTTTTTTGCTTCCCTTGGATTACCTGGTTTAGCGGGTTTTGTGGGAGAACTATTGGTATTGATGGGAGTTTTTAAGCTGAGTCTAGTTGATGGGATGCTGCCAAACTGGATAGGAATCGTCGCTGTAACGGGCTTGTTGATTACGGCTGCTTACTATCTGTGGACGATACAGCGCATGTTTTTGGGTAAATATTGGGTGCGGGAGCACAGTTGGGAGCCGAAAATGAAAGATTTAGAAATGAGAGAATGGTTGATTTTCACACCATTGATATTGGGGATCATTGTTTTAGGCATGTATCCAAAAATCATTTTGGATACGATGAACCACAGCATTGAACTGTTCATAGCCCATGTAGGAAATGTAAAAATTAAACCATAAATGGCATTTTGAAGATCATCGAGCAACTTATAGAAACCCAAGAACATTTTGGAGTGATTTCTTCCGAAATAATTTTGATTACAGGTTCTATCATCTTGTTGATATTGGGCATATTGAGGTTGCCTTTATTTTGGATTAAAGTATTCGCTGCTGTTGTATTGCTAGGTTCTTTTCTTTTTGCACAGCAGATATTCGGTTTTTTTTTCACACGAACTATCATCAGAGATGATTTGAGTTACCTAATGACACAATTATTGCCTTTGATTACCCTAGGTGTATTGTGCTTTAAAAGGCAAATCCACCAGTCCCATGAATTCTATTTTTTGCTGATGAGTGTATTGACAGGATCTCTTTTCATGGTTGCCTCCCATAATTTATTGATACTTTATTTAGCCATTGAATTGACTTCATATGCTAGCTATTTGCTGACCGGCTTCCATTTCAATGAAAAAGGCAGTGAAGCCGCGATGAAATATTTATTATTTGGAGGCGTAAGTTCTGCCGTGATGTTATTTGGAATTTCACTTTTGTACGGGGCAAATGATTCGCTCTATTTTGATACCTTAGAATTTTCATTACTGGGCGCAACGGGATTGTTTTTTTTCTTATCTGGTTTATTTTTCAAAACTTCCATTGTCCCCTTTCATATTTGGGTACCGGCGACCTATGAAGGCGCATCAACGGATGTAGTGGCATTTTTTTCCACGGTACCTAAAATTGCGGGTTTTGCTGCACTTTATCATGTCTTCCAGTGGACCAATGGATTATTTAATCCCTTTTTAGAGCAGCTTATTTTGCTCTTGGCCATTTTGACTATTATTTGGGGTACTTTGGCTGCTCTAAGGCAAACAGATATTAAAAAAATGCTGTCCTTCGGGGCGGTAGCACACTCTGGATTCATACTTCCATTGTGCTTGGCTATGGATACTTATTCCATATTTAAATATTACGTCATTATTTATATGGTCATGAATATTTTGGCCTTTCTTTTCGTCCAGCTTCATGAAAAAAAAGGGGAGAACTTATCGTTAAGTGATATGTCTGGTTTAGGCATAAAATTCCCATTATTAGGAGTGATAAGTGTGATTTGGGCTGTTGCTTTGGTGGGACTTCCACCGACAGGCGGATTTATGGCTAAATTATTTCTTTTTTCTACTGCATGGCAGCATTATGAATCAATTGACTCATTATACTGGTTGACCTTTATTCTCGTGGGTATTTTGAGTTCGGCAGCTTCTCTTTATTTCTATTTAAGGGTCCCTTATTTTTATTTTTTTAAAGAGGATCAAAGCAAAAAAATAAAAATAAATAAGAGTCATTTTCTCATTTTAACTCTGTTGGCATTTACTTTAATTCTTTTGTTTATTCAACCCAATATTTTTGATAGATTTGCACCAATGATAACCCATGAGTGACGCCATCAAACACGAATGCGGCATAGTCCTTCTCAGATTGAGGAAGCCGCTACAGTATTATATAGATAAGTACAAAACGCCAAGTTATGCGGTAAACAAAATGTACTTACTTATGCAAAAACAGCTCAATCGAGGTCAGGATGGAGTAGGGATTGCCAACATTAAGATAGATATGAAGCCGGGCTATCGCTATATCAGTCGATATAGAACCATCGATTCTCAACCTATCGAAACACTTTTTCAAAAAATTGGTAGGAAATATCAAAAAGCGCTTAAAGAGGGGGAAGAAAAATATATGGATGGTGCATGGCTCAAACAAAATATAGCTTTTTCGGGAGAAGTTTGGATGGGACATTTACGCTATGGTACGCATGGAAAAAACAATATCGAGAATTGTCATCCTTTTCTAAGGCAAAATAACTGGCGGAGTCGTAATTTGGTTGTGGCCGGTAATTTTAATATGACCAATGTAGATGAGCTTTTTGAAAAATTAATTGAATTGGGTCAGCACCCCAAGGAAAAAGTGGATACCGTGACGGCTATGGAGAAAATAGGACATTTTCTTGATCAAGAAAATGAACTTATTTTTCGAAAACACAAAAAAACGCACATTAAAGCAGATCTCACGCAGCTGATAGAAGATAAAATAGATTTGCAAAGGGTTTTGAATAGATCTTGTAAAGATTTTGATGGTGGATATGCCATTACGGGGATGGTAGGTTACGGAGCTGCTTTCGTGGCAAGAGATCCTGTAGGAATACGGCCGGCCTATTATTATGTCGATGATGAGGTGATCGCGGTGGCTTCAGAAAAGCCAACCATAAAAACGGCCTTTGAATGTAATTATGAAGATATTAAGGAAGTCAGTCCAGGACATGCTTTAATCATTGATAAGCAGGGCAATTATGAGCACAAACAGTTCCTTGAGCCCCAAGAGAAAAAGGCCTGTAGTTTTGAGCGCATTTATTTTTCTAGGGGAACTGACCCAGATATTTATCGAGAGCGCAAAGAACTAGGTAGGTTGATGGTTCCTCAAGTCTTGAAATCGATCAATTTTGATTTAAAAAACACTGTTTTTTCTTATATACCCAATACTGCCGAAATTTCATTTTTGGGCATGATGTCAGGGGTTGAAGATTACTTAATAAGTAAGCGTAAGGAGATCATTATCGATCATAAGCCCACTGTGGACTCATTGGAAGATTTATTGACATTCAAGCCAAGAATAGAAAAACTAGTATTGAAAGATGCCAAGTTAAGAACCTTTATAGCAGATGCTTCACACAGAGATGAATTGGTAGCCCATGTCTATGATACTACTTTTGAAGTCATCCAAAAGGATAGAGATTCATTGGTCATTATTGATGACAGTATTGTACGAGGTACCACGCTCGAGAAAAGTATCTTGACCTTGCTGGACAACTTGAATCCTAAAAAAATTGTGATTATTTCATCTGCTCCACAGATTAGATTTCCTGATTGTTATGGTATTGATATGAGTAAAATGAAGGATTTTGTAGCCTTTAGGGCGGTGTTAGCCTTACTCATTGATGAGGGGAAAGAATATTTATTGGAAGACGTATTAGAAAAATGTTTGGCAGATAAAGATAAGGTAAACGAGGTCAATTATGTGAAGGAACTCTATGCACCTTTTTCTTATGATCAAGTATCTCAAAAGATTGGAGAGATTCTTAAACCTAAAAAAATGAAAGCCGGACTTGAAGTAGTTTTTCAAACGGTCGAGGGTCTACGCAAGGCATGTCCTGATCATCTGGGAAATTGGTATTTTACAGGTGATTATCCTACCAAAGGAGGAAATAGCGTAGTTAATGCTGCCTTTATTAATTTCATGAAGGGAGTGGAGATCAGGGCTTACTAAAAGCTTTGAATATTCAAGTGATCTTAAGACCTCAGATTGAGAAACTTTCGCCACATCCACAGGTGCGGCTTGCATTGGGATTTACAAATTGAAAACCTTTACCGTTCAATCCATCCGAAAATTCAAGTGTAGTACCTAGTAAATATAACAAACTTTTTCTATCGACGATGACTTTGACTCCTTGATCTTCAAAAACATCATCTTGCTCTGTAATTGTATCATCAAAAGCAATGTCATACATAAGACCAGAACAACCCCCACCTTTTACTGAAACACGCAAGTTGTGGGCATCACTGTAACCTTCAGTGGTGCGCAAAACCCTTATTTGATCTTTGGCTTTCTCACTTACATTTATCATTGTTACAAAAATAGTGTATTATCCGTCATATAAAATTATAAAACTGAGAAAAGTTCTTGTTTCTTTGTAAGGATAAATACTTGGTTTAAGATGATAAAAGTAGAACACATAGGCATTGCAGTAAAAAATATTGAGCAAGTAAATGCACTTTATACCAAGCTATTTAATCAAGGGCCATATAAGGAAGAGCGAGTGGATCAGGAGTCTGTGAACACCTCTTTTTTTCAGGTGGGACAAACAAAAATCGAATTTTTGGCATCTGAAAACTCTGAAAGTACCATTGGTAAGTATGTAAAAAAAAATGGATCAGGCATTCATCATATTGCTTTTGAAGTAGATGATATTCAATCAGAGATCAATCGATTGGAAGCCGAAGGATTTCATATGATATACAATCCAGCACGAAGTGGCGCTGATAACAAACTGGTGACCTTTATCCACCCTAAGGGTACAGATGGCATACTTATCGAGCTTTGTCAAGAAACTCATAACTCCAAATAATCCTCGAAAAATAGCTAATTACAGCTTTACTCGCTAGTGATAGTGAGCATATAAACTACTATTATTAGTGAGTCTTTTGACCAATGATAGCCATATCGAAACGACAGCATCATTTCTAAGTTTGTAATTATATCGCAAATAAAATTATACTAAAATAAAATGAATTTACTAAAACAAATCCTTATTTACGGAGGAACCGTAAGCCTAATTTTTCTTCTTAGTTGTGAGGAAGAAACAGTTACAGTAACGGAGGAAGTTATTGTTACAGATACTATTACTGTCACAGAAATAGAAACAGATACTGTCACAGTAATAGAGACAGATACTATCTTAGTTGGATTTGCCGTTCCTGAAACATATCTCTTCACCCGTGATGGAGACACGACGGTATCGTATTCAGGTCAAACCACAAGACTAAAAATGGCCAAAGAAATGGTGAATGCGCTTAAAGATAATACAACGACAATAGCCCAATTGTTAGCAATGTTTGACCATCAAGAAGGAGCAAGCGATTTCAGTGATGCTGATTTGAACGCATCTTCTAAACAAGTAAAGAACAAAACAGGAAATAACGGAACGGCTACAAATGCTGCAGCGATAAGAGAAGATTTAGAGGCTTGGATGATCAATCAAGTTGATTCTGTATTTCCTGCATGGACAGATGAAGCTTCGAAAGGCTTAGCGGGGTATATTCAAGAGGCTGGTGGAGGATCCACTCGGTACGTAAATCAGAATGGATTGGAGAATAATCAAGCTGTTAATAAAGCGTTGATTGGGGCCCTAGTTGCTGATCAAGTTTTAAATGGTTATTTGACTCCAGCGAAACTTAATAGCGGCACAAATGAGGCAGATCAAGCCGCACAAACGAAAGTTGAAGGGACAAGCTATACTAATATGGAACATTATTGGGATGAAGGTTATGGTTACGTCTACGGATTAGCAGCAGATGGTATAGACCCCGTTACTACTCCCGGAAGTAATGATATATTCATGTTGAAATATATAGGTAAGGTCGACAGTGATCCTGACTTTGCCGAGACTGCCGATGAGTTACATCGTGCCTTCAGAGAAGGTAGAGCTGCAGTTGTAGAGGCAGAGTTTGAGGCACGGGATGCTGCTGCACAGCATATCGCAAAGACAGCTTCTTTGGTAATAGGCGTCAGAGCGGCACACTACTTGAAAGCAGGTCAAACCGGATTAGCAGCGATGACTCCCGATATGGCTGGCGTTTTTCATGATCTTTCAGAAGGTTTTGGATTTGTTTATAGCCTTCAATTTACTTTAAATCCAGAAACAGGTGCACCGTATTTTTCAAGAGAAGAAGTAATGGAAATGTTGAGTAAAATTTATCCAACTTCTGGTGGAATGCGAGGCTTTTGGGATGTCACCCAATCTGATTTAGAAGAGGCAGCAACAACAATTGCAACAGCTTTTGGTTTTACTTATGACAATGCCTAATCGTAGAGAACTAACATATACCATTTTCTGTTAGAGAAAATAGGCCTTTTCTATTGGAGAGGCCTATTTTAATAAAAAATTAAAATGAAAAACAATTTATTAACCCTTTGCTGTTTTACGGCTCTATTGACCTCTGCTCTTTTTCTCTCTTGTTCTGAAGATGATAATGTCAAATTAGATGAAATGAGTCAAATAAACCAAAATGATTCTACTGATGATCAAATCGATGAAGATACTTCCGATTCTGTTGATACAACTGCTAGTGATGTTGGAGTAGAAGAAGCATTTACAAGGGGTGCTATGCTTACCAATTGGGCTGATAATATAATTATACCTGCTTTTGAATCCTTAGTAAACAATATGGATTCACTTTCTTTAGCGGCCAATGAGTTTACAGATACACCGAACCAAGAAAACCTCATCAATTTGAAGCAATCTTGGTTAAATGCTTATCTTGCATGGCAAACTGTGGATATTTTTGATATAGGAAAGGCAGAAGAAATTACCTTAAGGAATTTTATAAATGTTTATCCTCTAGATGCTCAAGGAATGACAGCTACTCTTTTGGCAGGTGACTATGATCTGACCTCCGTTAACAGGCAAGATGAGCAAGGTTTTTCAGCCTTAGATTACCTTTTACATGGATTAGGGGATGCAGATGAAGAAATCATAGCTTTTTATACAGATGAGACTAATGGAGGTAAGTACAAGACTTTCTTAAATGATGTTATAAATAGAATGCTTTCATTAACCTCAATGGTTCTGGAAGACTGGAAAGAGAGTTATAGAGATGAGTTCATAGAACGCGACGGAAATGCTGCTACGGAGTCTGTTAACTCAATGGTTAATGATTATATATATTATTATGAAAAGTTTTTGCGAGCAGGGAAAGTAGGAATACCGGCAGGTGTATTTTCAAATTCTTCCTTAAGCGATAGAGTTGAAGCTAGATATAGAGGAGATGTTTCAAAAGAATTATTAATAAAAGCATTAAATTCAGCCCAAGATTTTTTCAATGGAGTTCATTTTAGTCAAGAAGATTCAGGTATAAGTCTTAAGGGATGGATTAATTATCTTGAAGCTTCGGGATCGACTAATAATCTTGATTCACTCATCAATAATCAATTCGGATTGATACATTTACAGTTAGAAAATTTGAATTTGGATTTAGGCCAACAGGTAGAGATTGATAATATTAAAATGCTTGAAACTTATGATATATTACAAAAAAATGTAGTTTTTATGAAAGTGGATATGCTTCAATTATTAGATATTACTGTTGATTATGTTGATGCCGATGGTGATTAATGTTGATCAACTTCTCATATTTTTCAAAAACGACATCTAGTGCACCTCTAGCCATTTTTAGAATTGCTTTTGGTCTTCTGATGTTCATCAGTATGATCAGGTTTTGGGCCCTAGGTTGGATAGATAAACTGTACATTCAGCCAATTTTTTTTTTCTCATACTACGGATTTGAATGGATCAAGCCGCTGGGTAGTCTGACTTACTTTTTATTTTTCATTTGTGGTCTATCCGCACTGTTCGTAGCTATAGGTCTAAGGTATAAGTGGGCCATTATTGCTTTTTTCCTTTCCTTCACTTATATCGAGCTGATGGATAAAACAACTTACCTCAATCATTATTATTTTGTCAGTGTACTGAGTTTTTTGTTGATTTTTTTGCCTGCAGGTAACTACTTTTCATGGGACACCCTTAAAAACCCCAGGAAGTTATTTTTGCAGATTCCTCAGTGGAACATCGACGCCATTAAATTACTGCTCTGCATAGTCTATTTATTTGCTGGATTGGCTAAATTAAATTCAGAATGGTTGCTTCAAGGGATGCCATTAAAGATTTGGTTGCCCACCAAAGACGATCTTCCAATGATTGGATTTTTATTTCGCTATGATTGGATGATCTATTTATTTGCATGGGGGGGAGCATTATATGATTTAATTATTCCATTTTTACTCTTAAACAGAAAAACTATAGCTCTTGGCTTTACGATGGTTGTTTTTTTTCACTTACTAACTGCGATTCTTTTTCCCATCGGGATGTTTCCATACCTCATGATCTTTAGTGCGTTGATCTTTTTTAATTTCCAATTCCATCAAAAAATTATTGATGGATTGCTTCAGATCTTGAATATTAAAAATCGTAAAATTAATCCAATCCAAGATACATCTTTTCGGCACTCACTGATAACCAGAGTTAAAATAATTATTTTAGCCCTGTTTTTTTTAATTCAAATAGGCCTTCCTCTTCGATATTTACTTTATCCAGGTAATCTTTTTTGGACTGAGGAAGGATACCGGTGGTCTTGGAGAGTAATGCTTATGGAGAAGGCGGGTAACGCACAGTTTAAGATTGTTGATAATACATCTGGAAGTTGGTTTTATGTCAATAATGAAGATTTTTTAACTTCTTTTCAGGAAAAACAAATGGCAACACAGCCAGATTTTATACTCCAATATGCCCATTTTTTAAATGAACATTTTTCTCAACAGGGAATGAAAAATCTAGGCATATTTGTGGATTGCTTTGTTGCTTTAAATGGTAGAAAAAGTACCAGATACATAGATCCCAAATTTGATTTAACGCAAGGATACGAGTCTTTTGCACACAAGTCATGGATATTGCCTTTCAATGAATAGTTTTCTGCGTATTAAGTTGATATTGTTTTTATGTTGCGTGGGTCATTTCAGTTGGTCACAAATTGCAGTTTCCGGTATCATATATGATGAAAAAGAGAATCCCAAAGAAGGGGTAGAAATACAAATTGAAGACACTAATGTGAACGAAAGGGCCGATGCTTCAGGTCGGTATAGACTGGAGGTCACTGAAAAGGGAATCTACAAGTTGATAGCTTTTGCTTATGGTTATCAAATCTTTGAAAAATCAATACAAATTTCTCGGGATACCCTTATTGATATCTCATTGCTTAAATTAAGTCGAGACTTGTCCGAGGTAGTAATTTTGGATCAAAAACAACGCGTGTTCAATTTGGGTAGATTAAATATCGTTGAGGGTACCCGGATTTATGCGGGTAAAAAGAATGAAGTTATTTTGGTCGATCAAATGGTGGGAAATAAGGCAAGCAATAATGCTAGACAAGTTTATTCACAAATTGTAGGACTCAATATATATGAAAGTGGTGATGGTGGATTACAATTGAGTATCGGTGGACGCGGTTTAGATCCCAATAGGTCTGCGAATTTTAATACCCGACAGAATGGATATGACATCAGTCCTGATGTATTAGGATATCCCGAGAGTTATTATACGCCGCCCGCAGAGGCTTTGTCACAAATTCAAGTAGTTCGAGGTGCCGCAGCTCTACAGTATGGCACACAGTTCGGAGGATTGATTAATTTTAAAATGCATCAACCTGTCCCTGATAAAAAAATAGAACTTATCGCCCGTCAGTCTGTGGGGAGCTTTAATTTTTTCTCTTCTTTCAATAGTTTGAGTGGTACCGTAGGCGAGCTAAGTTATTATACCTATTATCATCACAAGCAAAGCGATGGATTTAGACCCAATTCAGGTTATAAATCAAATAATACGTTCACTTATTTGAACTATCAATTTAATCCGGAAACTAGCTTATCCTTTGAGTATACCTATCTCAATTATTTGGCCCAGCAGTCAGGAGGATTGACCGATACGCAGTTTGACTTAGATCCGATCTACAGTAATCGTACTAGAAATTGGTTCAAAATAGATTGGAATTTAGCCGCGCTTAATTTTAATCATAATTTTTCTTCCAAAACGAAGTTATCTGCGATGATTTTTGGCTTGGTCGCGGAGAGAAACTCGCTAGGCTACAGAGGAAACCCCATCAACTTGAATAGCAATCCTGTGGCTGAAGATGATTATACAGATCAAAATGGAGAATTTATTTACAATAGGGACTTAATTGCAGGAGTTTTTCGGAATTACGGTACTGAACTTAGATTGTTATCTAGATATAAAATAAAAGGAACAGCGGGTGTTTTTTTATTAGGAACTAAATTTTATAAATCTCGAAATACGGCAAAACAAGGTCCTGGAAGTATAGGGATTGATGCTGATTTTGATTTTGAGGATGAACGTTATCCAGACTATCCCAATCAATCGGACTTTACCTTTCCCAATCTGAATTTTTCATTATTTGGTGAAAATATACTTTTCATTAATGAGAAATTTGCGGTCACACCTGGGTTTAGATTTGAACATATCTTCACCGAAAGTGAAGGTGTTTACAGCGAAGTCCTTTTTGATATTGCCCAGAATCCCATAAGTAATGTTAAGCAAATAGACGATCGCGCTTTCAACCGCTCTTTTATGCTTTTTGGCTTGGGATTAAGTTATACTGCAGGACCTAAAGCTGAAGGGTATGCCAATATTTCTCAAAATTACAGATCGGTTACTTTCAGTGATATACGCACGGTAAGTCCTACCTTCATTGTGGATCCCGACATCACTGATGAACAAGGCTATACCTTAGACTTGGGCATCAGGAGTTTGACTACAAAGAAGCTTAATTTTGATGTCAGCATTTTCGGATTGCTGTATGATGATCGAATTGGAATTATTTTGGATGATCGTGCCAATAGAGTGAGAAAAAATATTGGAGAAGCTTTTATTTATGGACTTGAGATATTTGGGGATATTAACTTGTTAAGTGCCCTAAACAAAGATTGGAAGGAGGTTAAATGGAATGTTTTTATTAATACCGCATTTACTGAATCAAGTTACCTAGCTTCAGAGGAGAACAATGTGAAAGGTAAAAAGGTGGAGTTCATTCCTATGCTTAACTTTAAGAGCGGTATAAATTTTGGTTTCCGAAATTTGATGGGGAGTTTACAATGGATTTATCTCAGTGAGCAATTTACGGATGTCGAAAATTCTACCATTGCTGTGGATGGAGATAATAGAAATGGACTCATTGGGGAAATACCAAGCTACCATGTTATGGACCTTTCTTTTGCCTATAGTTTTAAAAATTTCAAAATTGAATCAGGAATCAATAACCTCATGAATATCTCTTATTTTACCCGAAGGGCTACTTCTTATCCAGGTCCGGGTATCATTCCTTCAGAGTCCCGAAGTTTCTACATAACCCTCCAAGTTAAATTTTAATGAAGGCCAAAGCAGTTATCAGTTTCCGTTTAATAGTCATTGTGATGGACGGATATCAAAACCCTCTTTGAAAATCAATAGCCTTAAGGAAGGCTATTATTTAATAAAATTATAATTCCAAGTTAACCTTGTTATTTTTGCATTAAATATCAAATGAATTTAAGAGAATAGGTAGCCGTTCATACCGCCCAATGCAGTGATGATGTATCATTAAAAGGGAGCTATAAGGCATTCATCAGTCATAGAAAATAATGAAAATGGATACACCAAAGCGTACAGAAATCGGAGCTATAGGAGAATTTGGACTTATAGATAAAATTAATAGGGGTGTAGTCCTTCAACACGCCTCAACATTAAAGGGCATTGGAGATGACGCTGCCGTTATTGATGTAGGAGCAGATCATAAGAAGTTAATCTGTACTGATATGCTGTTGGAGGGCGTCCATTTTGATCTGAGCTATATGCCATTGGCACATCTTGGCTACAAGGCGGTAACGGTGAACGTTTCGGATATTGCAGCAATGAATGGGATACCCAAACAAATGACCATCAGCCTAGGTTTGAGTAATCGCATGTCTGTGGAGGCTGTGGAGGCACTTTATGAAGGGATTCATGCGGCAGCAAAAGATTATCAGATAGATATAGTAGGAGGAGACACGACCTCTTCAAGATCTGGTTTAGTCATTTCGATCACCCTCATCGGTGAATCGGCCACTGATAACATTGTCTATAGAAATGGTGCCAAAGAGGGAGATATATTATGCCTTTCAGGAGACATTGGCGGTGCCTATATGGGTTTGCAAATTTTGGAACGTGAAAAAGAAGTTTTTAAAGTAGATCCAAACATGCAACCCCAATTAGACAAATATTCCTACATCGTGGGCCGGCAATTGCGTCCAAAAGCTCGGATGGATGCCATTTATGAATTACGAGACTTGGGCATTTTACCTACTTCAATGATTGATATTTCGGATGGGCTTGCCTCTGAAATTTTCCATTTATGCGAGCAATCCCAAAAAGGAGCTTGTATTTATGAGGACAAGTTACCCATTGAAAAGCAAACCTTTGAAACCGCTGCTGAGTTCAGTATGGATCCTAACACCGCAGCGCTCAATGGAGGCGAAGATTATGAACTCCTTTTCACCATCGATCAAAAGGATTTTGAGAAAATGAAAAATCATGATGACATCACCACGATTGGTTACATGCATGCACCCGATTTAGGCAAGGTTATGGTTACCAATAATAAAAACACCATTGAATTGACTGCGCAAGGCTGGATTCATTTCTAAGCGCCTTTTTTTAATATTTTCTAGAGTGTTGATATATAGAGAAGGGAGAACTGCTTAGTATTAATAAGATTCTGTTCAATGAAAGGCATTTAATTTTGAATAAAGGGGTGATAGCTTTGGTTTTATCTCCATGAATTTGATGGGGAAAAGGCTCTTTTGCTGAATTAATGCTATAAATATATTCAATATTCTAGTAATAGGAATCTATTTGAGTATAGGCAAAAAATAAGCGGTTGACTTTTTGATTAACCGCTTAACAATTCAAGAATATGTAAAAATCTCTTTCAAATAGACCCACTTTTAAATTTAGTCCTGGGTAATTACAGAGATGGCTACTTTTATTTCATCATAAATTAATTTATCACCTAAGTCCATGAAAAAACTTCCTGATCGATGCTTTACTTCATATTCCGAACGGTCAAAAGTGAAGGTGGCCGATGCTGTATAACCATTTCCAGTAGGTGTTAAGGAGGCATTAAATTCAATAGATTTTGTAATATCTCTAACGGTAAAATCAGCGACGATTCGGTATAGATTATCTTTTTCTTCCGTAGCTTTCACAATGATCAACTGTGAGGTTGGAAATGCATTGGCATCAAAGAAATCTTCAGATTTCAGATGATTTTCTAATTTACCGCGATAGGCCTCTGAAACATCTAAATTTGTGATGGATGTCATATCAACTTCAAAAGCACCCCCGGTCAATTGTCCATCCGAGATCTCTAGAGTACCAGATTTTAAACTTATAAGTCCATTGTGAGTGGTAGTAGCACTGCCTCCTTCCCACTCAATAGTACTTTTTTGAGTATTTACAGGCACCGTTTCAAGTGGGGATAGATTTAAGCTCAGTAAGGATAAAATAATTGTTAAGATCATAAGATATTTTTTTAAGTAATGATAAATTATTTTTTTATTCGATCAAAGTAATTAATAAATTCTGATTTCTGGATTAATCTAAATTAATAACAAATAATAAATTTTTATTTCGTGGTTAGTTTTTTTGGAGGGCAGTAGGTTTTAGAGCCATCCTAAGGTTCTATTCGATCAGCGTAATGTTTGGAATTTCCAATTCTATTATCCTCAGTAACAATTCCTATAATACGACCATGAGTCAAAATTCAAATTAGTTGAAGGTTATTAAGGCTTATTGGTTAATTTTAACGTTTTAATGTAGTAGGCATGATCATAATAGATAAAACCGTAATTTCTTCAGATATTTATCAAGAACAGTTCATCTGTGACTTAGACAAATGTAAAGGAGCTTGTTGCGTAGAAGGAGATCTTGGAGCTCCTTTGGGACTAGATGAGCTACCGCTGATTGAAGGTGCTGTCAAAGAAGCAAAAACTTATTTATCCCAAGAATCGAAAGAAATATTAGATAAAGAAGGCGCCTATATCTTAGATGAAGAGGGGGATTTCTCCACGACCACCCTGAAGGGTAAAGAGTGTAGTTTTGCCTTTTATGATCAGGAGAAAACTTTAAAATGTAGTCTTGAACAGGCATGGATTGATGGTAAATCAAACTTTCGAAAGCCCATAAGTTGCCATTTATATCCTATAAGGATTGCCCAATTGGAAGAATATGAAACCCTCAATTATGATCGATGGAGTATTTGTGAATGCGCTAGGATCTTAGGTAAAAACAAAGGCGTAGCGATTTATAAATTTTTAAAGGAACCACTCATTAGAAAATATGGCGAGAATTGGTATCAAAAGTTGTGTAATGAAATCGAGTTTGTCAAGTCGGATACGCCCAAGGCATCAAAATAAAGAGAGGTGAAAGGAGCTCAAGGAATAAGATACGATCAAATAGTAAACTTCCTGGGGCCAAATTAAACCCTAGCCACGGGCAAACAGCTCTATTTATAGATCATCATAGCGACGTTCTTTCTGATTCATCAGAGAATAAAAAGGTGAAATTAGTGTCTTTGGTGGCTGAATTTCTGTGATTCATCCACAAAATAGATATTATTAGTGGGTTATTAGTTTAAGAGATTAAACTTTCTTTATTTTCTAAATAGAA
>MDTB01234297.1_pt1 | contig 18169 bp, 19 predicted proteins | sample 811161 | NCBI WGS metagenome assembly MDTB01 (sample SAMN05326650, study PRJNA326480) | marine metagenome | isolation source: seawater | place: Mediterranean Sea | collected 2009
CGGCTATACAGGCAGGTGTTCTTCAAGGTGATGTTAAAGATGTTTTATTATTAGACGTAACCCCTCTATCATTAGGCATAGAGACATTAGGAGGTGTCTCAACAAAACTTATAGAAAAAAATACAACAATACCTACTAAGAAAAGTCAGGTTTTCTCTACTGCTGAAGACAATCAACCGGCTGTATCTATTAGGGTTCTACAGGGTGAAAGAGAAATGGCAAAAGACAATAAAATGTTGGGTAATTTTGAGTTAGTTGGAATTCCACCAGCTTCAAGGGGAACTCCGCAAATCGAGGTTACCTTCGATATAGACGCTAATGGTATTGTTAACGTATCTGCAAAAGATAAAGGGACTGGAAAAGAACATAAAATACAAATCCAAGCATCCGGAGGATTATCTGACGAAGAAATTCAAAAAATGGTTAAAGATGCAGAAGCTAATAAAGAAGCTGATAAAAAAGCGAGAGAGACTATAGATGCAAGAAACCAAGCGGACAGTATTATCTTTTCTACAGAAAAGAGTTTAAAAGAACATGGTGATAAAATATCTGAGGATGAAAAAAAATCTATTGAAAGTGGAGTTTCAGATTTGAAGAATGCATTAAAAGGCACTGATACTGAGGATGTAAAAAAGAAAACTCAAAATTTAGTCCAAGTATCCATGAAGTTAGGTGAAGCAATTTATAAAAGTCAACAAAAGGATTCGGCTCAACCAGAAAAGCCTGCTGAACCAAAAAGTAAAGAAGACAATAAAGACAAAGAAAATGTAGTTGATGCAGATTTTGAAGATGTAAAAGAAGACAAAGAAAAAAGCGCCTAAGAAAATTAACTAAGGAGACGTCCTGTGGCTAAAAGAGATTATTATGATGTCTTAGGTGTAACCAAATCAGCATCTAAAGAGGAAATTAAAAAAGCATACCGAAAGTTAGCTCTTAAATTTCATCCAGACAAAACAAAAGGTGACAAAACTTCTGAAGAAAAATTCAAAGAAGCTAGCGAAGCCTACCATGTACTTTCTGATGAAAAAAGGAAAACAAATTATGATCAATTTGGTCATGCAGCTTTTGAAGGAGGCGGGGGAGGTCAAGGCTTTGGAGGATTTGATTTCAATTCCTCTTCATTCTCAGACATATTTGAAGATTTCTTCGGAGACTTTAGTGGGGGAGGACCATCAAGAAGGTCTAGTAATAGAGGAAATGATCTTAGATACGATGTAAATATTAGTTTAGAAGAAGCTTACAAAGGATCAGAAAAAAATATCAGATATACCACTTACAAAAAATGCTCCTCTTGTACTGGAAGTGGGGCTGCTAAAGGATCAAAACCTATAAAATGTGAATACTGTGCAGGAAAAGGAAAAGTTAGAACTAGTCAAGGTTTCTTTACAATACAACAAACATGCCCTCAGTGTAGTGGATACGGAGAAACAATAGGAAATCCTTGTAGATCTTGTAGTGGTAATGGAAAAGTACAAGGTAATGAAAATGTAACTGTAAAAATACCAAAAGGTGTTGATGACGGAACAAGAATTAGACTAACTGGCAAGGGAGAAGCTGGATCAAAAGGAGGCTCTAACGGTGATCTATATCTTTTTATTTCTATAAATAATCATAACATTTTTAAAAGATCTGAAGAAAATCTATTCTATGAACTACCAATTTCTTTTTCTAACACAACTTTAGGTACAACTGTAGAGGTACCTTCGATTGATGGTGGAAAATCTAAAATCAAAATCCCTTCAGGAACTCAACATGGTAAACAATTTAGATTAAAAGGAAAAGGTATGCCTATTTTAAGAAGAAATATGCTTGGAGACCTGTACATAAAAGTTGTAACTCAAGTTCCAACTTCTCTTTCAAAAAGACAAAAGGAAATATTAGAGGAATTTAACCAAATCGAATCTAATAAGCCTGATCCAGTGATTAAAAATTTTTTTGAAAAAGCTAAAAAATTTTGGAAAAACTCATAAACTAAATGGAAACTGAACAAATAATGTCGGCTATATTTTTAGTAGCCGTATTAATTTTAGTACTTCCAGCATTTCTATCTACAAATAATAAGATAAAGCAATTTTTAAAAAATTTGTCTATTTGGGCTATAATTATACTTGTTATTATTGTAATTATAAATCTTATATTATAATGAAAAAAATTAACTTAGCGATAACTGGCTGTATGGGAAAAATGGGCCAACAGCTTATTAAAACATCAAAAGCTAACAAAAATTTTAAGTTAGTATCTCTAACTGAAAATAGAATAATTAATAAAAAAATAATGGGTATCAGACCTTATCTAAATACAGAAAATACTTTTAAAAGAGCAAATGTAATAATAGATTTTACAATGCCTAAATGTACCTTGGAAGTTTTAAAAATAGCATCTAAACTTAAGAAAAGAGTAGTTATAGGAACCACAGGTTTCACTAAAAAGGAAGAAAATATAATAAAAAGATACGCAAGAAAAATTCCTATTCTTAAAGCAGGAAATATGAGTTTGGGTGTAAATTTACTTATGTATTTAACTGAAATAGCTTCAAAATCACTTAATAAAAATTTCTTGAGTAAAGTTTTTGAAACTCATCATAAAAATAAGAAAGATCATCCCTCAGGAACAGCTTTAATGCTAGGTAGAGGTATTGCTATAGGAAAAAATAAAGATTTTTATAAGTTGATTGGAAAAAAATACCTGAACAAAAAATCTTTTCCTTACGGAAAAAAAATTAATTTTAATTCTCTGAGAAAGGGCTCTGTTGTAGGCAAACATGAAGTTTCCTTCTCAAATGGTAAAGAAATAGTTTCTTTAAATCATGAGGCTTTTGACAGAGCTCTTTTTTCTGAAGGTGCATTAACAGCAGCGAGATGGATAATGAGCAAAAAACCTGGCTTATACTCTATGAGAAATCTTTTGAATTTTAAATAAATTTTACATAAAATAATTGAATGCTTACAGCATCGTTGTTACTTATTATTTTAATAATCTTTTGGAGCTATTTATCAAATTATATCAAAAATATACGAACTGGTGATTCAAAGGAAAATAATGAAAATTATTGGATGCTATCTTATGATTTTAAATCAGATAGAAAAAAAGATTTTGTACCAGAAGAAATTGGACTAAGGAAAAGAAAAAGATCAAGAAATAACTTGATTTTCCTTCTCTATGTTAATGTTTTTTTAATATTTATTATTTTTAATAATTTTATGACTCATTTATTAAAAATTATTGTTAATTAGGACTAAAATGCATCGTAGAGAAAAATCAAAAATTATTTTAAAAATTTTAAACCAAATTTACCCAACAGTTCCAATACCTTTAAGATACAGAAATTTATTTACTCTGTTGCTATCTGTAACTTTATCTGCACAAACTACAGATGTTAATGTGAACAAGGCAACTAAAAAAATATATCCAAAATATAATAAACCGGAACACTTTCTAAAATTAGGAAGAAAAAAAATTGAAAAATTAATAAGAAGCACAGGTTTTTTTAAAAGAAAGGCTAAAAGTGTATATTTGCTCTCAAAACAATTGGTAGAGAAACACGAAGGAAAAGTGCCTGGAAATTTTGAAGATCTGGAAAAATTGCACGGTGTAGGGCACAAAACAGCTGGTGTAGTAATGTCTCAAGGTTTTGGATACCCGGCTTTTCCCGTTGATACCCATATTCATCGATTGGCACAAAGATGGGGTTTAACCAATGGTAAAAATGTTATTCAAACTGAAAAAGATTTAAAAAGAATATTTCCCAAAAAATCATGGAATAAACTTCACCTACAGATAATTTGGTATGGAAGAGAGTATTGTCAAGCAAGGGAATGTTACGGTATAGCTTGTAAAATTTGTAAAAGCTGTTATCCAAACAGAAAAAAACCAATGAAAACAAAAAAGGCTTAAATGAAAATAACTGGTATTGGTAATGCTATTGTCGATGTAATTTGTAAAGTTGATGAAGATTTTTTAGAAAAAAATAAACTAAAAAAAAGCACTATGAAATTAGTTGATGAAAGTGAATTTAAAAAATTACTTACTAATTTAAAAATTGAAGAAACAGTTTCAGGCGGTTCGATAGCAAATTCAATAGTTGGTCTATCTCAATTAGGAAATAAAGTTGGTTTTATTGGTAAAATTTCTGATGACAACTTAGGAAGTAAGTATGAAGAGGGTTTAAAAAAAGAAAAGGTAAATTTCTTTTATTCTAAAAGAAAGGAAAAGGTGCCTACTGGTACTTGTTTGATATTGATTACTCCTGACTCGGAAAGGACCATGGTAACATTTCTTGGAGTATCCGCAAATATAAATGAAAAAGATTTAGATATTGAGTCAATTAAAAAAAGTGAAATTTTATTTCTCGAGGGTTATCTTTGGGATGAAGGTGAACCAAGAAAAGCTTTTGAAAAAGCCATTAATAATTCAAATAAAGTTGCCATGTCTTTATCGGATTTATTCTGTGTAGAAAGACACAAATCCAATTTTTTAGAATTAGTCAAAAATAAATTAGACATTACATTTGCAAACGAACAAGAAATTATGTCTCTAATTAATGTTAAGAAGTTTGATGATGTAATAGACTTCTCAAAAAAAATAAAAAAACTAATTGTTATTACTCGTGGACCTAAAGGTGCAATTGCGATTAATGATAGTCAGGTAGTAGAGTGTGAAGCTGAAAAAAACTTGAAAATTGTTGATCTCACAGGTGCGGGTGACCTTTTTGCAGCTGGATTCCTACATGGATATTTAAACAAATTAAATTTAAAAGATAGCTTAGTAAAGGGCACAGAAATGTCCTCTAAAATAATACAAAAAATAGGAGCAAGATTTTAAATTATTTTTTTTTTTCTTTTAAAACTTCCTTTTCCTTTTTTGGGCTTTACTATTCTTTTCCTATATTTTGAAGTAAATAAATCAATTGCAATTTTATTTCTTTTTCTCAAATTAAATATCCCTCTTCATCATTTTCTATTAAACTATCATCTAAAAATTTTTCCTTAATTTTTTTTCTCAATCTATAGACATGTGTCTCAACAGTATGTGTGTCGGCATCGTCTGCGTACTTCCAAACTTCTTTTAAAATCGAACTTTTTGATATAGATTTTTTTTCATTAAACAACAAATCAATAAGTTGAATCTCTCTTTCTGTTAAAACAACATAAATTGATCCTTTTTTTAGTTTTTTTTCATTTTTATCTAAAGTGTAATCTTTTATCTTTATTGACGAGTTTTCATTAAATTTCAAACTACTTATCATCTGAATTAATTTTCTATTCAGCTCTATTAAATTCAATGGCCGAGCTATTTTTTCTATAAAATTAAATTTTGGAATTATATTTGTGTGCTCAATTAATAAAAAATTTTTATATTTAAGACTTTTTATTTTTTTTTCAATTTGACTATCTTTAAAGACCTCAGCATCAACTAATATTATGCTAGTTGTTAAGATTTTTTTTTCATCTTCATTTCTATCAAAAAAATAGACTTTAAAATTTAAATGGCCTTTTATTTCATTAAAAGATTTGTTAAAATTTTCTGTACCGAATATAATTAAATTTGGTTTCATAATTTTAATGCATATAAAATTAATAAATAAAAATCTCTATTTAAATGACTATAAATTAAAATGTACCGTAGGTAAAAGAGGAATTACAAGTAAAAAAAAGGAGGGAGATAAAAAAACTCCCAAAGGAAGCTTTAAATTTGTTTCGTTATTTTATCGCAAAGATAGAATTAAAAAGGTCAAATCCAACTTGAAAAAGTATATAATCAAAAAAAATATGGGATGGTGTGATGACCCTAGATCAAAATATTACAATAAATTGATAAAATTCCCATTTAAATTTAGCGCCGAGAAACTTTATTTAAAAAAAAATATTTATGACATTGTCTTAATAATAAATTTTAATTTTAAACCCGTGATTAGAAATAAAGGTAGTGCAATTTTTTTACATATTTCTAACAAAAAATATACTCCTACAAACGGCTGCATTGCTGTCAGTTTAAAAGATATGATGCTACTTTTAAAAATAATTAACAAAAAAACTAAAATAAGTATATTTTAACTTCTTGATCCAAAAATTAAACTTCCTATCCTTAAAAAAGTAGCTTTGTACTTTAATGCTATTTTATAATCTGCAGACATGCCCATGCTTAATTCAGTTAATCCTAAACTACCATTAGTGTCGTTCATATATTTAAAATATTCCTCTTCGTTGCCATCGTTCGGAGGAATAGCCATTAAACCTATTACGTTTAATTTTTTTTCATTAACACAGTAATTATAAAAATTATGTAATAATTTTTTTTCAATACCGCTTTTTTGACTTTCCATTCCAACGTTAACTTGAATAAAATATTTGATTTTCTTACCTGTTAAATTTTCCTCTTTACTTAAAATGTCTGCTAATTTTTCATTATCTAAAGAATGAATATAATCAAAGATATCTAGAGCTTTCTTTGCTTTGTTTGTTTGCAACTTACCAACCATATGTAATTTAACATCAGGAAATCTTTTTTTTAAAGAAGACCATTTTATTTGAGCCTCCTGAACTTTGTTCTCACCAAAGTGAACGTTGCCATTATTCAATAAAGGAAGTATTTTTTCTTCTGAAAATGTTTTAGAAACTGAAATAATTTTAGTATTACTTGCCTTACTGTTTTTAATATAGTCTTGTATAGCTAAGTAGTTATTTATAACATTCATTTATATGGTCCTAAAAGAAAAGTACTTTTATATAGATAGTATACAAAATTTAGATCTTGATTATATAAAAAAAACTAAAGCAAATTTAATTATTAGGACTACTAATTTAAAGAAAAATAGAGATTTTTATAAATTTATTAATAAATGCAAAAACAAATTAATAAATATATTTATAGCGAATGATACAAATTTACTGCACAAAGTTAAATCTAATAATTTTTATATCTCTTCTTTTAATAAAAAAAAATACTTTTATCTGAAAAGGTATAATTCAAAAATTAAAATCATTGGAAGTGCTCATAATATTAAAGAAATTTATGAAAAGTTTAATCAGGGTTGTGATACAATTGTTTTTTCAAGATTATTTAAAACATACAAAAAAGGTTTTTACGATGTGGTAAAATTCAACCTTATAGCTCTTCAAAGTAAAAAAAGATTAGTAGCTTTAGGAGGGATAAACAAGTTCAACTATAAGAAATTAAAAATGGTTAATTGTATAGGTTTTGCGGTATTAAAAGAACTTAAGAATAGACCAAATTTTCTAATCGGATAAAAAAAAAGCCGGTTATCTCTAACCGGCTTTTTAATTTTATAAATTTAAGTAATTAGAACGCCATTGCAAGTGAGAATATAGTTTGATTCTCATCTCTGCCAGCTGTGTAATCTGAATCACTCGCTTCAGATAGTGCAACACCTAATGTTGCTCCACCGATAACGTAAGCAGCTTGTATGTGGTCAATAGTTGACTCAACTGTTGCTTTTGTACCAACTGTTGCAGCAGGAACTACTCCTGTTCTTGTGCTTTTTTCAGATTTTTCTACACCGTATGACACAGATAATGCTTCATTAACTGCGAACTGAATTCCGTAAGAATCAGTTTCGTAGAATGTAGTTTCTGAACCTTTTTGAACGATTGGAACAGCAACTTCTTTACCGAATCCAACTGTTATTGGTCCCGTTACATATTTAGCATAAGCTCCACCAGATTCTTGGTCGTATCTTGAACCTACTGTTGGAGAAGCGTTGAAATAAGAAGCACCGATAGATAAACCATCTATTGGAGCTGCATCAACTCTGTACATAATTGCATCAGAACCTACAGCGTTTGTCTCGATTGCACCTGAAGTCTTCGTAGAGTCTCCAGCTGAACTTGACAAGTTAGGAGCGTAAGCAACTTTTGCAGTAATACCGAACGGCAACAAGTCTGCTGCTGTGCTGTATTGTATGCTACTGTAGCTGTCCATGTCGTAGTTAAATACTACAGTCATTGGAGCTGAATAGTCAGATCCTGGACCCATGACACCTGCGCCGTAAGCGGCTTCAGTGGACATTCCACCTTCAGATATATACATACCAACCATACCGTATGGAGTAGTTAATTCCATTCTTGTATCATCGTTGACTGTACCAGCGTCGTCTAATTGAGTTTGCCACTTCCAAGCCATACCATTATCTAGTTCGCCTGTAGCAGTAAAATCCAATTCATTAGAAACCCCTAAACCTTTTGAATTATCAGTCTCAGCACCACCTATTTTGTAAGTTGCAGTTGCGCTACCTGTAACAGATAGATCACCAGCAAATGCTGAAGAAAAAGTAAGACAAACAGTTGAAAGAGCTACTAATAATACTTTAGCTATATTTTTCATGTTTTTCCTTTTGTTGTTAATATTAAATTTAATATTAGGTGCATTTTTAAAGCTTTTTAACAAACTAGATATTGATAAATTAGAAATTAAGGGTTTTTTTCTATATTGTTGTATTTTTGCATCACTATATTTTCCCTTACTTTATTGAGTTTTTAGTGCTATTTGGTTGATTTGAGTAGTACAATCTTTTTAAATAAGTCTAAAATTATGAAATTATTAAGAATTTTTTGCTGTTTTTTCATTACTTTCTTAATCCTTAGTTCGTGTGGAATTTACAAACCTGTTGATGCTCGTAAACAACCCCAACAAGCGAAAGATAAGGCTCGAAAAAACATTGACGAAGGAAGAGGAGTTTCTATTAAAGGGTTGATGTCAAACAAAGGAACTAACTATGAGTTTAGTAGTTCAAATGCTATGTGGAGAGCTTCCTTAGAAATTATAGATTTTTTACCATTAACAACTGTAGATTATTCTGGGGGAATTATTATTACGGATTGGTACAATGATAGCCAAAGTCCAAATGACTCAATCAAAATTACTATTAGATTTTTATCAAACGAAGTTAAGAGTAATAGTTTAAAAATTATTGTACATAACAAAAAATGTTCTGCAAATAAAAATTGTAGAATAACAACTAGTGACTCTAAAATTAAAGAAGAGCTTAGAGTATCTATAATTAAAAGGGCAGCTAGAATTAAAGCTGAAACTAAAAAAAATTAAATCTAGCAAAGAAAAATGGAGCGATTAAATTTTCAATTAATTGAAAGCAAATGGCAATCGATTTTTGAAAAAAATAAATTATACAAAGATAACAAAGACAAAAAATTTTATTGTCTAGAAATGTTCCCTTATCCGTCAGGAAAAATACATATGGGACATGTAAGAAATTATACAATTGGAGATGTTATAGCTCGATTTAAGTATTTAAACGGATTTAATGTTTTACATCCTATGGGATGGGACTCTTTTGGTTTGCCAGCTGAAAATGCAGCTAAAGAAAATAATTTACACCCTAAAGAATGGACTAAAAAAAATATTTCAGAAATGAAAAGGCAATTAAAAATGTTGGGTTTATCTATAGACTGGAGTAGAGAAATATCAACTTGTGATGAAGAGTATTACAAACATCAACAAGAAATTTTTATTGATTTTTATAAGAAAGGTTTTGTATCAAGAAAAGAGAATTATGTAAACTGGGATCCAGTAGAACAAACTGTTCTTGCTAACGAGCAGGTAGTTAATGGTAAAGGATGGAGATCTGGAGCAGTTGTTGAAAGAAAAAAACTTTCTCAATGGTTTTTTAACATTACAAAATTTTCTGACGAACTTTTAAATAATCTAAAAGATTTAAAAAACTGGCCAGATAAAGTTAAACTTATGCAACAAAACTGGATTGGCAAATCAGTTGGATGTGAAATTAATTTTGAAATTTCAGAAAATAACAAAAAATTAAAAATTTTTACTACTAGACCAGATACTATATTTGGTGCAACTTTTTTGGCGATTTCTGCTGATCATCCTCTATGTACTAATTTTGAAAAGGAGCCCGAGTTTATTAAATTTAAAAAAGAATGTTTAAAAGTTGGAACCACTGAAGAAGCCCTGGCTAATGCTGAAAAAATTGGATACAAAACTAATTTTAAAGCCAAGCATCCTTTTATAGAAAATAAAGAGATACCAATCTTTGTAGCAAATTTTATATTAATGGATTATGGTACGGGAGCTATTTTTGGTTGTCCGGCACATGATCAGAGAGATTTAGATTTTGCAAAAAAATATGATTTAGAAGTTATTGAAGTTGTTACTGATAATAAAACTAAAAAAAAAGATTTTACAAAATTGTCTGAACCATTTGTAGGCGATGGAGTGCTTATTAATTCACATTTTTTAAACAATCTAAATGTTGATAAAGCAAAAGAAAAAATTATTAATGAAATTGAGGATAAAAAGTTAGGTAATAAAAAAATAACATTTAGACTTAAAGATTGGGGAATATCTAGACAAAGATATTGGGGCTGCCCTATTCCAATGATCTATCTAGAAGATGGTAGCATAGTACCGGTAGAAAAAAGTGAATTACCAATAACGCTTCCAGACAATGTTGATTTAAAAAAAAGCGGTAATCCGCTTGAATATCATCCGACTTGGAAAAAAACTGTTCATAAAAGCACTGGAAAACCTGCTGTAAGAGAAACTGATACATTGGACACCTTTGTGGACTCCTCTTGGTATTTCATGAGATTTTGTTCTCCTGCACATAAAAAATCACCTTTTGAAATAAAAGATCTAAATTATTGGATGCCCGTTGATCAATACATAGGTGGTGTAGAACATGCTATCTTGCATCTTCTGTATTCAAGATTTTTTATGAAAGCAATAAAAGAAAATATCTCTGAAGTTAAGTATGACGAACCTTTCAAAGGTCTTTTCACTCAAGGAATGGTTTGTCATGAAACTTACAAGGACTCGAAAAATATGTGGTTGAATCCTGAAGAGATAGAAAAAACTAAAGATGGTAATTACATAAAGATTTCTGATAAAAAAAAGGTTTTTGTAGGTCCTTCAGAAGCAATGTCAAAATCAAAAAAAAATGTAATTGATCCTGAAAAAATGATCAAATCTTATGGTGCTGATGCTGTTAGGTGGTTTATCTTATCAGATAGTCCACCAGAAAAAGATGTTCAGTGGTCACAACAAGGTGTCAATGCAGCATACAAATTTCTACAAAAAATTTATAATTTGAATAATTCAATAATAAACAGAATTGATTCAAAGACAGATGATGAAATTGAATTTAAGTCAAGTTTTAACAATTATATTTTTAAAGTTACAAATTTGATAGAAAATTTTCAATTAAATGTAGCTGTAGCAAATATTTATGAGATTTATAATTTATTTAATTCAAACCTAAAAAAGAAAATTAGCAACAAGTGTTTTAAAGAAAATTTGATAAATTTTATGAAAATTTTAGTTCCTTTTACTCCTTTTCTTGCTCATGAATGTTTAGAACAATTGGGTATAAAAACAATTAATAATTGGCCAAAAGCAGAGAAAAACTTGATTGATAAACAAAAGGTCAAAATAGCAATTCAAATTAATGGAAAAACAAGAGAAATTATACAAGTAGAAAAAGATTTAGATGAGAAAAGTGTTATAAGTGAAACAAAAAAAATTGATAAAATTAGTAAGAATTTGATGAATAAAAAAATAACTAGAACAATTTTTGTCAAAAATAAGATAATTAATTATCTAACAAACAATTAAAATGAAAAAAAAAATTCAAATTATACTTATACTTTTAATTTCAACATTATTGATTTCTTGTGGATACAAAAAAGTTGTTCAAAATAATGAACCTATTCTTTTCATTAATAAGTTTAGTATTGAAGGAGGAAATAAAAGATTAGCGTACCTTATTAAGAATGAAATTCTATTAATCTCTAAAAAAAATGCTGAAAACAAAATCAATGTAAATTTAAAATTAAACCAGAGCAAAGTTGGAAAAATCAAGGATAAATCAGGAAAAGTAACTAGATATACAATTGAACTTGCGGCAGACTTATCAATTAAAAAAATTAACGATACAAAATTAATTAGTAAATCTTTTAACAAATCTGGTGATTTTGATATTGCAGACAATCACTTTGATACATTAAATAGAGAAAACTCAACCGTAAAAAATATAGCAGAAGAAATAACTGAAGAAATAACAAAATATTTAATATTATATTTTAAAAACTAAGTGATCTTAAAAAGCTACATAATTGAAAAAAATATTAACGAATTAACAAAATTTCGATCTGCTTTACTTTATGGTGAAAATGACGGGATAAAAGATGATGTAAAAACAAAACTTAAATTACTGCACAAAGACTCTGAAATAATAATTCTTTTTCAAGAAGAGATAATTAAAAATAAAAATTGTTTATTTGATAATGTAAACAACTCGTCTCTTTTTAATGAAAAAAAAACGATTTTTATTCAAGAGGCTTCAGATAAAATTTTAAATGAAATCAATGAAGTGCTAGAAAAAAATAATGAAACTATAAAAATCTATATTTTTTCTTCGTTATTAGATAAAAAGTCAAAACTTAGGAACTTGTTTGACAAGGAAAAAAGCTTAGCCTCTCTTCCTTGCTACCAAGATACTGATAAAACACTAATTTTTTATATAAATGATAAATTAAAGGACTTTAAAGGGATCAGTCAGGAAATTATTAATCTTATAATTTCAAACTCAAACAATGATAGAAAAATTATAAAAAATGAAATTGATAAAATAAAAAGTTGCTTTATTGACAAAAATATTAAGAAAAAGGAACTAGAGGAGTTGCTCAACATTAAAGTTAATAGCAATTTTGATAAATTGAGAGATTCTGCTTTATTAGGTGACTTAAAAAGCTTTGATAAATCAATGAAAGAAACCGAATTTTTACCCGAAGACAGTTTTTTTAATATTAACAATATTAGTTATAGAATAATGAAATTAATCGAAATCCAACGAATAAATATAGAAATAAACAATTTAGAAAGATCAGTTGAGGAAACAAAGCCAAAAATTTTTTGGAAAGACAAACCAACAATAATTCAGCAGTGCAAAAAATGGAATTTAGAAAATCTTTTGCAAATATCTACTGATTTAGCTGATATAGAAATTCTAATGAAAAAAAATTCTGAAATAAAAAATGATATATTAATAAAAAAATTGTTATTAAATATTTTTAATAAAGCAGTCAGTTTTTAGTTTTTAATAAATTCGAAACTAAATCGAATTGATCAAGATTTTTATATTCAATTACAATTTTACCAGAATTATTTTTCTTATTAAGAATGTTAACTTTTAATCCTAAAGACTCTTCGATTTGTCTTTGTGCTGATAAAATATTTGAGTCTATTTTAGCTCTGGTATCATCTTTTTTGTTTTCAAGATCTTTATCTCTACGAACTAGAGTTTCGATTGAACGAGCACTTAATTTTTCTTTATAAATTTGATTTGCTAACTCAATTGCATTAGATCTACCTACTAAGGGCCTAACTTGACCAGCAGTAAGTTTCCCATCTTCTACCATTTTAATAACTTCTTTGGGTAATGTAAGTAATCTTAAAGTATTGCTTATATGACTTCTGCTTTTTCCAACAAATTTAGAAAGTTTCTCATGATCATATTTGAACTCATTACCCAGTTTTTCATACGCTTTGGCCTCTTCTATAGAATTCAAATCCTCTCGTTGAATATTTTCAACTATTGCAACTTCTAACGATTGGTTATCATTAAGATTTAACACAACTACTGGTACTTCGTGAAGTCCAGCTTGTTGTGCAGCTAACCATCTTCTTTCGCCAGCAATTATTTCAAATTTACCGTTTTCATTCTTATTAGGTCTAACAACTATAGGTTGAATTAAACCATTTTGACTAATGGATGACGCTAACTCAGATATTTTTTCTTTATCGAATTTCATTCTAGGTTGATATTTATTTCGGTCTAAATTACTTATAGGTACTAGCTTATTTGCAGAAGAAATATTATTATCTCCAGTAACATCCTCTAGTACTAAAGGATCTCCAAACAAAGACTTTAAACCTCTTCCTAAACCTCTCTTTTTCTTGTCATCGGCCATCTTATATTCCTATAGATCCCTCTTGATTTATAAATTCTTCAGCTAAATTAAGATAAGATCGACTTCCCAAACATAATTTATCATAAACTATGCATGGTACCCCATGTGAGGGTGCCTCGGAAAGGCGAACATTCCTTGGTATTACTGTTTGAAAAACTTTTTCTTTAAAATACTTTCTAGCTTCATCGTTGACTTGAGTTGAAAGTTTATTTCTTTTATCAAACATTGTTAAAAGAATTCCTCTAATTTTTAAAGATGGGTTAAGATTAATTTTTACTCTCTCGATAGTTTTTACTAATTGGGATACTCCTTCTAGTGCAAAAAATTCTGCCTGAAGTGGAACAAGGAGTTCGTCTGCAACAACTAAAGACATCACAGTTAAAAGACTTAACGATGGCGGACAATCAATAAAAATATTTTCATATTTATTAAAAATATCAATTCTGTTTTTTTCAATTATTTCTTTTAATAGAAACGCCCTATTTGAATTGCTTGCTGTTTCTAGTTCAAGACCAGACAAATTAACATTAGATCCTATTATTTCTAAATTTTCGACGCAACTTGACTGTATGGTTTCTAGTGGGTTTATTTGACCTATTATGAGTTTATATATATTTTTATTAGTGTCCACATTTGATCTACCTAGTCCTGTGGTAGCATTACCTTGAGGGTCCAAATCTATTACTAAAATTTTCTTTCCCTTTTGTGCTAAAGCTGTTGCAAGATTGACAACAGTTGTTGTTTTACCCACTCCACCTTTTTGATTAATGACCGCAATTATTTTTCCCATTATTTTTTTAGTTCTTTTTTTTAATATCAACTATAAGAATTTTAGAATTTTTATTTGTCATGCTATCTACTAACTCATATCTATCTTTGATGCTTTCAGAAAGATTTTTAATCTCTATTTCGGCATTTTCCCCCTTTAACACTATTAGTCTGTGATTAACTTTAATTATTTCACGTGAAATTTTCATAATGTCCTCAAGTTTCTTAAAAGCTCTAGAAACTACATAATTAGCATTTATTTCGTGCTTAGTAAAACTTTCAGAATAGATTTCTACTCTAACATCAAGTTCCTCCTTAATTTCTCTCAAGAAATTACATTTAACTTTGGACTTTTCGAATAATTTCACGTGAAATCTTGGATTTTTATTATAAATAGCTAAAATCATCCCTGGAAAGCCTGCTCCAGTACCTAAGTCTGCTAAAGATTCATTATTATTAAAATTTATATATTTAATTATTTGGGCTGAATCTAATATATGACGTGACCAAATCTCATTTTCAGTGCTTTTTGCTATAATATTGTATTTTTTATTAAATTTAAGGATATTATCGTGAAAAATTTCTAGTTTTTTAAGACTTCCATTATCGAAACCGAGTATTTTTGACAATTTTTCTTCAGTACTTTTTTTATCCATTAGGCAGATACTTTATATCTGCTTTTCTTAATATAGCCTAAGAGTATTATTATTGCTGCAGGAGTGACCCCATCTATCCTAATAGCTTGCCCAAGGGTCTTAGGTTTAATAGTTTTAAGTTTTACCTTAATTTCATTTGATAAACCACTAAATGAGTCATAGTTTATCGTTTCGGGTATTACGATTGACTCATCTTTTCTAAAGCTCTCTACATCCTTAGATTGTTTTTTAAGATATCCTAGGTAGTGAGCATCAACCTCAACTTGTCTATCAATAGATAACTCATATTGAGGTATATCAGCCCATATTTGTCTAAGACTATTAAGACTAACTCCTTTGAGACCTAGGATATCAAGTCCGTTCCTCTTTACTCCATCCATAGCTACTTTGATATTATTTTTTCCAGCTTCATTTGGAGAAATCAAATTTTTGTTAAGTGAGTTTTTAATATCTAATATTTTTTTTTCTTTTTCAAAAAATTTTTCTATTCTATTTTTTTTAATTAGATTTATTTTGATCCCTAATGAAGTCAACCTTTGGTCAGCATTATCTGCTCGTAGAGATAATCTAAATTCTGCTCTTGAAGTAAACATTCTATAAGGTTCTGAAACCCCTTTGGTAATTAAGTCATCAATCATTACTCCAATGTATGACTGTGATCTATCTATTGAAAATTCCTTCTCTTTTTTTACTTTTAGACCTGCATTAACTCCTGCGATGAGTCCCTGAGCTGCAGCTTCTTCATAACCAGTAGTGCCGTTTATCTGACCTGCTAAAAAGAGTGAGTCTATTTTCTTAGTTTCTAGTGTTGATTTAAGTTCACGAGGATCAACATAATCATACTCAATAGCATACCCTGCCCTTTTCATCCGCACACGCTCTAAACCCTTGATTTTACTCAGTATTTTAAGCTGAATCTCCTCTGGTAATGAAGTAGATATGCCATTTGGGTAAATAGTATTGTCCTTTAATCCTTCAGGCTCCAGGAAGATTTGATGCCTTTCCTTTTCTTTAAATTTTACAATTTTGTCCTCAATAGCGGGGCAATATCTTGGGCCAACGCCTTTTATGTTTCCTGAGTACATGGCGCTTTTCGAAATGTTGTCGCTAATAATTTTATGAACTTCGTTATTTGTATAGGTCATTCCGCATTTGATTTGTTTATTATAAAGTTTGTTAGTTAAAAATGAAAAAAAATAAGGATCAGAATCTGCAGGTTGCATCTCGAGATCATCATAATTAATTGTATCACCATCAAGCCTTGGAGGTGTTCCAGTTTTAAGTCTACCTATCTTCATTTCAAATTTTTCTAATTGTTCGCTTAGACCTGTCGATGGTTTTTCATCGTATCTCCCTGCTGGTATCTGCTTTTCACCGATATGAATTAAACCGTTTAAAAATGTTCCAGTAGTAAGAATTAATTCTTTGCACCTAATTTCCTTTCCGCTTTTACAGACAAAACCTATGATTTTATTTTTAGTAAATAAAAATCTAACAACAGGATCTGCGACTACTGTTAAGTTACCGTAATTAAGTAAAATTTTTTGCATATGCTCTTTATATAGAGCTCTGTCAGACTGAGTTCTCGGTCCTTGTACAGCGGGACCTCTGCTTCTATTCAATAATCTAAATTGAATACCTGACTTGTCGGCTACTAGACCCATTACGCCATCTAATGCATCTATTTCTCGAACTAGATGACCTTTTCCTAGCCCTCCAATTGCTGGATTGCATGACATCTCACCAATCGTTTCAATTTTATGTGTAAAAAGGGCAGTATTTATGCCCATTCTAGCAGATGCTGCTGCTGCCTCACATCCAGCATGGCCCCCGCCTATTACTACTACTTCATAGTCCTGTTTGTTCATGATTTGAATGTAACGCTCTTAGTTAAGATTACAAGTAGTATTTTATTTACCTATACAGAAATCTTTAAATATAGATCCAAGTATCTCTTCTACATCAACTTTGCCTACAATACTTCCTAAGTGTCTCGTTGCCATTCTTAAGTCCTCAGCTGCTAATTCAAGATCTTTATCATGATTTTTTTTAAGAAATTTATCTAATTCTCTCAAACATTCCATTAGTTTTACTCTGTGTCTTTCTCTTGTAATTAACACACTATTATTAGATCCAAATTTTTTACTTAATTTTTCTTTAATCTTGATAATTAATTTATCGATATTTTTATTATTTTTTACAGAAGTAAGAATTGTATCAACTTCAAATTTATGGTTTTGTTTATCTTGAATATCTGCCTTGTTCAAAAGAACTATAGTATTTTCATTAATCATTTTTTTAATTTTAGCGTTTATGTCTTTTTTGGAATTATCTATTACTAAGATATTAAGATCTGCTTCTCTAAATTTACCTAATGCTAAAGAGATACCTTTTTTTTCCACTTCACTTTTTGCATCCCTAATTCCTGCAGTATCAGCTAAGATAACGGGATAACCATCCAAATTTAAATAAGTTTCTATAACGTCTCTGGTAGTACCTTCCTCTTCTGATACAATAGCAACCTCTCTTTTAGATAATAAATTTAATAAAGAGGACTTGCCTGCATTCACCTGGCCAGTAATAGATACTCGAAATCCATCTCTAATTTTTTCTCCTATTTTATTATCTTCTATTATAGCAAGAATTTCATTATGAATTTCTTTTATAGATTTGTGAGCTTCTTTAAGTACTTTTTCTGGCAAGTCATCCTCTGCAAAATCAATCTTAGCTTCAATATAAGCCAAAGATTTAATAATCTTTTCTCTTAGATCATTGTAATAATTA
>MDTB01051764.1_pt1 | contig 18168 bp, 13 predicted proteins | sample 811161 | NCBI WGS metagenome assembly MDTB01 (sample SAMN05326650, study PRJNA326480) | marine metagenome | isolation source: seawater | place: Mediterranean Sea | collected 2009
TCTTCTCCTGGAGCTCCGTAAAAATCTTCGGCCATAATTTTCAAAGCATCTTCTGAAAAAAAGAAATCTAACATTAAAAACCCTTCTACTTCTGTTTGCTTGCTAATCATATTATGACTAACATTACCTATAGTTTGTAAATTAATTTGTCCTAAATTAAGATCCAAATTAATAATTCCCTCGCCATAAGTAGAACATACTTTATCATATAGAGTGTAATAGTTAGCTAAACTATCCGGACCACCGACAATATACGCAGACTTATTCGAATCATATTGTAAGTTATAATTTGCCTCTAAAATACTTATATCTAATGCAGAACGACTTTTCTTGCTTAAAAAAGTCGAATAAAAATCTGTGGAATCAAAACTCATCACAATTGCTGTTGATAAAATATCATCCTTCTCGTTGTACAACTTCTCTTCTAGATTGAAAATAATATTTTGTGGGTCAATATTAGATCTGAATCTTACCCACTCTTTATCCAATAGATAGCAATCATGATTTACCATAAAAAACCCATCAAAAATTAAATCTTTCTGATCTGCAATCAAATCAATATCTCCTTTAAAATCAAACTTACTATCAATATGAAATATATTTTCTGAACTAACATTACCCTTTGCAATTGTTATAGTATCCTGATCTACTGATATTGATTTAAAGAAAATCTGTTGCTCATTTTCTAATGCATCTTTATAAGTATAATTAGCGCTAGCTCTGTAACTATTTGCTGATTCTATATCAACTGTAGCGTTATTAAATATATGATATCTCATCAAATTATCTGCTATAATCTTAGATTGATATAAAGTCTGTATATAAGTATCCTTAGCAACAGTAACTATACCTGAATCTGGATAAATAATTGCGTCGGCTACTTCTATGCTGTCAACACCAGATGCATTAATTATATAATCTTTGAGACTATAAAAGGCTGCTTTAGCAATAAAACTCAAAGAATCCTGTTGAGGATGTATAGACACAAATTTAGAGCCTTGAGCACTCGCAACTTCATCACCTAAAGTTATATACTCTTCATCCATTCTCCATCTTAAATTATCAATATATGAAACATATTGATTTGCAGGAAGTTCAACATATGATCCAGAGCCATTGGAATAAAAAACTCCTTCACGTATTTTAAGATCAATATGTGTCTTCAAATCATTTGCCTTAAATGCTAAATTTCTAACATTATCAAACACCTCTAAACTAGCACTTTTAGAACCAAACCAATTAGCATTAAAAGTAAATAGATTAGCATTAACTTCTGCTTTATCTAAAGTTATAATACCACTTCCTGTAAGCCCAGATGGCCGAATTAATAAATCACCACTAAATACCCCCTCACTTCTATAGAAATCAAAATCACTTTTTGTCTTATAAATATCTAATCTATCATTATAAGGTTCAAAATGAGCATATGTCTCAGTATTTTTTACAGCAGGAAACTCAACACCTTTAACAACCTCAGAAATTTCAAAAGATTTGGTATAAAAATTAATTGAATCTGGCAAAAAAAGTATATCATCAGTACTAGCTTTGCAGGATAAATACTCAAAATCACCACTACCTTTTAAGCCCCCATGACTCAAATGAATATCATTATAGTATCTTGCTTTACCTCCGTAAATTAAAAATCCATCATCAGGAGTTTTTCGATTAAAACCTAAGGAATAATCCTTTTGTAAACTTAAAGTATCATTGAAAGTTGGAAAAATACCAGCAGACTCAAAAGTACCAGCAAACCAAAGACCATTTCCTGTATAATTATCTAAACTATCTATCTGAAAAGGCTGTAAATGAAATGAAAATATATCGCGATTATATATTCCCCCATAAATAGAAGGTCTATCATAATAAGCATATGAATCATGATGAGAACTAAAAATAGGAAAATTAGGGAAACTATCCTTCCTTATACCTGACTTATTTGTTGGATGATCAATACGTAAATCCCCTTTTACTGCTTCTATTACAGTACGTACAGGAGTTAAAATTTCATTATTATACATATCTTTTTGTATAGGTTTTACTGGAACAGAAAGCTGAACTGAATCAATATAATTTAAATCAACTTTAAAATCTTCATAATGAAATAAAAAATCACTACCAAATAAATTTAATCTACCTCTTCCTGCTAATACTTGACCATTAAATATAAAATTTCTATTCTTTTTTACAATAATCAATCCATTTCTAGGATATAAATAGACGCCTCTATTCTTACTTACCTCAACACTATGTATTCCAATAATATTTAGATCCTTTGTCTCTATATTTAATGTAGCATTTACAAGGTGTTTATCACCAGTTTTATATTCACCTGATCTAATTACAGAATTAAATGAAATAACATCATAATCACCTAATTCAGAAGCCGCATTAATATAATTATATAATTTTGGAAGTACTGTAATCATATCTATTGCATGATTATAAAATATAAAACCATCATTAGCTAACTGTATTAAATAATGTTGTATCTGAGTGTAGGGGAATCCTGCATAATTAGCAAAATCGTTTACAGAGAAACTTTCTTCTTGACTAAAACTAACATAATTACTTACTAAAATTAAAGGATGAACAGCATCGACACCCTGCATTGACTCAAATTTTGACTGAACATATCTATCTACTGATTCAAAATCTACTCTAGACTCTGCTGATCCAGGCAATGATCCAAAAGTTATAAGCTCAGTATCAATGTTCCACTGTAATAATTCAAAATTCATGGTAACATTGTGATATGTGTTTAACATAGGAGAGCCTGAAAGATCATTAACTTTTCGATATAATTGTAGAACTCGATCACTATCAATATATTTAAACTGTGCGTGACCATGATAAATGGAATCATTATCAAAAAATATTTTTACACCCGCTTCTTGAGCACTAATCTTTTCATCATCTATAATAAATCTATTAGCATTCGCAATAAATACTTCTTTACCATTTCTTTTAAAGACAACATTAGCTTGCGCACGATCACCTCCATCTGCAATAAACTCTTTTCCTTGAAGAATATACCCGCCTCTATAATCAATATTTGGAAAAATTTCTTGAAGTTTCACATTCTTTCTATAAGAAGTAAATTTAGGGTACATTAGGGCTTGCTTTCCTGTAGAAATTTTATTAACTAACTTTCCAACTAGTGGCTGTGAAAAAATATACTTATTATAAAAAATTGAAGAATCCGCAATAATCTCACTTCTTCTAGTATCTATACTATATGATTTAAGTTGAGAAAAAATTGAATCCTTTGGATATCCATATAATTCCCAGCTTATCAATCCAGTTTCACCAAACCACTCTGTTGAAATAGAATAATATCTGCCTTTAGTCTTATAAATAGTATATGATCCATCTTTAGAACTACAAGTTATATCACATGCAGAATCAAAGACAATAACTGGCTCTATTCCTTCAAATTTAAAATGAAAATCAGTAGGGCTTACCGACCACTGTGCTGATTTACTTGAGCGCAAAATACCGTCAGTTAATAAATTATTAGTAGAAGCAAAAAATAATAACAATTTATTATTAGTAGTATTATCTAACATTTCTTCTACTACAGACAACCATTCAAATAACAAAAACTCTCGATTATTTCTATTGTTAAAACTAGTAATGGTTAAAAGAAAATTAGAAAAATATGGTTTTGCTCTTAACCTCTTAGACAACATCTTGTTAGAAATACTAATTATTTTATCTTGCTCCTTTTTATTTAAATTATTAGCAACCTTTTTAAACTTCTTATAAACTAATTTTGCATCTTCATTATTTTGCATAAACCCATCCAATTCTGCAAGATAACTTGAGAAATCTTCTGAAAACACTGTCAGCCTTACTTTATTCTGAGAATAAATATCTAAGGAGTAAATAAAAATAAATAAAAATAATATTAAGATCTTCTTAAATGTAGCATTTGCCATTTTTCTTTGTTTTTTGAAACAACTAATTCTAACCCAAATTTTGCAGATTCTTTTAAAATAACAGACACATCCTTTTCTAAAAAACCACTTAAAATAATATCTGAATAATCATACATTGCTTCTGAATAAAATGTAAGATCGTTAAGTATTGTATTTCTATTAATATTAGCCAAGATAATATCATATTTTCTATTTATTACCGAACTAATATTACCATAGACAAAATGAATATCTGAAATATTATTTAATGTAGCGTTTTCCTGAGCATTCTCAAATGCCCAATTATCAATATCTAATGCAACAATATCGATAGCACCCAATTTTGATGCTAAGACAGATAATATGCCTGTACCGCAACCAACATCTAAAACAGACCTTCCTTTAAATTCTAAATCAAACATTTTATTCATTACTAAAGATGTAGTTTGATGATGACCAGTACCAAAAGACATCTTAGGTGTAATAATAATTTCGTATTTTACATCTGAAATAGCGTTATGAAAATCAGCACGAATTACACAATTCTCATTAATAGATACTGGCAGATAATTACTTTCCCAATGAGCATTCCAATTCTTCTGCTTCAATTTATGTAATGTAAATGAAAGCTCTGTTTGTTCTGAAATTTCAGATATTATATTTTTCAATTTATCTTTATCTAATAGTTGAGTCTGTACATAACCTTTCAAACCATAATCATATTCATAAAAGGATTCAAATTCAATCTCATTTAGTCTAGCAATTAATATTTCTGAATATGGAGTAACTTCCTTCAATCTAATATCTACCTCAATATACTCCATTAGAAAGAACTAGTAATAGCAACAAAGTCAGTGGCATTTAATGATGCTCCACCAATTAAGCCTCCGTCAATATCTTTTTGAGAAAAAATTTTAGATGCATTTGAAGGGTTACAACTACCACCATATAAAATAGAAATATTATCAGCAATATTACTACCATATTTTTCAGAAATAATACTTCTAATGAATGCATGAACTTCTTGAGCTTGCAATGCGCTTGCTGTCTTTCCAGTACCTATAGCCCATATAGGCTCATATGCTATAATAATATGTGAAAATTCTGATTCAGAAAAATGAAACAAAGCATCTGAAACTTGACTTTTAATTGAATTAAGATAGATTCCCTTTTCTCTTTCTTCTAAACTTTCTCCGCAACAAAAAATCACATTTAAAGATTTTGCTAGTGCTTGTTTCACTTTTAATCTTAGTATATTAGTCATTTCATTAAAATTCATTCTTCTTTCAGAATGACCAACAATAGCATATTTAGCCCCACATGAACGAATCATATTAGCTGAAACTTCTCCAGTAAACGCTCCATCATCATTAGCGCTACAATCCTGTGATGCAACAAAAATATTTTTTTTATCTCGACACATTTGCGCAATCTTTTGTATATAAACAAAAGAAGGAGCAAAAATAATTTCTGGCTGATTTTCAAAAGATAAATTATCTAAAATACTACGCACAAGAGCAATAGCATTATCTAAATTTAAATTCATCTTCCAATTTGCTACAATTATATTTTTTCTCATATTAACTCAATCTTATTCTGGGATCAAGGTACCAATAAATTAAATCTACCATAATATTAATTATTACAAACACTGAAGAAATTAATAATACTGCCCCCATAACTAAAGGTAAATCCATTTTGTTTAAGGCGTCTACTATTTCTTTGCCTATTCCGTTCCACGCAAAAATATATTCTACAAAAACAGCTCCAGCTAACATTGATGCAAACCAACCTGAAATTGATGTTATAACTGGATTCAATGCATTTCTTAATGCATGTTTAAAAATAACAATAAACCGACTTAACCCTTTCGATATTGCTGTACGAACATAATCCATTGCCAATACTTCTAACAAAGAATTTCTACAAAGCTGAATAATTACTGATAAAGGTCTAATCCCTAAAGTAATTGCAGGTAGTATTAAATTACGAACTTGCAAAAATGATCCCCTTCCGTAATCATCAACCTCATAAAGACTTCCTGTCATGTTTAATCCAGTATATTCATGTAAAATAAATCCAAATAGCCAAGCAATAATAATAGATGCAAAAAATGAAGGCAATGACATACCTAAAACAGAAATCAATAGAATTAAATTATCAATAAATGTATCTTTGTTTAAAGCAGAAATAACACCTAAAAATAATCCTAAAAATAATGCAATTATAATAGAACAAGATGCTAATAAAAAGGTATTACGAAAAGCATACAACAATATAGTAGCTACAGGCATACCAGATCTGACAAAAGACTGTCTAAGATAAGGAGCTTTAAGTACAATAGAATAATTAGAAATAGAAAACAATTTTATATAGTTATATTTACCACTACCTAAAAATGTAAAAGCAGAAGGATCATTATAATGTATTGAAACAGGTAAAACATCATTCATATATAACATATATTGTTGTGATACAGGACGATCAAAACCATATTTATGTTTTATAATAGCCAACTGCTTTGAATCTTCACGCTTATCCAACATCATACGCGCGGGATCTCCAGGAAGTATGTTAAATAAAAAGAAAACCAATGTCAAAACACCCCATAAAACAAGGAAGCCATATATCAATCGCTTAAAAATATAATTAATCAAAATTTATTTTTTAATTTCCAAAATTCTTTGTAAATCTTCAACAGCAAAGCTTCTTTCACCTGCACCTTCATAAAGCCTTAGTTGCCGTACACCATCATAAAGAATAACAACTGGATTATCATAATTAGGGAATGTAATCTCCATATAACTATCAATCTCGTCAGTATCATAATTTGCAAAAGGCATCACTTGATATGGATATTCACTTCCAGTAAATTCAAAAAAAGATGAAATATTATATTGTTCTGCATCTGAAAATATAATATGTATCGGAGGAAAATTATTCATTAAACTAGCAAGAGAATCTAAACTTCGTGCAGCATATTGGCAATGTTCACAACCAGCATCAAAAAAACACAAAATTTTCTTATCATCTAAATTAACAAAATCTTTATTTTCTACAAAAGAAACAAAACTACTTGATGTATCATTATTCTTAGACATAATTGGAATAAATGCAAAAATAAGAGTAGAAATCAATAAAAATATAACTATTAAATTTGATGCTTCCTTCTTGACATCCTTTTCTAATCTTATATAAATAAACACCAAAATAAATAATGTAAAAATATTCTTTATAAGTGCCTCTAAAGGAGTCATCGGTATTAGTTCTCCAAAACATCCGCAATTCTCAGAATCACCAAAAATTTGAGTAGATAAATGAATACTAAAAACAGTAATCATTAAAAAAGAAAGTGGCACTACTATCTTTTTTAGATAATTATTAAACAAAATTGTAATTGCTAAAAAAATCTCAAATCCAATAATAAACCTAGATAGATATTGAGCAAAACCTTCTGAAAAACCCATAGGTATTAATTGACCCTCTTCAAAAATCTTTGTAATACCATATACTGGTGTTGGATATAGTTTGGCAAAAGCTGACAGCAAAAATAAAGCTGACATTAATATCCTAAAAAAAAACACTAATCGATTACTTTTTGTCATCATATTTCTAATTTAATTTTATTAATGCAAAAACTGCATAATTTAGCATATCTAAATAATTAGCATCTATACCTTCAGAAATCAAGGTAGAACCTTTATTATCTTCAATCTGTTTAACCCTAAGCAACTTTTGTAATATTAAATCTGTAAGAGAACTTACACGCATATCCTTCCAAGCCTCACCATAATCATGATTTTTTGCTAACATCAATTCTTTAGCAACAGTGATTTGTTTATCAAAGTTATTAATAACCTTTTCATAGGGCATATCTTCATGTTGCTCACTAACACCAAGATCTAATTGAATAAGTCCTATAATTGCATAATTTACAATGCCTATAAATTCATTCTTTGCACCTTCTTCAACCTTCTGAAAACCTTTTTGCTCAATGGACCGAATACGTTGTGCTTTAATAAAAATCTGATCAGTTAAAGAACTAATTCTTAATATTCTCCACGCACTACCATAATCTTTCATTTTCTTTGCAAAAATGTCCTTACATTTTTTTATTATTGAATCGTATTCAGTAATTGTCTTTTTCATATATTAACCCCTTGTAATAATTTCGAAATATACAGTATTTATGAGCTCAAAATATACAATTTTAAAAAGTAATTCAAATATTTTTTCAACAGGTAATAAGTCTATAATGGGAATACTAAATATCACAAATGATTCCTTCTATGATGGGGGACGATATATGAATGAAGAACAAATAATTCTAAGATGTAAAGATATGCTAGATGAAGGTGCTTCAATAATTGATATTGGCGCACAATCATCACGACCAGGTGCTCAACAGTTATCGTCAGAATATGAATTAAAAAAACTATTGCCTGTGATTAAATTGTTAAAAAATACATTTCAAAATATCACTATATCTGTCGATACATTCTGGTCAAATACTGCTATAAAATGTGTGCAAGCAGGAGCAGATATTATTAATGATATATCTGCAGGAGAAATTGATGAAAAAATGTTTTCTGCAATAGCAGAATTAAATACACCATACATCATGATGCATATGCAAGGAATTCCAAGTAATATGCAGATTAATCCAAATTACAAAAATGTAACCCAAGAAATTATTAAATTTTTTAGAAAAAAAATAAATAAATTAAAACAATTAGGATTTTCCCAGAAGATAATTATTGATCCAGGATTTGGATTTGGTAAGACAGTTGAACATAATTATCAAATATTAAATAATTTAAAAAAATTCAAATGTATCAAATCACCGATACTAGTAGGAATATCAAGAAAATCAATGATCTATGAATTACTCAAAACAACACCTCAAAAATCACTAAATGGCACAAGTATCACAAATACTATAGCTCTACAAAATGGCGCTAATATACTTCGAGTTCATGATGTAAAAGCAGCTAAAGAATGTATAAAAATAACTAGATTCGCAGAAAATAATTATTAATGGAATTTTTAAAACTTGGTGTTATTGAGATTATCGATATTCTTTTAGTAACTATACTAATTTATCAATTATACAAACTAGTCAAGGGAACTGTAGCAATCAACATTTTTATTGGATTAGCATCAATATATCTTTTATGGAAAATGGTTTCTGCTTTTCATTTTCAACTCTTAAGTGAGATTTTAGGTCAATTTATTGGAGTAGGTGTAATTATTCTTGCAATTATATTTCAACAAGAACTTAGAAAATTTCTTATGATTATTGGAAAAGGAAAAATACTTAAAAATAAAGGCTTTTTAAAATTCAAATTTTCTACACAAAAAGATAATATTTTAAATATTTCAGCTATCGTAAAAGCATGTAAAAATATGGCTCATACAAAAACTGGAGCTATCATAATAATAACCCAAATTGATGATTTAGCTGTCTTTTGTGAAAGTGGTGTTGAAATGAATGCAGAAATATCAACACAAATGATCGAAAGTATTTTCTATAAAAACAGTCCTCTTCATGATGGGGCAGCTATAATAAGAAATAATAAAATAGTTAGTGCTAGCAGTGTATTGCCAATAAGCAATAGTAGTGAATTCCCAGAAAGACTAGGCATGAGACATAGGTCTGCTGTAGGAATTACAGAAGAATCAGATGCAATAGCTATAATAGTATCTGAAGAAACAGGTGAAATATCATATGTACTAGAAGGAGAACTATTTACGAAAAGAACAACTACACAATTAGAACATTTCTTAAATAAAAAATTTACTCAAAATTTATAATCCTTTAGCAATTAAAAATATAGTTTATTAACTCGAATTACATCCTATTAGGAACTCTTATTCCTAATAACCCCATAGATGTTTTTATTAATTTCCCAACTTTTAAAGACAAACCTAATCTAAAGTTAATAAGATCATCACTTTTAGCTTTCAATATAGAGGTGCTCTGATAATAGTTATTAAAACTCTTAACCAAATCATATATATAGTTAGCTATAAGTGCCGGACTATAATTAATTGCTGCTTCCTGTATTACATTAGGGAAAGTAATTATTTGCTTAATAATTTCTTTTTCCCTATCAGTAATTTCAATAAACTCTGGAATAATTACATCTTTATTATACCTCCTAAATAAAGATTGAATCCTAGCATAAGTGTACTGAATAAATGGACCTGTATTTCCGTTAAAATCAATTGATTCCTTAGGGTTAAATAACATTTTCTTTTTTGGATCTACTTTTAGCATAAAATATTTTAATGCTCCTAATCCTATAATTTCATACAATTCACTAGCATCTTTTTTTGACAACCCCTCTAATTTACCCAAATCTTTTGCTGTATGCATAGCAGTGTCAACCATTTCCTGAACAAGATCATCAGCATCTACTACAGTTCCTTCACGAGATTTCATTTTTCCAGTTGGTAAATCTACCATGCCATAAGATAAATGATGACAATTCTTTGCCCATTTGTATCCTAACTTAGATAATATCAAAAACAAAACCTTGAAATGGTAATCTTGTTCATTTGCTACAGTATATGCCATATGAGAAAACTGAAAATCATCACGTCTTTGTAGAGCCGTGCCAATATCCTGAGTCATATAAACTGCCGTGCCATCTGAACGTAAAATAATCTTTTCATCTAATCCTTCATCTGATAAATCTATCCAAACTGATCCATCTTCTTTTTTATAAAACACTCCTTTGTCAAGACCAATATCCACTACCTTTTTTCCTAAAAGATATGTTTCGCTTTCAAAATAATTTTTATCAAAATCCACACCAAGTCTATCATACGTTACTGCAAAACCATCGTATACCCATTGATTCATCTTTTGCCAAAGATTTCTTACGTGTAAATCTTTTGCCTCCCACTTAACCAACATATCTTGAGCTTTCTTAAAAATAGGAGACTCTTTCTCTGCCTGTTCTTTATGCATGCCCGAAGAAATCAACTCAGTAATCTCTTTTTTATAATGCTTATCAAACTTTACATAATATTTTCCCACTAAATGATCACCCTTGATTCCTGAAGATATAGGTGTTTCTCCATGACCGAACTCTTCCCATGCTACCATTGACTTACATATATGTATCCCTCTATCATTAATAATCTGCACTTTCTTTACATTTTTTCCACTTGCTTTAAGTATCTCGGCAACAGAATATCCTAAAAAGTTATTACGCAAGTGCCCAAGATGAATTGGTTTATTAGTATTAGGAGAAGAATACTCTACCAAATAAGTAGCAGAATCTTTAGATGGCATTTCTATTCCATAATCAGTAACATTATATATAGTTGTAAAACTATTAAACCAGAACTCTTTAGAAATTTCAAGATTTAAAAATCCTTTTATAACATTAAAATTAATAATCTCTGCTACGTTTTTAATTAAATGTTTACCAACCTCTTGAGCTGTATCTTCTGGACCTTTCTTAGAGTATTTTAAAAAAGAAAATACGATAATAGTAATATCACCATCAAAATCAATCCTAGTATTTTGAAACTGTATATTCTGATCTGAACACGAATATAAATTATAAAGCTCTTGTATAATCTTATTGTGTAATAATTCTTGCATCATTTTAATTTTTTAGGCAAAAATACTTCAGCCATCATACACCTAGCACTACCACCTCCAAAACATTCTATTATATCTAATGAACTATAAAGAATATGACAATATTTCTCAATTGTATTCTTTTGCTGATCTGTTAAGCTAATAAATGCTGATTTAGACATTACAAGATACACTTTATCTCCCCTTAACTGTAACATATTACCAGCAAAACTATTTTTTTGTTCTTCAGTAATTTCAATTATTTCTTTATCGCTATCAGTAATTCTTTTAATTACATGTTCTCGCTCTTGTTGATTATCAATAGAATCTAAGCAAATTATCACAAACTTATCAGCAACACACATCATTACATTAGTGTGATAAATAGGCAATCTTTCTTTATTAACAGTCTGATTTGCTGTAAAAAAAACTGCAGTATAATTAAATTCTTTGCAAAATTGAACAACTGCTAATTTATCTGTCCGTATAGAAATAGCAGCATAACAAATTTTATTTTCTCTATCAAGGACCATACTTCCTGTACCTTCAAGATATTTATTATAACGCTCAAAATCAGTAAAATATTTAATTTGCTTAACATCTAAATTGTAATTGTTTGATAAATCATCCAAAATATCTTCTCTACGCTCCAACCTTCTATTTTTAGCATACATAGGAAAAATACAAATCGATCCATCAGAATGAAAAGAGATCCAATTATTTGGAAATATGGAGTCAGGAGTATGCGGAACCTTAGTATCTTCAAAAACAATAACATGAACCCCCACATTTTGCAAAATTTCAACAAAACCATTAAACTCCTGAAGTGCTTTAATCTGAATCTCTTCAGAAGTCATATTATCTGATACTTTTTGATAATAATTATTAACTGCAGTTTCCGCATTATAATTAAAGGCAACCGGCTTTATCATCAATATAATATCAGTCATTTGCATCTCTATTCTCTTATTAATGGCATAGTTGAACATCTAAACAAACCCGACATTTTACCTACCTGATGATAAGCAACCTCTTCTATAACGAATCCTAATTCTCTTAATTTAGTATTCAATCGAGTAAATTTAATTTCAGATATAATTACCTCTTCAGAAATTGAAAATATATTTGAATTCATATTATAGGCTTCATCTCTACTGATCTCAATAACATTCTTTTTACCAAAAATATTAGTTAAAAATATAAAATCTTCCTTATTCTTAAAGCCTGCTTCATGCAATATTGCCATATTTTTACCAATTGGCTGAAAACAACAATCTAAATGCAAAGTATTAAATCTAGGATCATCATCTGACTTATTTAATTGTATACCTTTAACCTTTTTTTCTGGAAAAGAGTATGATAAAAAATCAAGACCAGCTCTATTTGTTCTAGCCACAGTAAATTTTTCAAAATCTTTATCTTCAGAATATCCCACAAAAATATAATCACCATACAATATTACATCTCCCCCCTCCACTCTAGCATTCTTTGGCGGTATTATTTTATCTGAATCTGATATATTATCTAATAATGTATCGATAGCCTCTGTTTCTTTTTGTCGAAGCTCAATTATATTTGGCAATATCAACTTATTTGCAATTACAAAAGCAATATCTCTTGAAAATATTTGATTTAATCCTTTAATATTTTCAGGACGAAATATAGTGACATTATATTTATTAAACACCTGAATTAAGTTCTGTATCTCTATGGTACAATCTCTCTCCAAAGGAAAAGTTCCTAAACGAACATGTTCCTTAGATTTAGGATCATAACACAATGAGGCAGGTGGAACTCCTCCCATATCATTAGCATGTCCCACCAAAACTGCCTTTAATCTTGTTGTTTCACTATTTACATTAAGTCTCATCATAACTAGGCAAATTTAATGCTATACTAAAGATCAAACATAATTTTACTGTCAACAATTATTAACAATATAATGCTCAAACATATATTAAGACAATTTAGAACGAAATAAATTCATTTGTATTTTTGAAAATTATATGGCAAAAACTAAATCACAAATTAAAAATCCAAAAAGAATTAGCTTTAAAAAAATATTTGCTGCTATTCAAAACCCAAATAACATTAAAATATTTGGCACAATCATTATATTAGTTTCTATATTAATGATTATAGCGTTCATATCATACTTAGCAAATTGGCAAGCTGAGGACAGTATAATTTCAGAAGAAGGGTATACTATTTTGAATAACGAAACCAAAAACCATATTGGAGGATTAGGAGCGCAAATATCTCATATATTTATAAAACTATGGTTTGGAATAACAGCATTATTTATACCAATAGTTACACTTGCAATCGGATTAAGAACACTAGGTTTTAAATACTTTAAATTAAAAAAAATATTTTTTAATAGTATTTTAGGAATAATTATAATCCCAATTTCTATTAGTCATTTTTTTGAAGGACTAATTACTGCTGGAGGATTAGGAATATTTACAAATGAACTTTTGATACAAGCAATAGGTAGTATTGGCACTAGCTTATTACTTACAACCATAATATTTCTTTACATTGTTATTGCATTTAATATTAATACAAAAAAATTGCAACAACTTATTAAAATGATTAGAATTAATAAAACAAAGAACCCAGTCATAAAAAATAATATTATAGAAGAAAAACAGAAAAATAATCTAAATAACACTGAATATATTTCAATAGAAAAGACTAATGAAGATAAATCAGAAAAAAATAAAGATACATTTAATATCAAAGAAGAAGAATCAATAGACCTAAAAGTAATAAGTGATTCAGAAGAAATACTTAGTAAAAGTGAAATTGAAAAAAAACTAGAAGAACTAGGAGATTTTGATCCAACACTTGAGCTATCACAATTTAAAATACCGGAAACTAATCTGCTAAAAGATTATGGAATAAATAAGATTGAAATTGATAAAAATGAATTGGAGAATAATAAAAACCGAATTGTTGAAACCTTAGGGCATTATAATATCGGAATAACTTCAATTTCAGCTACTGTTGGGCCAACTATTACTCTTTATGAAATAGTTCCAGAAGCAGGAATACGTATATCAAAAATAAAAAATTTAGAAGATGATATTTCCCTTAGCTTAGCAGCAGAAGGAATTAGAATTATTGCACCAATTCCTGGAAAAGGTACAGTTGGAATTGAAGTTCCTAACACAAATAGAAATACAGTTTCAATGTTGGAAGTCATTCAATCTGAAAAATTCCAAAATGCTGAAATGGAATTACCTATTGCATTTGGAAAAACAATATCAAATGAAACATTTATAATTGATCTAGCTAAAATGCCACACTTACTAATGGCAGGAGCAACAGGTCAAGGAAAATCAGTAGGATTAAACGCAATACTAGTTTCATTACTTTACAAAAAACATCCATCACAAATAAAATTTGTTTTAGTAGATCCAAAAAAAGTGGAACTTACTTTATTTAATAAAATAGAACGTCATTTCCTGGCAAAACTTCCTGATACAGAAGAAGCTATTATTACAGACACTAAAAAAGTAATAAATACAATAAATTCACTTTGTATAGAAATGGATGAAAGGTATGAATTGTGCAAGAATGCTAATTGCAGAAATATAAAAGAATATAATGCCAAATTTATTTCTAGAAAATTAAATCCAAATGATGGACACAGATACTTACCATACATTATTTTAGTGATTGATGAATTTGCGGACCTTATAATGACAGCAGGAAAAGAAATAGAAACTCCTATATCTAGACTTGCTCAATTAGCTCGTGCTATTGGAATCCATCTAATTATTGCAACACAAAGACCTTCAGTAAATGTTATTACAGGAATAATAAAAGCTAATTTCCCAGCAAGGGTTGCTTTCAGAGTTACTTCTACTATTGATTCAAGAACTATTATGGATAATAAAGGGGCTGAACAATTAATTGGTATGGGTGATATGCTAATTTCAACTGGCAATGATATAACCAGATTACAATGCGCATTCATTGATACTCCAGAAGTCGAGAGAATATGTGATTTTATAGGGTCTCAACGAGCTTACCCTCAAGCACATATACTGCCTGAATATGAAGGTGAAGCCGAGTCTACAGCAAGTAAAGCAGACCTCAACTACAAAGATGCTCTTTTTAATGATGCAGCATTAATAGTTGTCAAACATCAATCAGGATCAACATCATTAATTCAAAGAAAACTAAGACTAGGATATAACAGAGCTGGAAGTATAATTGATCAACTTGAAGCTGCTGGAATAGTAGGTCCATTTGAAGGAAGTAAAGCTAGAAAAGTTCTTGTAAGAGATGAAATAGCTTTGGAAGAATTATTAAAAAATATAAATAATGAATAAATTTATTTCACTCTTTCTAATTATACTTCACTTTTCTTCTTTTGCACAAGAAAAAATTGCTAAAGAAATACTTGACAAGTTAAGCGCCACTACTAAATCATACAAAAATATAACTATTGAATTTGATTTTTTATTAGAAAATAAAAATCAAAACATAAAAGAAATCCAGCAAGGCTCCTTAACATTGCAAGAAAATAAATTTCATCTATCAATTGACAATCAAATCATTATAAATGATGGAGAAACACAATGGATATACTTATCTGACTTAAATGAATTGCAAATCATGAATCATGATCCTGATGAAAGTATGATGCAGCCAGAAAAAATATTTACTATTTATGAAGAGCATTATAAATATACATATATAGGTAGTGAAAATAATAATGATAAGAAATTAGAGCTTATTGATCTATTTCCAGAAGAAAACCAAGAGTTTATAAAAATCAATATTGCCATCAACCCTATAAAAAATCAATTAGAAAGGATTACTTTATATGATAGAAATGGCAGTACATATTCATACATTATTAAGTCATTTACAACTAATAATAGCATAAAACCGTTCTATTTTAATACAACTGATTTTCCCAATGTTGAAATTATTGATCTTAGACAGTAAATACAAAAATTATCTTATTAATGTTACCTGGCCAGTCTGTTCGCGAACTTTACCTAATTCATCAACAATAGTAAGCACCCAATTATATACTTCAGATGGGCATCTGGCTCCGTCCCATTTGTTATCTATATTATCAGTTTCAAATATTCTTTCTCCCCACTTATTATAAATCTGAAATAAATAAGATTGATACTTATGCATGCGTAAACCCTCAGGATAAAAAGTGTCATTTTCACCATCATTATTAGGAGTAAAGGCTTTAGGTATGTGCAAAACAAAATCATAAGATATAAATACTGGCTTTATTATAGAATCTATACACTCATTAACATCTTGAACAATTAACTTAACATTATAAATACCCGGATCTTCATATATATGAGACGGGTTATAATATGAAGAGACATTTAAGTCTCCAAAATCCCACCAAAATGAAACTGCATTTACAGAAGTATTTATAAAATCTATTTGAGAATTTAAAGTGGAAGGTGGGATAATTGGATTATATATAAAATTAGCTTCAGGGTTCTCAAGAACTGATAAAATCTTAGTTTGGGAACTTTTACATCCAATATCTGTATTAATAGTTAAAGAAACTTCATAATTACCTTTTTCCTGATATGTATGATAAATAGAATCACCACTCATAAAAAACCCATCACCTAAATCCCAAATACTTGAAATTATATTGCCTTGACTTGCTGTAGAGGTATTTATTAGCTTAATCGGAGTATTTACACAAACCCCATCAACAACAAAATCTACTAATAAAATTGACTGAGAAACAACTTGTATAATATTACTCACATTCACACAACCAAATGAATCTATCACATTCACACTATAATCTCCAGAATCATAAACAGTAATGGATGGTTCAGATGATAAATTAGGATTCCAACTATATATTTCATAGTCATTAACTAATGAAAGAATAACACTATCACCCTCACAAAAACTAGTATTACTATTTGCTGTAATAATAGGATTAGGTAATGGATGAACTTCAATTAATATACTATCATAACCAATACAACCAGAAGAATTAACCTCTTCTACTATCAATTGAGAAACACCTATATCTTTAAGTTCAATATTAATCTGTTCACTTCCATTACCAGAAATAATATCAGCAATTACACCATTCTTAATAGTCCAATTATATGAAGACCCACTATTATAAGGAACAGCAAAATTATGCTGACTACCTACACATAGATGCACTATATTCTGTCCCACTAATTCAGTAGAAAATATAAAAATAAATAATATGAGAAGCTGAAATATTCTCATCTATTACCAATGGCTAATTGGACCAGTAACTGGTTTTGCATTAATTGTTAAGCTAACAGATATATAACCACTCTCACAACCATTTTGTGAATTAGTAACATAATAAGTATAAACATTAGGAAGCGTCTGTCCTGTTGAAAAACTATTTCCAGAAAATACATTGTTAGTTAAAGCTTGATCTGAATACCAATTCACCAAAACTCCTGATGCATTTAGATCTGGCACTACTCCTCCCTCACAAATAGTCTCATTACTAGAGGAAGGCACTGTCGGTCTAGCATTAATTGTTAAATTGACTGATGAAGAAGCACTCTCACAACCATTTTGTGAATTAGTAACATAATAAGTATAAACATTAGGAAGCGTCTGTCCTGTTGAAAAACTATTTCCAGAAAA
>MDTB01115899.1_pt1 | contig 18164 bp, 18 predicted proteins | sample 811161 | NCBI WGS metagenome assembly MDTB01 (sample SAMN05326650, study PRJNA326480) | marine metagenome | isolation source: seawater | place: Mediterranean Sea | collected 2009
AAATAAGATAGTTAAGTGCATGATTTCCTGTTGAAATCCAATCTGTAGGATCATTGAATCCTATGCCTAATCCGTCAATTGATTTAGTAATTGACTTTCTAAATTTTGTTACATCAAATGGTTTGACCATGTTTTGTTCTTCCTTTCAAGTATTTTATTATATGTTTTATCATTTGTCAATCAAATCATATGCAGTAATTTTTGATTGAGGCGAAAAGTTTTGTTCAGCACACAATGTTTCAAAAGTGCCAATTGGATAATTCAAAATGCCATTTTTTGGTTCAAAAGGATCAATGCTGTGTTTAGTGCACCATTTTAAAAAACCATCTTCAAATAATGGTTCTTCTTTATGGAAAAAAATCATATCAGGGCCAACAAAATGATTGTTTACTAATCCTGGATAATCTATTGGTAAATCATCATTATATAAATCTAAAATATTTTTTCCAACTTCATTATATCCTAGATATACATGATTCATTTGGCACTTATGAGTTGCATGTAGATAATCATTTTCGTCAAGTGCTACCCTCTGCGTGGTTTCTTTATTCCACTGGATTTCGAATACTTTTTCCGTTTTCCCATGTTCTAATTTATGTGTACAAAAGTTAACATCTCTAATACTTTCTATCAAATTAGGAGGACCAACTGCTTTAAGCAAGGTAAAATCATCATAACCTTTGTTCAACAGTTCAAATCCTTGATGCATATCATTAAAATAGTTTTGATTTGCTTTGTCAGTAGGCAACAATTCTTTTTGAAAAAACTTATTGATCAAAAATACAGCATCATCTAAATCATTTTCTATTTCGATATCTGTTTTATATGAGTAAAAACATCTACGGTTATCGAAATCCAAGCCATTCTCATTAATAAGAGTTTTCAAAAGTGAAAAATATTTGTTTGCAATTGGATTGTCAAATAAAAATATTTTTCTAAACTTAATGTTATCTATAGAAATGTCTATTTGCATTTGCTTTGCCTGCCGATTGCTCGGCAGACTTTAAGTTAAGTTGTGTTATTTTTGTTGTCTTGCTCTGATCATTGCCAGAATATCTTCTGCTTTGGAGTTACTACCGTTTGTTGCGGCAGGTTGTTCTGCAGGTTGTTCTGGTTGTGGAGCCGGAGCAGGCTCGGGTGTCGCAGTCACAGTTGGTTGTGCAGTTTCTACTTTTACTGCTTGTGGCTGTGGCTGTGCCACTGTGCCACTGCCTGTGACAGGCGCTTTAAGTCCTGCAGGCCTAAAGTACTGTGAATACTTTTCTGCGTCATAGGGCTCACCATCCACTGATGCTCGGAACATTTCTTCCATCACTTTAATTTCCACTTCGCCTGGCTTCTTAGGAAGGAAGTCACCAAGATTGTGTAAACCATGTGTTTCAATGGATTTGTTTTGTTCTTCAGTCAATGGAGAAGTTTTTCTTGACCATTTTGATGTTGAATAGTCAGCATAACCACCTTTTGTAGTTTTGTTGATTCTAAAGTCAACACCTCTGGTGTAGTCTGTTGGAAGATCTTCCATCTCAGGATCCATTAATGCAGACTTTATAATGTTAAAGATCTGTGGACCAATGATAAATCTTCTAATTGGATTTTCTGGTGCATCTTCTTGTAGTGGAGATGTAGATACAAATCCTTGGAAGATGTAAGAACGCTTCTTCCAATATTTCCTGCCTAAGTCTTCTAATGATTTGTCTTTGAACCATTGTCTTACTTCTGCAAGTATCGGACATGCATCACCATACATTTCCATGCATGGTATTTGCACCATTACAGGACCTGATGTTGCATCTCCTTTGATTGAATTGAAAGGCAGTTTAATCATTGCTCTTTCAGTCCAGAAAAAAGTATTGTTTGGATCCTTGTCTGGTAAGAACCTAAGTACTGCTTCTGTGTTTTCGGGAATATTCCAATGTGGATATATTGCGTTGTCTCCAATTTGTCCTTCACCTTGTGGTTTAGAACTTTGAGCCTGGAGTTTGGCTCTTATATCAGCCAGTGTTGCCATAATGTAAGCCTCCTTTTGTTTGCCTAGTGTGTATCACTGTAGTTTGTATAATACACAAACTTGTTTATTCTGTCAAGAATTATTTTATGCCTGATAATCTTAATAGATCATCCAGTTCTTTTACTTTTTTCTTATTGTGCTTATCTTTGATAGCACCAATTTCTTCTGCACTTGCACCTTTGCCCGCGGCACTTTGTATTTTCCTCATGCCTTCTTTGCCGTATTTTTTGACTCCTGCCCTGTACATGATGCCACTTTCAGCTGTGAACTTTTTGTTCATTGATGTGATTAGTTGTCCAGCAATTTGATCAGATGCTATGTCAAAATGCATCATATCTTCTTGTTGCTCGCCCTGTTCTGACCAGTCAATGTCGCCATCTCTAACACCAAAATATTCTGCTAACTGTCTTGTAATACCGTTGTCTGTGTAAAGTTCCCATGTGCCTGCATCATGATACACACCCATAAAATGATAAATGTTATCTGGGCCGTCATTGTCTAATCCAATTTCAATTTTTGTAACTTTCACCTCTGATGGATTGTCTTTTTCATCGTCCCATATGCTGTCGCCATCTGGTTTAAGAATTAAGTTTTGCGGTATGTGTACGTAGGTGCCTGAACGTGGCAGTGTATTATCTTCCATTAATTTAAAAACTTCATTAAGTTTCATTTTACACCTGCTAACTTTTTGATACGGTTGACTTCTGTTTGCTTGGGTTGTACAAAAGCATCTTGATATTCTGATTTTTCCACTTCATCATCTTCTATTATTAGGTTCATATTAGACACATGAGCATTGATCCAAGCTTCGAACTGCTCTGACTCATCTTTATATTTTCTTTTATACTGTTTGGCTAACTTTCCTTTACCAATTTCTTTACCCTTGATGTCTTTGAATGCTTTGATGTCTTCTGGAGATTTTCTAACTTCATCTTTGTAAGCATCATCAGTTTTAATTCTTTTCATATCTTCTAAATATCTATTAGCAAGTTTAATTGCTGTGCCTCTCATTGCTTTTATTTCGGGATTTGGTTTTGAAAAAAGTTCGCCTGCCTGTGAAAGTTGAGACTCCATATCAGAAGCAAAATTAACAATCGAATCGTCTTCTGGATTAGCAGATAAAAATCTTGTGGCTATGTCTCTCAGTATGGTCATTAATTTTAAGTCTGTATCTTTCTGTTGAGATCTTAAATTATTCTGCAGTTCATCATACGAGTCATCTTTTTTCAATATTAACTTATTTGTAGGATTTTGTAACCAACTGTTTACGTAATTTGCATAACGTGATGCAGTTGATGTCTGTTTCATTACATCAGTTCTATCCATTGAATCTTGATCGAACTCAACAACTGGAAGTAATTTAAAGGCTTCGATCAAATCTTCGTCAAATATTTCTTTTGTAAATAGAGACTGCAGATATTCTAAATTAGTTTCACCTAATGTATTTTGTTTTGTAAAGGATTCTATTGCTGTTTCATATGTGTTGCTGTTTTGTAATTTTGTTAAAAGTTTTTTTGTTTCTTTTATTTTTTCATAAGCACTTGTGATGTATGGCTCGGGGTTTTCATCCACCATTTTCATTCTATTTGCATATTGTGTGAATTTTCTTAATTTGCCGATGTTAGCCACTTGTTCTACAATTGCTTCCCCAATTTCATCATATGGGTTTCCGCCTTTAGCTACATGCATCTGCATTGCCCTAGCTCCATGTAGATAGTTGTACGGAAAACGAAAGCGTTCTCCTTGACTGTTTTCTATAAAAATTATATCAATGTTTCGTGATCTAGAACCAGGCACTGATTCATCTACCACTTTTGAGTGTCTAATAATCATCTTAGTTTTATCTAATGGGCGATATGTTGTTCTAGTGGTTCCGTGCATTCTATTTTCCTGTACTGTATTTACTTGTGAAATAAAATCAAAATCGTTTTGTTTTAAGTCAACTTTTTGTATGTCTGTAGGCTTGAATCCTAAGTTATGTGTGATAGCAAATTCACGCATGGAACGAGCAAAACTGTACCATGATTCTTGATCTTCTGCTGTTACTGAGTCAGATAACTCCTTGTTATAAATTAACCTTAATGTTTCTTCATCAATTGATATTGAAACTGGATAATTGTTCCAGTTGAATTTGAAAAATCTAGCGAGTTGCGGGTCTGTAGTGACTTGAGCGGACTCATCTCCCAAAGTAAGATGCGAATAACGTGATTTTATTTCATCAAACAAATCTTGTGCTACTAGATTCAAGTCCATTGTGTGTATTTATGACATGATAATAGGCATAGGCATAATCAATTCTTCTTCACTGTCACGCAGGCGTTCAAATAATTTTTGATCCCAAGCAGAAATAGTAGATGCCATCCTGACTGCTAACAAGGTAGACATCACTAAGTCATCATGTTCACCTGGTTTTGCTTTGAATGAGTTGCCGGTTGCTACAAAATTTTTCAGTTCTGATATCAAATTTTTGGAGTTTACAACCATAGAATCATTCTCAAGCATCTGTTTAAGTTTAGCACAAGCAGACATTTTTGAATTGTGTGTTGTGTTGTATCCTTTACGGAAGCGTCTTACGTGCCCTTTTTTAATTGTTTCGGATAAAAATTGTCCAGGTATATTTTCTTCGCCTATGTCAGAAATAGCTACAAGTCCTGCTTCGCCAATTGTGTTATTCTCAATTGAATAATATATTTCAGGCTGCACAATGCCTTTTATTTTAAGATCCTCTGCTATTTTGTCAATTATTTGTTTCAATAATCTTATTTGTCCTTGGATAGGAGTAGAATTGTGTTGCCATTCTGCAACTTGGATCATTGAAGGCAGTTCGAATACTTGAATAGCTCCGAAATCTCCTCCTGTGCCAAGAGATGGATCTAAAGACACAATATATGCTTTGCTTTTCTCAATTTTTTTGTACCACCGTACATGCCCGTGTCTTTCTATAGGTTCGCATCCTTCTAGATCAACTAATTTAGTCGCTTTTATTAAAGTTTCATCATATATCAAAAATTCACAATCGTGTTCTCGTCTAAATCTTTCTTCACCTATTCTAGCACGTTCTTCTTTTGCCCATTCTTCAGTTCGTTCTGGATGCTCACGCCAGGAGGCTTTAAAGGCCGCAAATCCATTTTTTCCAACAGGCATCTCATTGCCATAGTCATCTAATTTTTTATTAGCTTCCTTCCAAATTAAAGCAAATTGATCTTCATCGGAGTTGGGTGTTGATGTGATAATACATTTACCGCCTGTGGCAAGTGTAGGCGCTAGTGAGGTCCAAAACTCTGACGCTTTCGACGGAGGCTGAACAAACGCAAACTCATCACAATATATTACAGAAAGTGACATACCTCTACCAGTGTTTTCTGTTGTGGTCGTTGCTTTAATTCTTGAGCCGTTATCAAACTCTAGTGTATTTCTATTGTATGAATAAGCTCCAGCTCTCAAAAAATCTGGCAATGCTTCATATGTGTATCGGACTCGGTTCATTATATCTTGAGCACCTGTAAACTTATGAGCGGCGATTAATATCTGTGAATCAGGGACAAACATAGCATACCATACAAGGTAGGCAGCGGCACAAGTTGTCTTGCCTGTTTGTCTGGGCAACATAGCAATGGCAAATCTGTTGTCATGATAGGTTGCTATAAGTCCCTTTTGATATTCGAACATGTCAAATTTTATTGAGCCTTTGGTGGGATGTTGTATCATACAATATTTTAAACAAAAGTACAATGGCCCTGTTTTGGCATCCATACATTTGTTAAGTTCTAATATTTGATCTTCGGTAAATTTTATTTTAGCATGTGCTTTTTTGGTGAGATTACCTTGTAAACTTTGTCCCATAACTTTATTTAAGGAAAATTATTTTGAGTGGCGAGTGAGTGAAGATCCAGACCCTGTTGCTATTCCTTCGCCTTTTGAATGTATGGTCATTGGTTCTTTTTCTTCTTCAGGTGTAACAATTTTGCCACCACCTTCTGGCTTGCCGTCTGTTTGTCTTATTTTCATTAATTCTTTGAACATTGACATGTTGTATTCATCGCCATACAATGGTTCGCCTGTGGCAGTGTCATCTTTGTATTCAGCATCTGTTAGTTTTGGTTCATATTCTTTATCTTCTGGTTTGTCTTCTGTTGGATCAGTAGGATGTTTGACCCTTATATGATCGCCAACAATACCAAAATCGTCTTTAAGCACTGACTCTAATTGTTGATACCCAATAGGGTAATTTGTTTCAACATCGAAAATTGTAACTTCAACATTTTTTAGTCTAGGAAATTCATGTGGATGTTCTTGAACAGGAGTAGCTGCTACTTTTTTCAAGTTTACTGTTTCATATTTTGTCATCATGTTTTTTAATTTTGCTTCAAAATTTTCAGGTAACTCGCCAGCAATTTTAATACGTGCTTGATAAGTCTTGACTGCTTCTGCTAGATATTCTTTGAATGTTTTCATAGTGTGTTATTTATCTTTGTCCTTTGATGCTAGTATCTGTTTTATCAACTCATTTCTATCAGCCACAACGGTGCCAGTGCCTGTAACTGCTACTTCATCATCAGAATTTTGGTCAAGTTTCATCTTTTTAAGTTGTAGTTCAATCATTTTAAGTTTTTTATCAACTTTAACATTTTTAGCATTTATGGCATTACTCATCATTGATGATGCCACTTCCATGATTCTACCTGCTAATCGTGGTTCTATATTCATGCCTAGATCCATTAAATCTTTGTAGGCTTGGAACGATTCCTGTGCATATTGATCTATCTCTTTGTCTTCTCCTAGTCCATCCACTTGTGGCAAGGCATTATCAATTTTATCCAGTCCTATTTTTTGTTGTATCAATTCATTTGCTTCTTTGTCATTTTTACTATCTTGTTCTAGTTCGATAGTATCCCGCATAGAGTCTGCCGTATCTTGGTTATGGTCTAAATTAAAAAGATCTTCAAGTTTCTTGGTCATTTTGCTTTGCCTGGACGTCCTGTCCTGTGATCTATTTTGCCTTTGCGTTTAGCAATATGTTTTTGTTTACGTGCTTGTCTACCGTAGCCTTTTAGTTTAATTGCTTTAAACATTGCTTCATATAGTTCTCGTGTATCCACTTGTATATTGTCTTTGGGCATAATGCTATTTAAATATATCACTTTCGGTGATCACGCGAAAGCGAATGCCTTTTCCTTTTGCCCATTTATTAGCCGCCTCCCATTTAGCCCTATTAACAATGTAAGCGGCTTGATTTTGTTTATTTTTTCCTACGGATTCGAATTTAGCTTGATTATTTGGTTTTACTTCTATTAGCTCGCCAACCCGTTTTCCTGTTTTATCTTGATAAACTAAAAAAAAGTCTGGCACATAAATTGTATTTTTTCCCGTCAAAGGATTTCTATAAGGAATCTGAATTGATTCAGATGCCCACTGCATAACAGAAGGATTGTTATCACAAAAACGCATAAAAGCAAATTCCCAAGAGGATCGATATCTTGGGGTCTTCTTTCCAATATATTTGTCGGAGTTTTTAGGTTTGAAAAGACCAGATGCCCATTTGTTCATTATGCTTGAATATTTCTTGAAACATTAACCAATGTTGTTTTATCATTTTTATATCCTAGAACTGACGTTTTGTAACGATAAGCGTTTAGTATCTCAGTAACAAGTTGTGAGATTACAACAGGCGTTGCTGGCCGCAAAGTGTCTAGTACAGACATAATATCAGCGTTATCTTTTTTTGCTTGGACCATAAGAATATATGCTGTGGTTTCAGCACTTGCCTTGTCATAGTCCCTATCTATAAAAAATGCCTTGGTTGCTTCATATTCATTAGCATTTAGTTCGATGCGTTCTTGTCCTACTGCATCTAAAAATTCTACTAAGTCCGCTTTTAAATTACTTTTTTTAATTTCCTGGTTACTGAATATTGAATTTGTGTTTTGATTTGCCATTAGTATGAATAGCCTCCCGATCCTGTGCTACTTGATACTGATGTACCTTGATTACTGGTATTTAAATTTTGGTTAACAGTAGTTGTAACTTCTTCAATTGGCGATGCCAATACTTGATCAAATAATTTTTTGTCAACGGTGTAGTTGATTACTTTATTAATAATTAAATCTTTTGCGTAAGAGGTTGCAGAATCAATATAAGAATTTTTTTCTGTAGCAGTAAGTTTATTCCATTCTGTTTCTACATCATTTATTTGTAGATTAGCATCTTTTCTAAAATTATAATATTTTGCGAACTTAGTTTTTGCTTGTACATTACTAGCAAAATAATATCCAACTTGTTTAGAATTAAGTGTAATTTGTTCACTGTTGTTTTCTGACTTTTCAATATTGGATTTTTTAATCAAAATATTTTCTTTTTGTTTTCTTAGGTCTTTAGGAAAGGACACTCCTGGCTTTGAAGTGGCTCCTAAATTGTTCGCGCCAGCTTTGACAGCATCTTTTACTACCCCTATGATTTCTTCTTTTGCGCCTCTGACAGCTGATCCTGATTTAATTTTTTCATAGGTGGTTAATGCCGATAATCCTGCTCCTAAAAGATTTCCTCGAGAGAGTAAACTTACTGTGTTTGATATTCCTCCTAACACTCCAAAGATGCTATCACCACCTGTAGCGTTTGGAGAAGGAGTTTTGTCATAATGAAAAGTAGCAAATCCTTGTGGGTCAACTCCAACTTCACCATTTCTCATCTTCACTCCTGAATATGAGATTGAAAATGAATGTTCATTTACTCCAGCTCCATCAGTTTGGTCCATGGATCCGTTTGCCCAATCATTAACAATTGGATTCATCATTTTATATTCTGTAAACAATCCTCGACTTAATTGGAATATTGAAATACTATTAAAAAATCTTTGGCTTAATCCTGTATCTAAACCAAACCTACTATATTTTCCTGTGTTACTAAATGTCGCTTGTTTGTAATCTCCTTCTATTCTATTTGTGTCAACAATATAATGTTGATAGTATGATTTCCAAAAAGCTGTTGCCACATCGCCCATATCGTCATGTAAAACAATTGCCACAGGCTGATATTGTATGCCTGTTTGGACATAATTCTTGTAGTTGTACTGATTTTTTTGTTCAACGTTAAAATTGTATGACGGCAAATCGCATCTTTTTACAATCATTCCCAATTCTAATTTTTCATTCTGATTAATTGATACACCAGTTGCTAATGGATTTATATCAAATACAACATGATATAAAAATTTATTTTTTGGCGATAGTCTAAATAATTGATCAGTGTAGAGTCTTGCCGCGTGTTGATAATCACGCATTGTGTCTCCGCCAATAAGTTGTTTTAGAAAATTATTACGCCAGTTTGCCATTTGTAATATTTATGGCTTTAAAAAAAGTGGAAAAAATTAAATACCGCCGCCAGTTACTGCTGTTGATATTGTTCTAGCCACGGCTGTACCTATGCCAGTACCTCTTGGTGTCTGGATAGCGTTATCGTATCTAATTGACAATGTAATTTGTACAGGATCTGATGTAGCATATGCCAATGTGCCATATTGAACGTTATCAAGGTATGCGCCGAAGATTTCATAAGTTTCTAATATAGTAGGAGTATTAGCACCGTTACCACCATCTAACATTTCTATTCTACCAGTAAACTTGTAGTCTTGTCCTGATGCGGCTGATGATTGCTCAAAGAAATCAAATTGTTTTTGTAACTGTTCACCAACTAGTTTAGTAACTTCATTGTTTACATCGTCTCTGACATTAATTGTAATAGGATCCCATGTATGTTTACCTGCCATGTATACTCTTGAATTGTAAGCATCAAGTGTGATTTGATCAAATGTAATGTTAGGACGAGTCACGTCTACAACCTGCTTAGTAAGTTCTGATCTAGGAGTTGACACACCAAAGTTCTCAAGTACCACCCTAAAGCGATATTGAAGTTTTGGCATCAGCAAGCCTTGTGATGCTGATGATTGATCACTTGCTAGTGGGACTGTAAATTTTGATAGTGTTGATATTGCCATTTTATTTTATCTCCTAGTACGAATATTTACTATTCATTTCTCCTTTTACGAACTTGTACCTTTAAAGGCCTTGTTCTGCTATTTCTCCTGTATTTTTAAGTCTGATCGGAATAAAGATAAATTCAACTGTCTTAACAGGCTCTATAGCAACGTCTACATAAAGTTCGTTTCTGTCTATTCTTGCTGGAGTATTGTTTGACTCATCGCAAACTACAGCAAAGTCATTTAGAGCTCTCTGTGCTGTCAGTTCAAGCAAGAATGATTCAATTGCTTGTTTTATTTCATTTCTTGTCAAAGCGTCGTTTGGCTCAAATATGAATGGTCTAGCAATTTTATCTAAATTTAATCTAGCAAAAGCTACTAATCTTGCTACATTGACTCTATCTAGTGCTGAAGCAGTAAGTTGTCTAGTTTTTTGCCCAAAAGCAACTAAACCTGATCCAGTTACAAAAGATATTGGATTAATGTTGACAGAGTATAGTGAGTCCCTTAGTCCCTCTGCTACTGCTGTTGATTCAAATTCTCCTTCTGAGTTGATAAAGCCTACTGAAGAAGCATTGCTTATTCCTCCTCGTCTTACACCTGCTGGAGCAAACCATGGAAACGCAACTTGATCATTAAAGGCAATTGTTCTTAACATCATGTGTGATGGTGGTACCGCTACTGATTCACCGTTTAGATCTGTTGTGAATCCGGATGGATAATAAACACCTGTGAATGAATTTGTTGTTACAAGTCCATCTTCACCATTGTCTGTGGCCCCTGCTGTATTGTTAGCATAGTTTGTAACTGCTGTTGAGTTTGGCTCAAGTCTAAACGGAGTATCACCAACAACAAATGCTGTTTCTTTTCTATCAGAATTAAGTGTCTCTAAATTTGTAATCAGTTCTGGATAGCCTGGAGCAGCTAAAAGATTAAATTCTCTTTGTTCTTCTCTTAGAGCAGTGGTTGATTCAATTGTTGATTTCATTGCTTCAACAATCATATTTCTTTGTGCTTTACGTCCCATAAAAGGTGATCCGTCAGTTTTTAGTCCAGATACAGTGACCCAAGCATCTTTCTCTGTAGGAAGTGTTGGGTATGTAACTGTGCTTGAGAAGTTTGTTCTTGTAAAGTAATCTTTCCTAAATTCAGATACATTATAGCCGGATCTTCTTAAGTTAAAGCCTAACATGCCTACTGGATATAGTGCAGGATCTGGCTTATCAATATCTAAGTAAGTTGATGTTAATAGATCAGTAATTAATGTTTCTTCGTTTACAACGTCCTTAGTACCATCTGAATGGAATCTAAAGTCAGCAAACAATATGCCGTCTTGTGATGTTTGATCAGTGTTGTCAATCAAAACAAATTGTTGTCCATCAGTTTGTGAAGAATCATATCTGTATAGTTTTGGATAGTTTTCTAAGTCTGATGTGTTTAACCATAAGTCACCATCAACAAGTGCTGTGCCATCTGTCTGTGTTGTAGGCTCAGTTGCTGAGATAATTGGACCATTTGGATCAGTGTTTGCTAAATTGAATCCTCTGGCATCTGATGTTACATTCTGATAACCAGTCCATGTTGTGCCGTTGTGTATTAAAATATCAACTTCATCAACTGTTGTGTTGTACCATTTTTGTCTATCAGCTGGATCTTTTGTTGGTTCATTAATGCTTTGTATTGCTGTGTAAGTAGTTCCGCTGTCCGGAGTATTTCCCACTGGCACCCAATTAGACGCCAAAAAGCTATAAGTTGATGATAATGGAGTAGATGAATAGTCATCTTTGTCACCAGCTGGAGCATTGTATAAGTTTGATATTTTTGATGTTGATAAATCTGGATTTACACCATAATCATTAGCAAAGGTATCATTGAAGCCTAAGTCACCCATAGGGTTGTTACTTGTATCTGTGAAATATATTTGTCCACCTAGTGTGTGTCTTACTGTTATCCTTTTTGAAGTAGCGTCATATTCAGCTTCTATGTTTTCGAAGCCAGCTGCTAAGATGCCTGCTACAACATCGTCAGCATCAGTGCCACCAACTGTAACTGTTTTTTCAATTAACACAGCTGATGAAGTATTAGCAGTAGCACTTGTGTTAAGAATTGTTTCTGCCATTTTAATAGTACCAGTGTTGGTAATAGCGTTTGCTTTATCGGAAATTTTGTTTGAAACAATCTCAGTTGTTGATCCGACACCTCTGTTTCTTACAAAGGCAACATAGTCTATTAATTCTCCACTGTCTCTAGTAGAATCATCCCATTCATGCTCAGTAGTGTTTACTTGTACAAACACATCATTGGTTGTTAAATTAATACCACCTCCTGATTTATCCAATTGCTGTAATGCCTGTTCTTGTGTCTTATACATAGGAGCAGGTACAGTTTCAAATACACCTAAGGTTGTTGAATATTTTTTTAATGAAATCGACGCTCCACCATTTGGTTCAGTAGTTTGTATAAAAATAGAACCTGTTGGTCTTGGTCTTGTGTCACCTGATCTAAATCCATGATCTTCAGTGTGTTGGCCGATGAAAACTTTTGGTGGAAAATGTCTATTGAGGGTACCAGTTGCTATACCAACATCTGCGAATGGAGTTCCTGTTTGATCCTCAAGTTCTAGAGCTGATATTGCTAGACTTGATGAGTCATTTGCTGATGAGTCACCTCCAGATGCTACTGGTATTACATACAATTCTAGTTTTCCATCTACTGCGGCTGCCTTGACACCTTCAATGCCTGCACTGTTAATAGCTGAGGCGAAAGTGGTTACAGTAGTTCCGATAGATGTTACACTGTTTCCGTTTATAATAACAACTTCGGAGTTAGTTAATGTTGGATTTGCTACAGTGCCCCTGACAGTTGGATGTGCTGAATTCCATGAAGCATCTTTGGTTGCAGATGAAGCTGAACCTACCTGTACCCATGTATTGGAGCGTGTTTTGAAGTACAATCTATTGAATGTATTTGTTGCTACAACGGCATAGTCTCCAATTGAGCCTTTGTTGGTTTTTGGCGCAGTGCCTGTCACATCATCTGTTGATGTGATAAAAATTGGAGTTTTGGCTGTGAAAGTTTGTGTTGCTTCGTTCCATTCTTTAATACCAAATGATGATGAAGCAAGATCCCACCAGTAAAAGCCATCATTAGGTCTGCCACCAGGCGCATCTGCTGATCCTTCTAACTCGTCTGTATCTATGTTTGCTCTGATTACAAATGCTCGGTTGGCAATGCCAAGAAAGGAGTAAGCTGCCTGAAGACCGTATTCGTTCAGTTCATAACCTTGGATTGGTGTTCCTGATGCATCTGTATAAAATTCGGGGTTGCCGAAAGTTTCTGTTAATTCTCTCTGTGATGAAATTAAAAATATTTCATTTGCGTTTGTGCTCAGTGTACCGCTAGCTGTTCCGCTTCCTGTACCTGATGTCTTATCTTGACCAGTTGCCACCACTACTAGTGGAACTGCTCCTGGTATTCCGGGGACGTAAAAAGATTCGTCTACTACGGAAACCTGTACTCCTGGTGATATTAGTGCCATTTGTCGTTTACTCCTTGTTGTGAATATTTACCACTGATGGGCTGATTATTACAATAATTTTAAAGAGTTGAAAAAAGGTACACATAAATATGTACGTGCTTAATGGAAACGGAAACAAAAGGCCATTGTGTCAAGAATGTAACAGTAAACCAGCTGCCTACAATTATAGACGTGGCAATAAAGTTTACTACAGAAAGAAATGTGATTCCTGTATCAAAAAAACATCTAGTTCTGTAATCACAACACCTGCCTGGCAAAGGTCAGGATATGATAAAAAACGATCATGTGAAATGTGCGGCTTTACAGCACAGCATCCCTATCAGTTAGATGTTTATTATATTGATGGCAACATGACAAATAATATCTCAAGTAATCTTAAAACAGTTTGTGCTAACTGTAATAGACTAATTCACGTCAAAAAAACTGGCTGGCGACAAGGCGATCTTACCGCGGATCAGTAATATTTTTAGATATAGTTGTATGTAATTCAGATAGCGACGTATTGTTTTCTATTACAACATCGAATTCGCTGTTTGCCCATGCCCATTCAGATGGATGGATATCTTTTGGTTCTGTCCTATTGGATAGATATTGATCAAACCATAAAGGATTTTCACCACGTTTTACACACCAAACTGCTCCTCCAATTTGTTTAATCATATTGACTTCATTTGGGAATCTTGTGTCAGGCAACACCCAATTTGTGTTTGGATTTTCTTGGATTTTTTTCTTTACAAGACTTACCCACACTCCGTCGAAAAATCCATGTCGCATACACTCAGTGCCAAATACTTGGAGAACATGTCTTGGGGTTATATCTTTCCCCATTTCAGAACTCCAAAAAGCATCTGGCCTTTCTCTCCAATCTCTCGATTGTGGTGTGATTCCCTCCACCATTTGTCTTGGCCACTCGAACATTTCTGCGACTGCATCTTTAAGTTTGTCCGCAAATGAGATTTTTTTAAAGTTGTGCTGATCAATAAGATAGTCAGCGACTGTGCCTTTGCCTGAACCAATTAGTCCACATATGCCTATGATCATTAAATTATTATATAGAAAAATTATCCTATTGTAAAGGACAAAGGAGTGCCACCTTCAGCATAGTTTCCGATTTCTTGTTCCAGTTTTTCCATTTCATTCATTGCCTCGCTTTTGAGTGCGTCACCATTAAGTGAACCACCACCCTGAGGGCCTGCTATGATTGAAAATTTTGATCGAGCTTCGCCTAGTGTGAACTTAGATACAGCAAGTGTATATTCTCTGATCCATGGTTTGGCGTGGATGTCAGATAGTAATATAAAGTCCGGGCGATGGTTGTACTGTTCTATAAGCACTATTTCCTTTGATCGCTGCCGTCTAAAAATAGTAAGCCTTCTTGTTGGTTGATCGAATTTAAAATTAATAAATCCGCCAAACATTCTAGCAACAAGTTCTTGATAGCCGGCAAACATATTATAAGTGGCAAGTCCACCAATTCTACCTGTCTGTAACAAATAAACATTTGTATAGGCTAATTCAAATGGATCAAATGCCGAACCACCTTCTGATCCAGAAGCACCTCCAACTGTACGTCTATAAATCCTTGTTACATTGATTACTTCTGCTGGCAAAGTGTATTGTGTTTGGTTTTCTCTTAATTCTAAGAAACCATATGACTCTTCAACTGAATTGGATGAACGTTGACGGAATTTGTCAACAGCTGTTCTAAATGCCATTTCATAGTGTGCTGGATCAAGTTCTACTTCGATCATACCATCACCAAGTCGTAATCTTACATAATCAAAAATTTCCTGTTTAGCTGAGTTAATTTGTGCGTCTGTAGTAGAAGAAAGTCCTGTGTCTGGCATAAGTGTATTTATAGTACCATAAATATGTAAAATGCCAAGACTATCATTATTCAAACCTGAAAAAGGAAATGACTTTACCTTCACTGATCGCAACATAGGTGAAATGTTTCAAATAGGTGGTACAGACGCCTACATACACAAATACATTGCTCCTAATGGTCAAGGTGAATTAAATGATGCCACCCAACCACAAAGGACAGGAGATTCATTGAATGAACTGGCTATTCAAGATCTATTATTTTTAGAAAACAGAGATCGCAAGTATGATCCTGATGTCTATCATACCAGAGTAATATATAATGTGTCTGATATTGATTTTGATTTATCCCAGTTTGGTTTGTTCCTGCAGAATGATCAATTGTTTATGACTTTCCATATTCGAGATATAGTAGAAGCACTTGGCAGGAAAATTATGGCTGGTGATGTAATTGAACTGCCACATCTAAAAGATGATAATAGTTTAGATACATCGGACTCTGACACACTTAAGAGATATTATGTAGTGGAAGATGTAAACAGGGCGGCGGAAGGATTTTCAAAGACATGGTGGCCACATCTGTACAGAGTGCGTGTAAAAGGCATAACAGACGCACAAGAATTCCGTGATATACTAGGTGACAAAGATGAAAACACTGCACAAAAAACTAGGGACAAAGACCTAGAAATCAACAAAGCAGTGATTGACCAGGCAGAACAAGATGCGCCACAATCTGGTTATAATACAAAACAATTGTATGTAATGCCAACTGAAGAAGAAGGACGAGTAGCGTTAGTTACTGTAGATGATGATGTAACTACAGACACAGGACATCTTAATGTTGACAAAGTCTTTGGCAACCCTGAAACCAATGGTTATATTGAAGGATATCTTACAGGAGATGGCATCCCTGCCAACGGTGAGACTTTTACTGCGTCTACAAAATTTCCTAAGGAACCTGTTGAAGGAATGTTTGTGTTAAGAACAGACTTTTCACCAAATAGATTGTTTAGATTTGATGGTAGAAGGTTTGTTAAAATAGAAGATAATGTAAGACAAACAATGACTAATACTGACACAAGAGAAACACAAAAAACAGGATTTATTAACAATACGAAGACAACTACTTTGGCAGATGGATCATCCACAGCAGATCAAAGAGTAGCACTTAGCAAATTACTTAAACCAAAGGCTGACAACTAATGCAACATTTTTATGACGCACAGATAAGAAGATACATTTTACAATTCATTCGCATGATGAGTAATTTTTCATATATCACTGGCAAAAATTCTAAAGGCGTATCAGAAACACTACAGGTGCCAGTCAAGTATGGAGATATGAGTAGACAGGTAGCACAAATTCTTAAAAAAGGTTCAGAAAACACATTGATTACTGCACCACAAATTTCATGCTACATTACAAATATGGCTTATGATAGAGATAGAATGTATAATCCATATCATGTAGACAAAAAGCACATACGAGAACGTGAATTTGATCCGACTGCTAACGCCTACACAGGCTCGCCTGGACAATCACATACTATTGAAAGAATAATGCCAACCCCATTTGAACTTACTTTCAACGCGGATATTTTTACAACCAATACAGACCAAAAACTGCAGATACTTGAACAAATTTTGGTGTTGTTCAATCCAGCACTTGAACTTCAAACAACAGACAACTATCTGGATTGGACATCTTTATCTTTTGTTGAATTGACAAATGTTACTTTTACATCTAGAGCAATTCCACAAGGTATTGCTGATGAAATTGACGTGGCTACTTTATCTTTTCGAACTCCTATTTTTATATCTCCGCCAGCCAAACTTAAAAAACTTGGCGTGATTGAAAAAATTGTTATGAGTATCTATGATGAAGAAGCAGGAAAAGTTGATCTTGATGGAATATTAGGTACGGACTTGTTAACACGTAAAATTGTTACTCCTGGTAACTACGCTGTATTAGTATTAGGGAATAGAATCACATTATTAGGTGAACAAAGGAAAAACAACTCTACACATGTAAACAATCTAGAAAATAGAGTGTTTCAATCACAAAGTCAGTTTGGAAGCAAAATTAATTGGCTTAGATTTGAATCTTTGTATAACAAAACAATTACAAACGGAATTTCAACCATCCAATTAGAACAATCCACCACTAACATCAATGGTGACGATATCACTGTAAATGTAACCGGAACAGTAAGTATAGATCCACAAGATCAATTTACATTATTGGTTGATATTGATGAAGATTCGATCCCAACAAATACCCTTAATTCAGTTGATGCTGTTATTAATCCCCTTACATTCAATCCATCTGGGGCGGCAGTTGGCACTAGATATCTTATCACTGAAGACATTGGTAATAAAATAAACACAGATGGCAAAACAGCTTCTGAGACTGACATACGAGCGTCTGACAATGATGGTGATCCTTCTGCAGACACTGTGCCTAATTTTGCGGAAGCATGGGGCACCACAATTGCTTCAGCCAACGACATTATTCAAAAAAATGCTGATGGCAATTGGGACAGAGTGTTTGATTCAGATCAAAACACACTTTTTTCTGATTCTTCTTCATATCTTGAAACACAATACGTAACTAACCAAACTACTGGAATACAATTTAAATGGTTACCGGATCAAGGATTTTGGGTTAAATCTTATGAAGGTTTTTATGCGCCAGGTACTTGGTCTGTACAATTTTAAAGTATAAAATATTACACAATGAGTCAAATTACAGCTAGCGGTTGTCTATTTTACGCCAAGTCAACAAAGCGATTTTTATTTTTGAATCGATCTATTAAACAAAAA
>MDTB01089810.1_pt1 | contig 18163 bp, 21 predicted proteins | sample 811161 | NCBI WGS metagenome assembly MDTB01 (sample SAMN05326650, study PRJNA326480) | marine metagenome | isolation source: seawater | place: Mediterranean Sea | collected 2009
GCCACAATAAATGACTCAATTGTTGTTGGAACTGGAAACAAAGTTGAAGATTTTGGAATCGGGTTCTATACTAAATATGGTGATGGAGGAGTTGATATTTCACCTATAGCTGATTGTACAAAGACACAAGTTTGGGAACTCGGAAAATTTCTTGGAGTATCTGAAGAAATAATAAATACCCCGCCAACAGATGGCTTATGGGACGATGGAAGAAACGATGTTCAACAACTTGGAATGAGTTACAAAGATCTTGAAAAAGCTATGGAAAATAAAAATGATCCTAATTATAAAAAATATTTAGATATTAGAGAAAAAAATTTACACAAAATGAACCCCATACCAGTTTGCAAATTTAATGAGTAACCTACAATTAACCAATTCATTATCAAAAAAAAAAGAAGTTTTTAAACCAATTAATTCTAAAAAAATTTCTTTGTATGCTTGTGGTCCTACAGTCTATGATAATCCACACGTTGGTAATGCAAGAAGTCTAGTAGTATTTGATCTGTTATATAGAGTATTAAAAACTGTTTATGGGTCAAATGTGAATTACGTGAGAAATATAACTGATGTAGATGATAAGATAATAGAAGCTTCAAAAAAAAATAATAAAGATTTAAAACAAATTACAAATGAAATTACAAAAGTATTTCATGAAAATTGTAAAAGTCTCAATTGCTTAAAGCCAACTGTAGAGCCAAAGGCTACAGAGCATATAAAAGAGATGATAGATATGTCTTCATCCTTAATTTCAAAAGGATTTGCCTATGCAAACCAAGGACATGTATATTTTGCAGTTAACTCGTTTAAAGATTATGGAAAACTATCAAATAAGAATTTAGATGAATTGAAGGCAGGTAATAGAATAGAAATTTCAAATTTAAAAAAAAATCCAATGGACTTTGTTTTATGGAAGCCTTCAAAAGATCAAGACCCAGGATGGGAGTCACCTTGGGGACGAGGAAGACCAGGTTGGCATTTAGAATGTTCTGTAATGAGTGAAAAATATCTAGGTAAAAATTTTGATATTCATGGCGGGGGGCTTGATTTAATTTTTCCTCATCATGAAAATGAAATTGCTCAATCTTGTTCAAATAATAATACTAAAAATTTTGCTAATTATTGGGTTCATAACGGTTTTGTTACAATCAACAAAGAAAAGATGTCTAAATCATTAGGAAATATTATTACTATTTCAGATGCGGTTCAAAAATATTCGGGGCAAGTAGTAAGATTGGCTCTTTTAAGTGCTCATTATAGTCAACCACTTGATTGGAACGATGAGCTTTTGCTTAATCAAAAAGGAGTATTAGACAAGTGGTATAATCTATATTCAGAAGAAAAAGGAGAAATTACGGAAGTAGACGAAATTTTACTAGATGATCTTAATACACCTGGTTATATAGCTAAGATACATGAATTGTATAATGAAGCTAGTAAAGGTAATGATAAAAAAAAATTGAAATTTAATCAAGCGTGTAGACTTTTAGGATTGTTTAATATTAGCAAAAACGATTGGGAAAACTCAAAAAAAAGAAAAATTAGCGTATCAGAAAGCTATATAATTAAAAAAATAGAGGAAAGGGCGAAAGCTAAGAATAATGGTAATTTTTCTCTTGCAGATGAGATAAGAGAAGAACTATTGTCCAAAGGAATTTTGATTGAAGACCAAAAAGGAAAAACTATTTGGAAAATAAAATGATGAAAGAAAAAATATATATTTTCGATACCACTTTGCGTGATGGAGCACAAACTGAAGGGGTAGATTTTTCAATAGAGGACAAAAATAAGATAGCAAAAGTTTTATCAAACATAGGAGTGGATTATGTAGAAGGTGGTTGGCCTGGAGCAAATCCTGTTGACACTAAATTTTTTTCTACCCCACCTAAAATGCCAAACACTTTATTTACAGCTTTTGGAATGACAAAAAAAACTGGTAGAAGCGCAGATAATGATCCAGGATTAGCCTCATTAATTAATGCAAATACTCCAGCTGTTTGCGTAGTTGGAAAGTCATGGGATTTTCATGTTAAAGTTGCTCTAGGTATTAAAAATGAGGAAAATTTAGAAAACATAAGAGAGACTGCAAAACATTTTATAAAAAATAAAAAGGAATTTCTATTTGATGCTGAGCACTTTTTTGACGGGTATAAGGCTAATCCTGATTATGCAATCAACTGTCTTAAAGAGGCGTATGATAATGGTGCTAGATGGGTAGTTTTATGTGACACAAACGGAGGAACATTACCTCATGAAATTAGAGAGATTGTTTCTAAAGTTTCTAAAGTAATTCCAGGAAAAAATCTTGGAATACATGCACACAATGATACAGAAAACGCTGTAGCTAATTCTTTGGCAGCAGTTGAGTCTGGAGCAAGACACATTCAAGGGACAATAAATGGTCTAGGTGAGAGATGTGGAAATGCAAATTTAATGTCGATTATTCCAACTTTATGTTTAAAAAAATCATTCAGTGATAAATTTGAAATAAATATAAAGAGAGAAAAACTTTCATCTTTAACTGACTGCTCAAGACTTTTGGACGAAATACTTAATAGAAAATCTAATAAGAATATGGCTTATGTTGGTGCCTCTGCCTTTTCTCATAAAGGAGGGTTACATGTCTCTGCTGTTAAAAAAGATCCTAAAACATATGAACATATAGATCCTGAATTGATAGGAAATCACAGAAATATAATTGTTTCAAATCAGTCTGGTAGGTCTAACATATTATCTAGACTAGAAAAATACGGAATAAAAATTGACTCTCAAGATCCTAAAATCCAGAGAATTTTAGATGAAGTCAAAGATAGAGAATTTAGTGGTTATTCTTATGATGGAGCTGATGCTTCTTTCGAATTATTAGCAAATAGGTTATTGGGTAAAATACCCGAGTATCTGAAAGTTAAAAGTTACAATGTAAATGTTTCTAAATCAGATAAAATATTAACAAAAGCAAATGTTGTTTTTTTAATTGACGGTAGAGAAATTAATTGTGATGGAGAGGGTAATGGTCCAGTAAATGCATTAGATAATGCTATAAGATCTAATTTTAAAAAAGTTGAAAAATATTATAATTTTTTTGCTGATTTAAAATTGCTTGATTACAAAGTAAGAATTCTTAACACAGGTACTGAGGCAACTACTCGTGTATTAATTGAAAGTACAGATAAAACAGGCATTAGTTGGTTTACTGTAGGGGTATCTCCAAACATAATAGAAGCTTCTTTTAAGGCTTTAATTGATAGTTTAGATTATAAACTTTACAAAGAAAAAGCACCTGCAAACCTGAATGAAAAATAATTTTGGTTTCATTTTAATAAAACCACAATTAGGAGAAAATATTGGAGCATGTGCTCGTTCTATTAAAAATTTTGGTTTTAAAAAATTACTTATAGTTTCCCCAAAACAAAGGTTTCCGAATCCAAAAGTGAAAGCAACCTCAGTTGGAGCATATGATATTATTAAAAATGCAAAAATCTACGATAGCGTTGAAGATGCTATCAATAAATTTAATATAATTGTATCTTTAAGTGCTCGTAAAAGAGATATTAACAAAAAACATATTTCAATAAGCCGTTTAGAGAGTCTGATTAAATCTAACCAAAAAAAAAAGATAGGCTTTATGTTTGGTCCCGAAGCATCTGGTTTATCAAATATAGACTTATCTTTCTCAAATTATATTTTACAAATTCCCACTTCTGATAAATTTAAATCTTTAAATTTATCCCATTCTTTAACTTTAATATGCTATGAAATTTTCAAAATTTTAAATTTTAAAAAATTTAAAAAAGATACTAAAGAAATTAAAATTTCTACTAAAGGACAAATTTCAATATTAATAACTCACCTTGTAAAATTACTTGAAAATAAAGATTTTTTCATTCCAGAAGAGAAAAAACAATCTATGTTGCTAAATATCTATAATTTAATTTACAGATTAGAGCCTAACGACAAAGAAGTGAGGATTTTAGCTAGTATTATAAGCGCTTTAAGTAAAAAAAAAATATTAACCTTAATTGACAATTACCCATTAAATCTTATAAACACTGATCAATAAGATATGACAAAAAGATTAAAATCAAAACACAAAGTTGATAGAAGATTAAAAGTTAATCTCTGGGGTAGACCTAAGAGTCCATTTAACTCTAGAGCCTATCCTCCAGGGCAACATGGACAAAATAAAAAAGGAAAACCAACAGATTACGGAACCCAATTACAAGCTAAACAAAAACTTAAAGCTTATTATGGAAATATTAATGAAAGACAATTTAGAAATATATACAGAAAAGCTCTAGCCAAAAAAGGTGACACAACAGAAAATTTAATAGCTTTACTTGAAAGTAGATTAGATACAGTGATTTACAGAGCTAAATTCGCAACAACAGTTTTTTCTGCAAGACAAATGATTAATCATGGTCATATTAGAGTAAACAAAAAAAGAGTAAACATTTCTAGTTATTTAGTTAAAGACACTGATTTAATAGAAATAAGAGACAAATCAAAAAAATTAACAGTAATAGAAGGTTCTTTACAAAGTAAAGAGAGAGATGTGCCTGAATATATTCAGTTAGATGATAAAAATAAAACTGCAAAATTGGTTAGAACACCGAAATTCTCAGAAGTTCCTTATCCAGTAATAATGGAACCGAGCCTTGTAATTGAGTATTATTCTAGATAATTGAACTTCTTCAGTTTATTTAAAAGACAAATTTTTTATAAATTAAAAAAAAAAATAAATATAGATATAGACAATATTAAAACTAATAGTTTGGATGAGCTGTTTTATCATTACGGAAGTGATAAAGCAGATGTATTTAGAAGAACTGGAGAAAAAGGGCATGGCTTTTCAAATTTTTATTCCAAAAAATTAGAATTTTTTAAAGAAAGAAACGTCAATATATTGGAAATCGGATCATATGCAGGAGCCTCGGCAGCCGCATTTAAAAAATATTTTAAGAAATCCAAAATCTATTGTTTGGATATAAATATTTCAAATTTTATATATTCATCTAAAGATATACATGTATATGGTCTAGATATTTGCAATAAAAAAAAGCTTTATAATGTACTAGATAAAATTAAGTATGAAGAGAAATTGGAATATTTTGATTTGATTATTGATGATGGCTCTCACAATTTAAGTGATATTTTATTTACGTTCAAAACTTTATTTAAACATTTAGCCAAAAAGGGGATTTACGTTATTGAAGACTTCAAACACCCTAATTATTACAAGTACAATAGAAACATTGATCATATTTTGATTGATCAACTTTTGGATAACCTCAAAGATAAGAAATTTTTTGATTCAAGTATAATCGAGAATAAAGAGCAAGGTTATTTTTTTGATAATATAAACAAAATTGAAAATTTTAAAGGAAACTTGATAGACTCAGATATTTCTTTTATAGAAAAAAATTAAATTAAATTTTTTTCCTGCAATAGAGATTTAAGCTCACCTTTTTCAAACATTTCTTTAATTATGTCACATCCTCCAATAAATTCATTTTTAATGTATAATTGGGGTATTGTTGGCCAGTCACTAAAATCTTTAATTCCTTGTCTCAAATTTTCATCCTCTAAAACATTTATATCTTTAAAATTTACTTTTAAATGTTTTAGCACATTAGCAACAGCTGAGGAAAATCCACATTGAGGAGCATTTGCTGTACCCTTCATAAATAAACAAACGTCATTGTTTTCTAGAATTTCTTTAATTTTTTCTTTAACTTCCATTATTTTCCTAAAGTAGTAATTGATAAAGCATGTAGTTCATTTCCCATCTTACCTTTTAATGATTTATATACTAATTTATGTTGTTCAATTTTATTTAGACCATTAAACATTTTAGATTTAATTATCGCAGAGTAGTGGTTATTGTCTCCCATAAGGTCTTTTATTTCGATAGATGCATCAGGTATTGATGATGTTATCAATTTTTTGATCTCTTCTATAGGTAAGGCCATTAATAATTATTGTACCATTGATTATTAATTTTATATAGTTTTTTTGTGTCGATTTTTAACTCACCCTCAACTTCAAAAAAGTCTTTTTGTGTACTACCTATAATTTCATAATAAATATTGTTATTTTCCAATATATTTTCAACTTTACTCATTTTTTCATTATCAATTTCCAATAAATATCTACCTTGATCTTCTCCAAAGAAATATTCAATTGAATTAGTCAATTTTTTTGGTTTGTTTATTTTTAAACCATAATCAGATCCAATTGACATTTCTGCTAATGCGACAATTAATCCACCACTAGAAATGTCGTGCACTGAATTCACTAAATCTTTATTTATAATCTCAAGAACAGACTCACCGTTATTTTTTTCATTGGTTAAATTTACTTCTGGAGGTTGGCCTTCATAAATTGAAAAAATTTGCTCAAAAAAAACACTTTGTTCCAAATGACCAAATGTTTTCCCAATAAGAATAATTTTACTATTATTTTTTTTTAAATTATGACTCATAATTTTTTTTAACTTCGGTATTATTCCTACTCCACCAATTACAGGTGTAGGTGAAATATTCTTTTTATTTGTACCATTATAAAATGATACATTTCCTGAAACTACAGGGTAATTTAAAAACTCACATGACTCTTTTATGCCAATTAAACACTCAGCAAATTCACCCATAACTTTTGAGTCTTCTGGATTTCCAAAATTTAAGCAGTTTGTAATTGCTACTGGCTTCGCTCCCACTGAAACTAAATTTCTCCAATTTTCACAAACAATTTGTTTGCCACCAGTTAGCGGGTGTGCTTTACAATAATTTGCAGAAGAGTCGACTGATACAGCTATAGCTTTTTCTTTACCATGAATTCTTATTATAGCTGCATCTGAACCTGATTTTTGAGCAGTATCACACATTACTCCCTGATCAAATTGTTCAGTAATCCATCTCTTATTTGAATGATTTGATGAAGATAATATTTTTATTAGTGCGTCTTCCATCTTTATCTTTTTTAATTTTTTGATTTCAATTTTGTTTTTGGGTAACTTTTTTTTATCCCATTTTCTATTATATAAAGGAGCTTCTGAGGCAAGGGCACTAATCGGTATTTCTCCTTCGATTTTATTATTATATTTAAGAATTAATTTCTTAGTATCGGTAGTTTTACCGATTACAACAAAATCAAGGTCCCATTTTTCAAATATTTTTTTTGCACTCTTTTCTTTTCCGTCTTCTAATATAATAAGCATTCTTTCTTGACTCTCAGATAGCATCATTTCATAAGGAGTCATTTTTTCTTCTCTACATGGTACTTTTTCCAAATTTAACTCAATTCCAAGTTCACCTTTTGATGCCATTTCAACACTGGAGGAAGTGAGTCCTGCTGCTCCCATATCTTGGATAGAAATAATAGAATCCTCTCTCATCAGCTCTAAACAAGCTTCCATCAATAATTTTTCTGTAAAAGGATCACCAACTTGCACCGTAGGTTTTTTTTCTTCAGAATTTTCATCAAATTCTGCAGAGGCCATTGAAGCACCGTGAATACCGTCTCTTCCTGTTTTAGATCCAACATAAACAACAGACTTATTTACACCTTTGGCTTTTGAGTAAAAAATCTTGTTTTTTTTGACATGCCCAACTGCCATCGCATTAACTAAAATGTTTTCATCATAAGTCTTGTTAAACTTTGTTTCTCCAGCAACTGTGGGTATCCCAATGGAGTTACCATATCCGCCTATGCCTGACACAACTCCATTAAGAAGGTTTTTTGTTTTAAAATGATTTGGTGATCCAAAATGAATTGAATTTAAAAGCGCTATGGGTCTTGCGCCCATTGTAAAAACATCTCTTAGAATTCCACCAACGCCAGTTGCTGCTCCCTGATAAGGTTCAATAAAGGAGGGATGATTATGACTTTCAATTTTAAAGACAATGGCATCATCATCACCTATATCTATAACACCAGCATTTTCCCCTGGTCCTTGGATAACCTTTTCACCTTTTGTTGGTAAATTCTTTAAGTGAATTCTGGAAGATTTATAGGAGCAGTGTTCATTCCACATCGCTGAAAATATCCCAAGCTCAAGAAAATTTGGATCTCTCTTTAAAAGTTTTTGAATTAGTAAAAACTCATCAGTTTTTAACCCATGTTCTTCTATAACTTGTTTTGTAATTTTCATCTTAATTGATTAGGCTAGAAAATAAATTTATTCCGTCATTGTTTGAAATCATTTTATCAATCATACGTTCTGGATGAGGCATCATTCCTAAAATATTTTTATTTGAATTATAAATACCCGCTATATTTTCTAAAGATCCATTTGGATTATTCTCTTCTTTTGTTGCACCGTGTTTATCACAATATTTAAATGCTATTAAATTTTCATTATTTAATTTCTTTAGATGATCAGAATTTGTGAAATAATTTCCTTCATTGTGAGCAATATTAATTTTTAAAATTTGATTTTTTTTGTACTTATAAGAAAATTTTGTTTCATTATTTTCAACTTTGATATTTACGTCTTTATTAATAAACTTTAAATTTTTATTTCTTAACAAAGCACCTTTAAGCAAACCTGTTTCTGTTAAAATTTGGAATCCATTGCAAATCCCTAAAACTAAACAACCTTTGTTGGCTGCTTTAATCACTTCATTTATTATTAATGATTTACCAGCTATAGCGCCTGATCTTAAATAATCACCATAAGAAAAACCACCTGGAATTACTATCAAATCTGATTTTGGAAGTGTAGTTTCCTTGTGCCAAACCATTTGATTTTTGAACTGCATTTTTTCTAGCGCAACAGCTATGTCTCTATCACAATTTGATCCTGGAAATACTATTACAGATGAATTCATTAAATCTTGTTAACTTTGTAATCTTCTATAACTAGATTAGCTAGAAGTTTTTTGCACATATCATCAACTTTTTTTTCTGCTTTTTGCGGGTCTTGATCGCTCACTTCAATTTCAAAATATTTTCCTTGTCTAACACTTTTTAAACTTTCCATTCCAATATTTTGAAGCGTATTTTCCACAACTTTTCCTTGCGGGTCTAATACATCTTTTTTGAGAGTGACTGTGACTGAAAATTTCAATTTATTTTTTTTTAAATTTTATAGGTACTGTCTTACCAAAATTGACTTCACTAATATTGGTTTCTTCTGGCATAATACCCAATCGTCTGGCAACTTCTTGATAGGCTTGAATTACATTTCCTAAATCTTTTCTAAATCTGTCTTTATCTAATTTTCTTTCAGTTTTGATATCCCATAATCTGCAAGTATCTGGACTTATTTCGTCTGCTAAGACTATCTCCTTTTTTTTTAAACTTTCATTCCATACTTTTCCATACTCAATTTTGAAATCAATTAATTTAATTCCGATACCCCTAAATATTCCACTCAATAAGTCATTAATTCTTAAAGTCATTGAGTCAATTAGTTTTATTTCATCTTCAGTAGCCCAACCGAATGAATAAATATGTTCTTTTGAAACTAACGGATCTTGTAGTTCATCTTTTTTATAACAATATTCTAATAAAGGTTTATCCAAAACTGTGCCTTCAGGAATATTTAATCTTTTTGTTAATGAGCCAGTAGCAATATTTCTCACTATAAATTCTATTGGAAAAATTTCAGCTTTTTTAATTAACTGCTCTCGCATATTTAACCTTTTAATTAAATGATTTTTGATTCCGCATTGCCCTAGATTAGTAAGAATGTATTCTGAAATTCTATTATTTAAAACTCCTTTACCTTCTACTTTTGCTTTTTTGAGGTTATTGAAGGCTGTAGCATCATCTTTGAAATGTTGAATTACTAAATATTTATCATTTGTCTCATAGATAATTTTAGCTTTTCCCTCATATAGTTTATTGCCTTTGTTCATAATGTTTTATCTCTTTAAAGATCTATTGAAAATTATATTAATTTTTTTAGTATGATAACTAAAATTAAATAATTTTTTTAGTTTATTAACAGGTATTTTATTAGTGATTTTTTTATCAGCGATTATGTTCTCTAAAAAAGAAGAGTTTTCTCTCCATGTTTTCATAGCATTTTTTTGAACAATTTTATAAGCTTCCTCCCTTGTAAAACCTACAGTAGTTAGCTCTAGTAAAATTCTTTGCGAAAAAAATATACCCTTTGTCAAATTAAGGTTTTTTTTCATTTGTTCTGGGTATATGTTTAAATTTTTTACAAGATTATCTAATCTTACTAGGGCAAAATCCAATGTAATAGTTGCGTCAGGGCCGATATTTCTTTCTACTGCTGAGTGTGAAATATCTCGTTCATGCCATAGCGCTACGTTTTCTAAAGCTGGCATTACATTTGATCTGATTAATCTCGCTAACCCAGTTAAATTTTCACTTAATATGGGATTTTTTTTATGTGGCATTGCTGATGAACCTTTTTGATTTATTCCAAAAAACTCTTCAACTTCTAAAACTTCAGTTCTTTGCAGATGCCTTATCTCCACTGCTAATCTTTCGACGGAACTCCCAATAATTCCTAAAGTAGAAAAAAATTGAGCGTGTCTATCTCTTGGTATAACTTGGGTCGATATAGGTTCTACATTAAGTTTGAGTTTTTTAGCGACATAGATCTCTACTCTGGGATCAATGTTGGCAAAAGTTCCTACTGCACCTGAAATTGCACAAGTTGAAATTTCATTAATAGAACTTTCTAATCTTTTTCTATTTCTTAAAAACTCTTGGTAAAAAGACATCATTTTTAATCCAAAAGTAGTAGGTTCAGCATGGATGCCATGGCTTCTACCTATACACATTGTATATTTATGTTTTAAAGCTTGTTTTTTTATTGAAGTTAATAGTTGATCAATATCCTTTATTAAAATTTTACCTGATTGTTTGAGTTGTAGATTGAAGCAAGTATCTAATACATCAGATGAAGTCATACCTTTGTGAAGGTGTCGAGCTTCCTTACCCGCTTTCTCAGTGATAGAAGTTAAAAAGGCTATAATGTCATGTTTTACTTTGTTTTCAATTTGTAAAATTCTTTTAACGTTTATTTTTGCTTTAGATTTTACTTTTTTTACAACACCTCTTGGAATTATCTTTAACTTTTCCATCGCCTCTGCTGCTGCTAATTCTATATCCAGCCAAATAGAATATTTATTGTAGTCATCCCAAATAGCTTTAAGTTCTTTTCTAGAGTATCTTTCAATCATTTTAATAGATTATCCAACTAACTTTGACTGAGTAAATATTTCATACCCATCTTTTGTTATACCAACAGTATGTTCAAATTGTGCAGAAAGAGATTTATCTTTTGTAACAGCCGTCCATCCATCATTTAATATCTTGGTTTCAAAATTTCCACTATTTATCATTGGTTCAATAGTAAAAATCATACCACTCTTTAATTTTTCACCGGTTCCTTTTTTTCCGTAGTGCAATACGTTGGGTTCACAGTGAAATGACTTTCCTGTGCCATGGCCACAAAAATCTTGTACAACTGAAAAACCATTTGACTCTACATGTTCTTGTATAGTGGCTCCTATATCGCCCAGATGAATGCCTTCTTTTAAAATATTTATAGCCTTCATCATAGATTGGTGAGTAGTTTCAATCAATTTTTTTGCTTTAATAGAAATTTTTCCAATTTCAAACATTCTACTTGTATCTCCATGCCACCCATCCTTCAAAGCAGTGACGTCAACATTTACAATATCTCCTTCTTTTAAAATTTTATTTGAAGGTATCCCATGACAGACAATATGGTTTGTGGAAGTGCAGCATGATTTAGGAAAACCTCTATAAAATAATGGAGCAGAGTAAGCACCGTTATCATTTATATATTCATAACACAAATTATCTATTTCTTCAGTGGTAACACCTGGATTAATAATCTTAGAAACTTCATCAAGAGCTCCCGCTGCTATAGAGCCTGCCACTCTAGTTTTTTCGAAGGACTCAATCATATTTGCTTCATCAATTAATAAATCTAATTTTTTTATTTACTTTTATTCCTTTTAAAGAAAACTTACAATCGTAGCATAATATTTTTAGTTTTTTCTTCACAGCTTTAGATATTAATTCTGAATATTCAGGATCTATATCAGTTGCAACCTTGAAAAGATCACAATCTTCTCGCTGAATAATGAAAAAAATAAAAACTTTATAGCCTCTTTTTGATGCCTTAACTAATTCTTTAATATGTTTAGCGCCTCTTTTAGTAACAGCATCTGGAAATTCAGCTATTTTTGATTTCCTCATTAAAGTAACATTTTTTACTTCAACAAAAGCCTTATAATTTTTATTATGAACTAGAAAATCAAATCTAGTATTCTCTCCAAACTTTACTTCAGGTTTGATGTGAATTGAATTTTTAAATTCTTTAATTAGATTATTTTTCAAAGCATGAAAGACTATCTTATTTGTTAAATGAGTATTAACACCCACTTTAGATCTTTTCACTTTAATAATTTGTAGGGTATATTTTAACTTTCTACTAGGATTGGTTGATTTAGTAAGCCAAACTTTATTGCCTTTTTTTAAAAGACCAGACATAGATCCAGTATTAGGGCAATGTGCTGTTACTAACTTATCATTAATTTGAACATCTACAAAAAAACGCTTATATCTTTTTATAAATACTCCTGATATTAATTTACTGTCAAAGTTCATAAATAATTACCAATCTATGAAGAAAAAAAACAAAAAAGTAAATGCCGCAATTTTAATAATTGGTAATGAAATACTTTCTGGTAGGACACAGGATAAAAACACAGCATTTATCAGTAATTGGTTAAACAACAAATGTGGAATTTCAGTTAATGAAGTCCGAATTGTACCTGATGTTGAAAAAATAATTATGAAAAATATTTTAGAATTATCAAAAAATTTCAATTATGTATTTACAACAGGAGGCATAGGCCCAACACACGATGATATAACTGCTCAATCAATTTCAAAAGCATTTAAAGTAAAATATGGTTTTAATAAAGAAGCTTTTAAAATTTTAGAAAAATATTATGGAAAGTCAAAATTCAACGATGGAAGAAAAAAAATGGCAAAGATGCCTCAAGGTTCAAAATTAATTTACAATCCTTCAAGTGCCGCACCAGGTTTTATTATAAAAAATGTTCTTTGTTTCCCTGGCGTACCATCAATTTTAAACTCAATGATTGAGAATTGTAAAAAATTTTTAATTAAAGGTTTGATAGTACATAGTAAAACTATCAATTTTTTTACTGTTGAAAGCAATATCTCCAGACAGCTAAGTTTAATACAAAAAAAATATAAAAAAGATATCGATATAGGCAGTTATCCTTTTTTTAGATTAGGTAAAATAGGAGTTTCTCTAGTTTCTAGATCTACATCAAAAAAAAAATTAAGTATAGTTCATAGAGATTTAACTAAGTTGGCAAAATTAAAAAAAATAGAAATTTTAAAGATTTAATTGTTTAAATACGTCATGAACGGTAATAGAATTTATATCTGCTGACCCATAAATTTCTTTACTATCTAAAATTTTACACGTGTCAATTTTGGGAGTAAATTTATCAGGATTTGTAGGACCAAACAAAATTACCATCGGAATATTTGCTAGACCCATCATATGCATTATTCCATTATCAATAGATATTGCTATTTCTAATCTGGAACTTAAAGCTGTAACAAGGGCAGGGCATGAGATACTGGAATAAAGTTCAGGAAAAAGTGCCTCTGGTAGTTTTTTTTGAATTTTACTAATTATTTCTTTTTCACTTTTTTCAATAAAAAAAACTACTTTTTTATTTTCTCTATATATTTTGTCCGCTAAGGTAATAAAATTATCAATAGACCAACTCTTTTTTCTATAAAAATTACCTTGTGTAATTGAAAAACCTACATAATTATTATCAGGTAACAATCTCTGTGCTTCAATTAAAAATCTTTTTTCAAGGTTATTTAAATTGAATTTTATGATTTTAATATTTGTATTAAGAAAATTACTAAGGTTTTCTAAATGGTCTTTTGAGGAATATTCACCTTTTTTAGAACAAAATTTATAATTAAATGTAGCTGAATAAAAATGTTCGTGTGGTATTTTTCTGAGAATTATAGTGTTTCTAATTTTAGACTGTAAATCTATAATTAAATCTATTTTGTCATTATTTGAATTAAGATACCTTCTCTTTGTAAATATTGCATGCCACCATCTAAAACCGAAATACTTTAAACCTAAGTCCAAAGTTTTAATATTGATATTGAATTCCTTTAATTTTCCCTTAAAATGATTTTGATGAGCACCCACGTAAAAAAATTCTGCAGACTTAAAGTGATTTTGAAGGCTTAATATTAAAGTAAATAATTGAATTGAGTCACCTAATCCGCCACCCGAATTATACAATAAGATTTTTTTCATTAGATAATTATACTTTATAAGATTAATAAAATAATATAAATGTGATTAACAGATTTATTATTGTGCCCTCGTGGTGAAATTGGTAGACACAAAGGACTTAAAATCCTTGCCCTTTTGGGAGTGCCAGTTCGAGTCTGGCCGAGGGCACCATTAAAGTAATTAAGTTCAGTAAGTAATTAATGGAAATAAAAAAAAACGATTTAACCTATTCTTTGCTCAAAAAGAGCAAAATAGATCAATTATTGAAGATTATAAATAAAACAGAAAAAATTAGTTCATCAAGGATTAAAACTAAGAAAACAAAAAAAGAATGGTTGTGGCAATATAAATATTTACCAACGTATAAATCTTTTTGTTACTTAGTAAAATATCAGAATAAAATTATTGGCTACTATCATGTTCCTACATTTAAATTTCACTTTGAAAAAAAAGTTTTTTTGATTGGAAATGTTCAAGATGTAGGTATTTTAAAAGAATATAGAAGTTTGGGGATTTTTAAGAGTTTGTCAAAATATGCCATTAAGGATCTTTCTAAAAAAGTTGATTTGCTTTACACATTTCCAAACAAATACAGCATAAAAAATTTTACATTAAACAATAATTTCACATTTTTTAGATATTTACCTATTTCTATCAAGCAAACATTTTCCATTAAAAAAAAAATGAAACTAGGAAATGAGGAAAAAATTATTTATTTTAAAAAGATCAATCAGAGTATAATTCAATTATTTAAGAATTTTTGCTTGAAACACCAATCATTTGTAATCAGAGATAAATCTTTTCTTAACTGGAGATATCTTAACTCACCAAAAGGTAAAATTCATATTGTAGGATTAAAGATTAGAGATAAATTAAATGCGGTAATATTTTATAAATATGAAAAAATTTTAGGGTTTAACTCAATCATAATTCTTGATTTTGCTTTTGATAATTATGAAAATTTATCTTCTTTAATCAACAATTTAAATCAAAATTTAAGTTATAAAAAAGATAGTAAATTTCACTTCATAGTAATGTCAGGAATTTTTCATGATATGAACTTTGTTCTCAAAGAAAATTTTATTGAAATTCCTAAGATTATTAATCCAAGAAAACTAATACTTTTAACAAAAATTTTTAACAAAAAGATAGTAAAAAAATTTAATAAAAATTTATCTTGGTTTGTTACCCTTGGTGACTGGGATATTTTTTAAGTATTGATTTTTTTTATTTTAAAAGTTAACAATTATTTATGTCTAAAATACCTTTTTATTTTTCAGTAGATTTTGAGGATTACTACCATGACAAAAGAAGAGACATGGGTATCAATACACCTGTTTTTAAAATTGAGTCTCTCTGGAAAAGTTATGAGAAAATAAACTATTTATGTAATAAATATTTGAATTCAAAAAAAATAACTTTTTTTACAACTGGTATCGTTGCAAAAGAGGCAAAAGATCTAATAAATAAAATTTACAAGGATGGACATGAAATTGCTTGTCATTACAATTATCATGACAGTATTCACAAAAGTTCTAAATCAGAATTTTCTTACAACCTAGATAAAGCGATAGAATATATTTTTAATGCTACAGGTGTTAAACCTAAAGGTTTTAGAGCACCAAATTTTGATATTAAACCCGATGACAAGTGGGCATACGAAGAAATTGCAAAAAGATTTGAGTATGACTCTAGCTACATTACAAACTTACCATTAACTAAAATTTGCCCCACAAGTAAGATGAAATTCAAGAATTCTGTTTTAAAAGAATTTTTTATTTTTTCTCGTTCGTTTCTAACTAAAAGTTTTAGATTAAGATCAGGTGGCACTTTCTTGAAATTATTTCCAGTAAATTTGACTATAAAAACAATGAAAGACTGTTATGAAAAGGGTCACTATGTCATTTTATATATGCACCCTTATGAGTTTCTTAAGGATGGTGAGTTTATAATACCATTTAAAGATTTTTATAATTATAGTTTTCCAAAAAATATTATTAAATATTCTAGACAAATCCAGTGGCACAAAGTAGGAAATAATTCTGTAGAAAAAAAAATTGAAAAGATAACTTCTTTGTTCGAACATCAAGGCACAATGCAAAATATTTTGCTTAACTAAATGTATAAAATTCATTTCACATTTGACACAAGTCTAAAAGCAGAAAAATTCAAAAAAAAGATGTTAAAAAAATATTTTAATTATTCACCCTCTAAATGCGATGTAATAGTTGTTGCTGGAGGCGATGGATTTATGCTTAAAACCTTAAAAAAATACCACAAGTATCAAAAATCTTTTTATGGAATTAATTGTGGTTCTTATGGTTTTCTTTTAAATAGATATAATCTTAAGGATTTGTTTAAAAAAATTAATAAATCGAAACAAACAATAATAAATCCTCTCATGTTAACAACGAAAATAAAAAAAAAAGACTAAAAAAATTATAGCTATTAATGAAATTTCATTATTTAGACAGAGCAAACAAACAGTATCTTTAAGTTTAAGAATAGGAAAAAAAAGTATTATTAAAAATTTAATTGGTGATGGAGTTTTAGTAAGTACACCTGCTGGAAGCACAGCTTACAATCTTTCAATTGATGGTCCTATATTGACTCTTAATTCAAAAAAACTTGCAGTTACTCCAATAAGTCCATTTAGGCCTAGAAGATGGAAAGGCAAAGCAATTTCAGATAGATCAAAAATTATAATTAGGAATTTAAATCCCAAGAAAAGACCAGTAGCTGCAGTTGCTGACAATTATGAAGTTAGAAACATTAGATCTCTCTCAATAAAAATAAATAAGTCAATAAAGATAAAGTTACTCTATGATAAAAACAGATCTTTATTTCAAAGAATAAGAGTTGAACAATTAAGAAATAAGTAAAAGTCTGTTAGATGGTGCCCTCACACGGACTCGAACCGCGAACCTATTGATTACAAATCAATTGCTCTACCAATTGAGCTATGAGGGCTTAATAATTTTTTAAGACAAAATATTATAAAACTCAATATAAATAAACTCTTATTTCAATTTTATTGAGTGAAATATGTGATGACAAACTACAGATACAGTATTAGATATATTTAAACTTTCTATATTATTGTTCATTTTTACTCTAAATTTAAAATCTGAATGTTCTAAAGTCTTAGTTTTTAAACCAAAACCTTCCGATCCAAATAAAAGTACATTCTTTCCTTTCCAATTATTGCTTGTAAAATCTTTCGATGCGGAGATATCAAATGCGCTTACCCAGAATTCTTTTGATTTAAGATATTTTAGTGTTGTATTAATATTTGAAACTTTAAAAATATTTATATGTTCTGTCCCTCCGCTTGCGCTTTTGTAAAGTAATTTACTTTTAGATGGAAATGATCTTTCTTTAACTATTATTCCATTAATATCAAAAGCTACAGCGCTTCTAATTATTGATCCAATATTTCTAGGGTCAGTAACATCCTCCAAGGCAATCAAATTTATATTTTTATCTTTATTATTTATGATGTATTCCTTTATACTTATTTCATCCAGGTGCTCAACTTCTGCAACTAGTCCTTGATGAGCAGTTTCGTCTCTTCCACATAAGTTATCTAATTCTTTTTTTGACTTGTAAAAAACATTAATATTTTTAAGAAGATTGAGAGACTGGTTTTCTTTGTTAACCTTTTTTTGCGCATCTTCCGTTAAAAAAACCCTCTCAATCTTCCTGTGAGAATTCTTCAAAGCCTCAATTACTGCATGCTTGCCAACTATTAAAAATGTGGTTTTTTTCATAATATTTAAGTATTTTTTTTAAATAATTAGCATATTTCAAGGAAAAATGATTGATTGCATTTATTATACA
>MDTB01219078.1_pt1 | contig 18161 bp, 17 predicted proteins | sample 811161 | NCBI WGS metagenome assembly MDTB01 (sample SAMN05326650, study PRJNA326480) | marine metagenome | isolation source: seawater | place: Mediterranean Sea | collected 2009
CATTATAACAGTTGCAAAAAGCGTTTTAAAAAATTTATTGTTCATTATTTTACTCCCATTTTACAATCGCGCTCTTACGCGATGATGAGACATAGAGTAACGAAAAATTCAACCGATTACCAGCGGTAATCTACTAGATGAAAAAAGGGTCACTCCATCGAATTACAGGCTGGTATATTGACATTTCCTAATAGAATCAGGCAAGAAAATCTTATTAAAATCTAGAAAGTTTTTATAAAACAAAAATAGAATTTTTGTTATTATTTAACATTTACTAATATAAGAATCATAAGGTTATAGTCGGTTAAAGACCTGCTACTTTATTGAAAGGATTTATGATATTTTATTTTGCCGTTCATAATATTTTGTTATTAATGTATTGCCTTACTGAGTGGATTTGTGAAGAATTTAAGCGCAAGCCTAATTTAGTCCGTCGCCAAATCAAATCTTCGACTTCAGTGACCCATTCATGTTTAAGGGTCCAATCAACTTCGAACGAATAAAGTGTGCTTCCAAAATGTTGACCAAGATCGTCTATGGTTTTTTTGCTTTTTAACATTTTGTAGACTTCTGTTCCATAGAGTCTAACTAGGCGGTTAGCAAAAGAACCATCTAAAAAGGTATATCTTTTTAATATGTCTGACACTAGTGCCTCAAAGCCGTTAATTTCAAAATCCCCGCCTGGTAAGTGTTCCTTTTCCGTCCAATTCTTGCCTGATTGAGGAAATAGGTGATGCATTTTTTCAAATGCTGCTTCTGCAACCTTGCGATATGTGGTTATTTTCCCACCATAAACATTTAAAAGAGGCGCATTAAGAGTATTTTGGTCTAGCTCTAGACAGTAGTCTCGAGAAATTGCTGACGAAGAGTTTGATCCGTCATCATATAAAGGCCTTATTCCAGAATATGACCAAACAATATCATTTTTTGTGACTGGCTTATCAAAGTATTCGTTGACAAATTTGAGCAAGTATTTCTTTTCGTCTTCTGAGCAACTACAGTTAAGTTCGATATTTTTGTGATCTTCTTCAGTTGTACCGATTAACGTGAAGTCTCTCTCATACGGAATTGTGAAGATAATTCGACCATCTTTACCTTGAAGAAAATAACATTTTTTATGTTCATACAGTTTTTTTGTGACAATGTGACTGCCTTTTACTAATCGAATCGATAAAGAGGAATTTATCTTTAGGGTATTTGTGATAACGTTTTTAACCCAGGGGCCTGAAGCATTAACTAAAAGTTTACAAAAGTAAGTAAGTGATTCCCCAGAGTCTTGATTTTTTAGTTCTATAGCCCATCCATTTTTTTTCCGTTTTGCGCTAATCACTTTGTGACGCGGAAGTATCATTGCACCTTTATTATAAGCATCTCTTGCATTGAGTATTACAAGACGTGAGTCCTCCACCCAGCAGTCTGAGTATTCGAAAGCTTTAGTGAATTTTTTCTTAATAGGTTTTCCTGCAGGATCAGTTCTCAGATCAATTACTCTCGAGGAGGGTAGCATTTTTCGTGCACCTAGATTGTCGTATAAAAACAAGCCTATTCTTATCAACCAAAATGGGCGTTTATTTTTATTCCATGGCATAAAAAATGATAATAATCTTGAACTTGGACTGCTTTGGTCAAAAAGCATACCTCTGTTATATGGGACAACGAATTTCATTGGCCAACTTATGTGTGGCATAGCAGAAAGTAGAATTTCTCTCTCTTTTAAGGCCTCTTTAACAAGATTAAATTCAAAATGTTCCAGATACCGCAAGCCACCATGAAAAAGCTTTGTTGAAGCCGATGAGGTGCCGCTCCCAATATCACCCATTTCTGCCAAACCCACTTTAAGTCCCCGGCCAGCAGTGTCTCTCGCAATCCCTGCACCATTAATTCCACCACCAATTATGAAAATGTCAAATTTCTTTTGTTGTTTAGCAGGCATTAACTTTATATTTCTTATTTTTTCGGAAACGGCTCTATTTTCTGTGAACTCTTTAGAGCATCTCAGTTAGTTTTGAAACACCTAGTTTGTTTTCGCCATAATAAGGTTTCCCAACAAAACCAGACATATTCCGAAAATAGCAGGTGTGGTCCACACATAACTTTCGAAAATTGTCGATATAAGTAATGCGAACACTGGAAAGACAACAGTAGCATACCCGACCTTACCAGGACCAATTCTACCTAACAAAGTCAAATAGCATGAGAACGTTAAGACTGTTGAAAATATAGAGAGCCAAAGCAATCCACCAATATAGGAAGCGTCAAACGCAATATTAAATGGATGACCCAAGATAACTGCATAGAAAATCAAAATAAAACAACCATAAAACATGCCCCAACTGTTGGCACTCATGACTGGAACATTTTGCTTTTGAAGTGAATCCGAGACAAGATTCCCAGAGCAAAAAGATAAAGTACCTATCGTACACAACATTAAACTTTCTAATGCTAAATCAGAAACTTGAAGTTCCGGTAAAAAGATAAGTGTAATTCCTGTTAATCCAATTATAGACGCCATAAGTTGAATATATTTGGGCCTTGATCTCGTTAGTAAAGCTACCATGATTATATTTAAAATTGAGGCCATAGAAAATACAACTGCAAGCAAACCTGAGGCTATATTCATGCTTGCATAGTAAAATAGAGTGAAGTTAGTACTAAAAATGAAAAATCCCAATAAACACATCTTAATATGGACACCAATTGGAAATCGGAATTTCAATTTGAGGATTTTTGAAATAATAAAGCATATAGAGCAAGCGATAATAAAACGCCAAAGTATTGATACTTCTGCAGCAACCAGCCCTGTTTGGCCTTTCAACGGTAGCCAGCTGGTAGACCAACCAAAAATCACTGCACCGTATAGCATATAGTCTATTTTTCTCATTTTAGCGCAATTAAACCTGTAAGTGAAAAAACACAATCTGAATTTTTGTCAAGGCGTCTTCAAACTGTAATTCTATTTGGGGTGCCACCAGTCACCATTTAAAACCACACCTTTGACGGATATTTTTTGGTTGCCGATTAGTCTAGAACTCGTCGTATCAAAAAACTCAAAATTCCCTTTTTCAACGCTTAATATAGAAACATCGGCTTTTGATCCAATTTTTAAATTACCAAGATCTAGCCTATTTAAGGCTTTGGCCGCACTCCAAGTGCAGGAATTTATAACTTTGTTGAACGACATTCCTAGATTTAAGAATTTAGATAAAGTCGTTATCAAGTCATGAGCCGGTCCATTTATACACATCGCATGTATGTCTGAAGAAATTGTATCTGGATAAAAATTCTTACGGAGCATTATCTTGGCTACTTTGAAACAAAATGAACCCATACCATGTCCAATATCGAACAAAACACCCCTTTCCCGTGCCTCTAGTACCGCTGGTAAAAGTATTCCAGTTTCATCTATAGCTGAATTAGGCGCCGGTCGAAAACAATGTGTTAAAATGTCATTGGGCCGCATTTGTTCCAGAACTTCTGAATAAGATGGAGGCGCTTCATCAATGTGAACCATCAACGGCAGATTAGTCTTCTCTGCCACGTCTTTAGCAATATACAACGGAGATATTCCGTTTTTTCCGGATGTTCGCTTCCCGAGTCGAACTTTGATCCCAACGATATGATTTTTATTTGTGTTAATTATATCGATGGCTGTAAGTGGATCCATCATTTTAATATTTTCACTCTCTCCCACCATTACCTTTTCTGAGAAAGCAAAGATACCAGCGTGTGAAATATGTAAGAACGCAAGGATATTTGCCTCTGATTTTTCAATCACATGCTTTCGAAAACCAGAAAAATTACCTGGTCCTGCAGATCCTGTATCAATCGACGTGGTTACAGCACTTTTGCGACAAAAATCGTCGGCGTCAATCCCAAGTGAAGTTCCCCCCCAATAAACGTGAGTATGTAAATCGATTAAACCTGGTGTTACGAAAAAACCAGTAACATCGATAACTTTGGTTGAAGCAGAGCTTTCAATCTTTTTGACGATGTCTAGCACTTTACCATTTTTGAAGCCGATATCCATCACGCCGTCCAAACCTTGACTAGTATCAATCAGGTGACCGCCTTTTAATATCAAATCAAATTGACTCACTTGCTTTTACCTTTCTTTCAGATTTACATTATTTATACTTTAGTTCAAAAATAGTAACATTCAAATCAGACCAAGGACGAAAATTTGAAAAGTTTAGACATATACCAGAAAGATTGGCAGGAAAAGTTATTTTCATTGTTAAAGAAGGAGGGAATAAGGCAAATTAGCTTTGTCCCTGATGCAGGGCATGCTAAACTTATCGATATGGCTCTTGCTGACCGTCAAATTGAGGCGATCTCATTAACCAGTGAGGAAGAAGGAGTTGCACTCTCATGTGGTGCCTGGCTGGGTGGACAAAAGTCTGTCTTGTTGATGCAGAGTAGTGGAGTTGGTAATTGCATAAACATGTTTTCAATTCTTAAAAGTTGCAACTTTCCCTTTTTAACTTTTGTTACCATGAGGGGGGAATCTAATGAATTCAATACTTGGCAGAAACCGATGGGATCTGCCACTCATGCTTGTTTAGAATTAATGGGTTTTGAAGTTACAAGGATAGAAAACGGAAAGGATCTAATTCCAACTACACGAGCGTTGCTTGGAGACATCTTTTCAAAAAACCTGCGATGTGCGGTCCTACTATCTCAGAAGTTCATAGGAAAAAAAATATGGTAAATATGACTTTGAATTTACTTGAGCGCCGATATGTCGTGGAAAAGATCCTTTCTGATAGGACTAATTCCTTAGTTGTTTCGGGCTTAGGTTCGGCAACTTATGATGTTCATGCTGCTGGAGACCATGATCTTAACTTTTATTTATGGGGAGGCATGGGCGGTGCTTGTATGCTCGGGTTAGGGTTAGCATTAGCCCAACCAGATAGACAAGTGATTGTGATTACGGGCGATGGAGAACAATTGATGGGATTGGGATCTTTAGTGACTATAAGCGTACAAAAACCAAAAAACTTATTTATTGTCGTTTTGGACAACGAGCGCTTTGGGGAAACTGGAATGCAAGAAAGTCATACATCTAAAGGAGCTGATCTAGCGAAAATAGCCGCCGCTGCGGGTTGCTCAAAGGTTTGGACAATAAGAACCGAGAGAGATTTTAAGGATTTGTTAAAAATAAATCGAAAATTGGAGTGCTTTACTCTTGCTGTTATTAAAGTTTCAGCTTCAGATACTAAAAGAAGTCTTCCAATTGTAGACGGTACTAAAATAAAAAGCCGGTTTCGACAGGCACTTAACGAAAATAATTATATTATTTGAATTAGATGGAATGATGAAAGGATATGCATATTTTAAATTACCTTTATGATAAGTTAAGTTATGGTGTTACCGATGGAAAAGATGATTTTCACACTATGGTATTTTCCAACATGCAAAATAATAAAGTAGAGAGCAGGTGCGTGGTCCTTCGGGACTTTGACAGTGATAAAAGAATATTAGTATTCAATACTGATATTCGTAGTCCAAAAGTAGAAGCCATAAGGTTGAATCCGAAAACGCACTGTTTATTTTATCATTTTCGCGAGAAAATACAGTTAAGAATTGAAGCATACTCCACCGTTCATTGCGATGATTCAATTCATAAGGATTATTGGGACAAAACCAGTCTATCGTCTAGGAGATGTTATCTTACAAAGTACAATCCCTCGCAAACTATTGAAAAAATGGATGACGGCATCCCCGAGGAGTTAAATGCGAGAATACCGTCAGCTTTGGAGAGTGAATCGGGACGGGTTAACTTTGCCGTGGTAGTAAATAAGATTATCTCTATAGACTGGTTGTTTTTGAGCTCAAGAGGACATCAAAGGGCGCTATATGATTTTAACGGTGAGAAAATAAAAAAGCAGTGGATAGCTCCATAAGTGAACTAATTTAGTGAAACAATGTAATTAGCAAATAAAAAACTAATATATTTTGGGTGGTTAAACATTTGACTACTGTAGATACTCGAGAATCCTGGTTGCGACTTATGATGGTATTTTTTGTAGCCAGCATCGGCAACGTTGGGTTGTGGTCTATTGTTTATGTGATGCCTTCTATAGAGGTTGAGTTTTCTCTTGATCGTAGCCAAACTTCCCTTCCATATGTATTAACAATGATTGGTTTTGCAGTTGGAAACTTAATTTTTGGATGGCTATTGGATCGGTATGGTTTATTTTTAATACTTCTAGTTGCTACAGTATTAATATCATTAGGGTACGTTTTAGCCACTATATCAAATACTATTTTTATGTTTTCTGGGACCCAATTTTTAGTAGGCTTGGGAACAGCTGTTAGCTTTGCTCCATTAATGGCAGATATTTCTCATTGGTTCAAGAAATATAGAGGTGTTGCTGTAGCGGTTGTCGCCTCGGGGAACTATTTCTCTGGCGCTTTATCAGCACTCATACTTGCAGAAACCATAGAGTCCGAGGGTTGGCGCACGGCCTATCTATTGCTAGCTTCGGCCTGTTTTGCGATCATTATACCGTTAGCGATCATACTTAATAAAAATCAAGCCTTTAACATAAATTCTGTTGATGAGATTGTTAATTCAGAGACTGGGCCTAAGGTATTTTTAAATTTGCGTAGTATGACCATCTTGCTTTGCATCGCTTCTATATGTTGTTGTGTAGCTATGTCTATGCCCCAAGTTCACATTGTGTCATATTGTGTTGATCTTGGTTTTGGCAGTTTTCTGGGCGGTCAGATCTTAGCATTAATGTTGATTGGAGGGGTTTTTTCCAGGCTATTTTTTGGTTTTGTAGCAGATCGCTTGGGTGGTTTGAAAACCGTATTAATTGGTTCGGCGCTTCAGTGTTTTGCTCTATTTCTATATTTGCCTTTTGATGGTTTAGTTTCACTTTTTACAGTTAGTTTTATTTTTGGATTATCCCAGGGTGGAATTGTACCAAGTTACGCTGTTATAGTTCGGGAATTTATGCCAGGTTATGTAGCTGGGTCGAAGATTGGATTGATTATTATGTCGACAATAATTGGTATGGCGTTTGGAGGTTTTTTATCGGGTGAAATATATGATTTAACAGGATCTTATCAAGCTGCGTTTATAAACGGGATTTTGTGGAACCTCATAAATTTTCTTATTATAGGTTTTTTGTATTATCTTTGGACGGTCAGACAGAAAAATCCAAAATAAAATTATTTCCAAAGTATAAGATAAAATAGTTATCAAGGAAAAATAGTGAAAGTTGACGTTACTAAGTAATTGGCGAAACCTACTACGATAAGAGTTACTAGTAAAAGAGCAATATTACCTTTGAAACTACGCTTAACCGCTTTTTCCATATTTTCAATCCTTGCCAGCCCAATCCTTCAAGGAAGGGGGTAGTTATATAAGCAACTTTTGACAGCATGTTTATTGCTACTCGATTGAAAATTTATCATGCTTAGTTATCCACAGGGTTATCCATATATAGATTTAAAACAAGCCTGACTAAAAAATTCTTTTTTTTTATTAATTTATAGAAAATATTTAAACCAACATGTTTCGATAAGATACCTAGATTGTGGATAATAATATTTTGACAAATTCTTTTATGAAATGTTTTGCAAATGACTTAAATAGGAATTGAGCCAAAGATCGAAAAGTTTTTTTCAAAGGACAAGTTTTCTTCTCAAGCAGATATTTTTTTTATTAGAAAATACAATATTTAGAGAGGTTTTTTTTTGAAGAACCATATATTGATCTGTAGTAAGGAACAATTTTTAAGAATATTATCATTAAAGTAATAAGCTTTAAGGATATAGTAATAGAAAAAATCATAAACTTTTATCAATTTAAAAGTGATTGTTTCTAAATTAGTTTCGATGAGGAATTAGAAATTTTCCACGTTAAGTGAAAAAAACTGACGAGTCACAATCTTTAAGTGTGACATAATAGAGACAAAAATTTTAGTGAAAAGTTTGAGCTGGAAAGGGAATCACGTACTGCTCCACCAAAAGCGATCTGCAAATTGTCATGATTCTCTTTCAAGCAGGTTTTCTCATTTTCATTTTCCGAAAATCAATTATCTCTTCTCTTTTAAGAGGGTTCTCTTTTTTTGAAAATATTTTGTGCTTTAGAACCTTTTGAGTTCCAGCCACGGGTAAATTTTCAAGAAATAACATCCAACCCGGTGCTTTAAAATATGCTAGCTTGTTGTATACGTGTTTAAACAAGACCTCAGCAGAAGCATAGTTAGCCAATTTCTTGTCCCTAAGCACTACACAAGCGAGAACTTCTTCTTCCCTAATTTCGTCAGGCGCTGCGACGCATGCTACTTCGGAAACAAGAGAATGTTCCAAAAGACAGTTTTCTATCTCTGCAGCTGCAATATTTTCGCCAGACCGTCTAATAATGTTTTTCTTTCTATCAACAAAGTATAGCATTTTATTACCATCCATAATGACGGTATCGCCCGTATGGAACCAACCACCTCTCCAGACATTCTCCGTCTCAACTTCTTTTCCCAGATAACCACAAAATGCACCTTTTCGAGGATGCTTTTCAGAGTATCTCAGTAGCATTTCACCTTCAAAACCCGGTAAAACTTCTTTTTCGTTTTCATCGACGACTTTGATTTCTAGATTCTCTTTAGGTCTTCCCATTGCCCTAGTATGGATCAAACGTGGCTCCTCGTTTGCGGCTATTATACGGCACATTTCTGTCATTCCCCAAACCTCGATAAGAGGAATTTTAAATTTTTTTTCGAATATTTTGTGAAGTGCTGGCTCGACACCAGCGCCCAAACCTAATTTCAAACGAGTTAACATTCCTTTAGGTTCAACTTTATTTTTTAAGAGAACGGCAATAACAACGCCAAGGTAATGAAAAATTGTTGCTTGGGTTTCTTCAATATCTCCCCACCAGGTTTTAGAGCTAAATCGATCTGGCTGAATCATACAATTCCCCGTTAAAATACATGCAAAAAACGTCAGGACACCTGCATTAATGTGAAAACTGGGCAGAGGATTGAAGATTCTTTCCTTGTTTATTTCTAAAGCTACTGGTTTTCCAATAGACCGATAGCTGTCTCCGCACATCAGCTCGTACTCATGAGAAAGAATACACCCTTTTGGTTGTCCTGTTGTTCCTGATGTATATAGGAGACTTGATTCACTTTTGTGGGTTACATTGATTTTATTGATAGCTTTTTCTTTAGGCGCTAACGATTTTGAAAAATCTTCAATGTACACAAATGACAATGGGGTTTCTAATTGGGTTTTTATTGACGATAGAAGGTGGCTGCGATTTTTGTCAGTTATAATTAAAATAGAATTACTATCTTTGAGAATATAGATAAGTTCGGAGGCTGATAAATCTGGATTAAGAGGAACCACTGAAATTCCTAGGTTATTTGCCGCTAATTTAATGAGATAATGCTCAACTCTGTTACCTAGTAGTAAAGCTATTCGTTCACCATGGCCATATCCTGCATCTTGGAAACCAGCTTGATAGAACTTGATTCTTTTTTGGGCATTGGCATATGTGAGTTCGACCTTTTTTGAGGATATTGTTTTTGGCGAAATGAATAAAACAGCATCTGGCCAAATTGCTACGGCAGAAGAAAACACGTCCCCAATAGTTTTTTGTGTTATGTCTAACATTATTAACGGCTGCTTTTATTGCTTTTATTATGATTGTAGCATACAGAAAAACGATGATAACTTAAAGAAGTAGGTATTATAAGTAGACGGGCAATAAGTTCGTGGTACAAGTATGGTATCTCAACTAATACCAAAATAACTAATTTAAATTTAAAAATGGGATAATTGTGACGATATGTGTTAAATGATTTCTCCATTTGGTCAAGGGTTCTTGCTTGGTTTCTCGCTTATTTTCGCGATAGGAGCACAGAACATTTTTGTTTTGCGACAAGGTCTTATTAGACGGCATGTTCTTGCAGTAGTTATCTTTTGTTCATTTTCTGATATGGCGTTGATTATTACAGGCGTGCTTGGCACGTCACTTTTTATGCCAAATAATGTTGTTTGGCTAAAGCCTTACTTATTCCTTTTTGCGTCTATTTGGTTGTTTTTATATGGATGCTTGAGAATGAGAAGCTCATTTTCAAAAAGCATTGAGATAGACATTGATAAAGAGCAAAGAAGGGCGTTTTGGTCAACTATGGCTACTGTTTTTATAATAACTTTTGGAAACCCGCATGTATATTTGGATACAGTTTTCCTGTTAGGTACTATTTCGCTTCAATACGATGGAACTAGTAAAATAACTTATGCGTTGGGAGCATCATTAGCCAGCTTTATTTTCTTTTTTGTTTTGGGTTATAGTTCTAGGATCTTGCTTCCCATTATGATTAATCCTAAAGCATGGCGAGTATTTGATTTTTTTGTCGCATTAATAATGTTTTTCTTAGCAATATCTATGTTGCGATCGGGTGATTTTTTGAGCTAAACCTATTTATCTTTCGGGAATCGAAGTCTAGCCAATATGATTGTCGTAATTGACCTAGATTGGCTGTCTTTGTTTGTTATACTCTTTCTGATTGTGGAGAAAAGTTTGGTAAAAAATCTCAGGTTTAGTTTAGTCTCCGTGGTATTTTCAGGATTTGCATTTTCTATAAATGATATTTCGATAAAATATTTTACGGACTTGATGCCTCTTCACGAAGTAGTATTATTTAGAGCAATAATAGCTCTGATTTTCACTCTAGCATTTTTTCTACCATTTGAGGGTGGATGGAGAGCGTTAAAAACTCAACGGCCTTTTTTACACATTTTAATGGGACTTTGCTTGGTGGTAGCGAACTTAACTTTTTTTTCGGCGCTCGCCACTATACCTCTGGCTGACTGTACAGCAATTTTTTTTATTGCACCAATTCTTATTACAGCCATATCGGCCTTGTTTTTAAATGAGAAAGTTGGAATACGACGCTGGTTAGCGTTGATGGTTGGTATGATCGGAGTATTGTTGATAATCAGACCCGGTTCTATTGATTTTGAATGGACTATATTGCTTCCTCTTATGGCAGCTATTACCTACTCATTAAAAAATATTATAACTAGGAAGATAGGCATAACAGAAACGGCTGTTACTATGTCTTTTTATTTACACTTAACTTTCATAATAGCCTGCCTACTAATGGGACTTATTTTTGGAGATGGAAAGTTTTCAGGAAACTCTAATCCTGCTGCAGAATTCATATTTAGGGCTTGGATTTTACCAACTTGGAAAATGTTTTTTGTAATCCTTTTAGCGGGAGTAAGCAGTGCCTTTGGAGGTTATTTTATTTCTCAGGCTTATCGTTATAGCTCAGCAAGTATAATCGCACCTTTTGAATATTTAACATTGGTTCTTGCGGTATTTTGGGGATATTTTCTTTGGGATGAGCTTCCTGATTCTATGTCTTTTACAGGCATATTTTTAATAATTGGGTCAGGCATTTTTGTTGCTTTAAGAGAGCATAAAATTGAATTAGTTCCAGCAGCTAAGAGATTGTCGGGTCGCAGATAATAACTATTTTTGCAATTCGGCTGAAAGCATCCTCCTTTTGATATTTTCTCCCCATCGGTATCCTCCAAGATCCCCGGACTTTCGTAAAACTCGGTGACATGGAATTAACCAAGCGATTGGGTTCTTCGCTATAGCTGATGAAACGGCACGTATAGATTGGGGGTTTGCAATTTTTTTTGCTATGTCTGCGTAATGTGTGGTTGTACCAGAGGGGATAGTTAAGAGTGCGTTCCATACTTTCAGTTGGAAATGCGTTCCTTGTAACACGATATCGATAGAGCAATTCTTGAAAAAAATTTCTTCTGTAATAATAGAGGTATTTATCTCCTCATAGGTAGTGCATTTATTTTTCCAGAGAGCCTTTAATTCAAATTCGATTTCGAGTTTGTCCTTACCATTTTTGAAGCCAAGGGCACAAACCTCGTTGTTATTCAAAAAAATCAAAGTTTCGCCAAAAGGGGAGAGAGACCATCCATAGAATAATCTAGACGACCTCAAAATATCGGTTCTAACATTCACGATTATATCTTTTGGCATAGTTTCTTACTCATAAATGTTTATAGTGGATCTGCTGATCTATCGAGAAATTTGTCACGTCGGGTTAAATAAAATGAGTAGCTTGGCGGTATAAATTCTTTTGCGCTCTCTGGGATCAAGGTTTGTGCTGCTTTGTATGTCCATTGAGTATCGGCTAATAGCTCTCGACCAATTGCCACAAGATCCGCTCGTTTATTCTTAATAATAGCCTCAGCCTGTGTCGCACCTATTATAGCACCCACAGCCATTGTTTGAATCTTTGCTTCATTTTTTATCTTTTGAGAATATGGAACTTGATAACCAGGTATAAGCCTAGTCTCAGAAAGGGTTGGTGACTTCTTTATACCACCAGACGAACAATCAATTACATCTATACCCAAACTTTTTAGTGATTTAGACAAAATTATATTATCTTCTATGGTTAAACCACCTTCCATATTGTCTGATGAAGAAATTCTGTAAAAAAGCGGTTTGTCTTCTGGCCAAGCGCTACGGACAATCTTTGCAATTTCGAGTGGAAAAGCGAGTCTGTTTGATAAATTACCGCCATACCTATCAGTTCTTTTATTTGAAATGGGTGAGACGAAGGAATGTAGCAAATACCCGTGAGCACCATGAATTTCCAACATAAGAAACCCAGCTTCATTAGCTCGTCTAGTAGCATTGTAAAATTCCAGCTTAATTCTTTCAATATCTGACTTTTTTAACTCTTTAGGTGTTTGCCAGCCCTCACTGGTTGGTATTGGACTTGGAGCAAATGTTATCCAGCTTCTTTCATCACCGGTATCATCTGTGATCGATATTGCTCCATCCCAAGGTCTCAAACAGCTTCCTTTTCGTCCTGAGTGAGCAAGCTGGATTCCACTTACACAGTTATGCTCTTTGAAAATTGAGGCAATTTTGCGCAGTCCATCGATATGCTGATCGTGCCAGATGCCAAGGCACCCATGGGTAATTCTGCCATCTTTTGAGATGGCTGTTGCTTCAAGGAAAGCGCCACCTAATCCAGAAAATGCAAACCGAGAATAATGTTGTTTGTGCCAGTCTGTTATAAATCCATTATGTGCCTTATATTGACACATCGGCGACAAGATTATGCGATTTCGAAAAGTGATCGATTTAAGTTTTAATTGAGAAAACAGGCATGAGTCTGGCAAAACGCTACCTCCTTGATCTAATTATTTGAAGTGTTTTCTTCTTTTATTAGAGAATCAATTTTTTTTAATTTCACTAATAATTTTTTCAATTCAGACAAAATCATCATGTTTGCTCCATCACTGGGCGCATTGTCCGGATCTTCATGTACCTCTAAAAATAATGCAGCAATACCGACTGCACATGCAGCTTTGGAAAGAACGGGTACAAAATTTCGATCTCCACCAGAGGTCGAGTAATTACCACCTGGGTATTGCACCGAGTGTGTTGCGTCAAATACAACCGGATAACTTGTCTTTTGCATTATCGGGATACTTCGAAAGTCGCTAACCAAGCTATTGTATCCGAAGGTAGATCCTCTCTCACACAGCATAATATTATCGTTATCAGTACTTGAAATTTTCTCAGCTACGTGTCGCATATCGTGAGGAGCTAAAAACTGACCTTTTTTTACGTTTATAACTCGCTTAGTTTTTCCAGCCGCTATTAGGAGGTCAGTTTGACGACAGAGAAAAGCTGGAATTTGTAGAATATCGACTACCTGGGCAACCGCATTGCATTGTGTTGTTTCGTGAACATCAGTCAAAACGGGGCAATTAAATTCCGCCGCTATTTTATCTAAGACAGATAAGCCTTTATCAAACCCAATTCCTCTTGGAGAGTCTTTAGAGGTTCTATTTGCTTTATCGAAACTGCCTTTGAAGATAAATGGTATTTCAAGTTTGAAGCATATCTCAGAAAGTTGCTCAGCTAGCTGTCGAGAGTGGTTCAAGCTCTCCAATTGACAAGGTCCCGCAATTAAAACAAATGGAAAATTGTTACCTAGAGGGAAATTTTTAAATTTGATTACTTTGTCTGACATTAGCTTTTTAAAATTTCTTCAATTAGTTTTTTATCTGATGGATTATTTAGTTCCCAGAAGTTTGATTTTTTGCTCTTCATTAATTTGCACCGGATTTTAACGTTATTTCTTAAAAAACGAAGTTGCTCTAATCCCTCCATTTTTTCCAAGGTTGTTTCTTTCCAGTTTTTATATTGGGACAAGATGTCACTTCTATATACGTATACTCCAACGTGATGATAAACTGGTAAGGCTTTTAAATGGTTAATATCTTCTTCTTTCACAAAGGGTAAGACTTCCTTTGAAAAATATAATGCGTCAGAATTTTTGTCAAAAACAACAGTAGTTGCACCTACACGATTATTCTGCCTATCGTTTAATAGCTGTTGATAATGTTCGTGACTACATTGCAAAATGGGTGTTGCAACTTTTATGGCATTGTCAGCCTTCATTTCATTAACTAAGCTTGATACAAAATGGTGTGGAGTGAGAGGTGCATCTCCCTGAAAATTGACAATTAAATCCTCCTGAATTCCTGCTAATTTAACGGCTTCAGCGCATCTGGAAGTTCCATTTTCGCAATCGACTGAGGTCATGATGACCTGAGCTCCAAATTTTTCTGCTGTATTTTTGATATCTAAATGATCTGTTGCTATATAAACTCGATCAACTTCTTTTACTTTTGATGCGGCTTCCCAAGATAGTTCGATTAATGATTTTGAGGAACCATCTTTTAAACTCAAACGAGTTAAGGGTTTTCCGGGAAATCTGGTGGAGCCAAATCGGGCTGGAATAATTATAGCTGCCCTCATGAGAGGCCAGCTCTGAGACAGTCATGGACATGTAAAACACCTTGAATATTTTTGTTTGAATCAACCACTATTACAACACTTATTTTTTGTGCATTCATAACTGCTAAAGCTTCAACTGCCAACGCCTCAGGATGAACGGTAATAGGCTTATCGCTAGCTATATCAATTGCCAACATTTTCATTAGATTATCCATATGGCGCCTCAGGTCACCATCCGTTATAACTCCAATAACTTTCTTTTTTTCAGCCACAATTGCAACTCCAAAACCTTTCGACGTCATCTCAATTAAAGTATCTGGCATGGTAGATATTGGTTCAACAATGGGAAGTTTTTCCCCCGAGTGCATAAGGTGGCGGACTTTTGTTACAAGACCTCCTAATTGCCCTCCTGGGTGAAGTTTTTTAAAACGTTCTGAATTAAACTCTCGTTTTTCCATTAATGTGACAGCTAGTGCATCTCCCAAAGCCAAGGTCATTGTGGTTGAGGTTGTGGGCGCTAAGCCGATAAAACAAGCTTCGGCTTCATGAGGTAAAACCAATTTGTAATCTGAGGCTTCTATCAGAGTGCTGTCTTGGTTCGATGAAATTCCTATTAATGGTATCGAAAAGCGACGGGTATACTCTATCAGGTTCACTATCTCAGGTGTTTCTCCTGAATTTGAAATCAATAAGCATGCGTCATCTGATGTTAGGGAGCCTAGATCGCCATGGCTGGCCTCGGTTGCGTGAACAAAATAAGAGGGCGTACCGGTACTTGCTAGAGTCGCGGCAATCTTACGACCTATATGTCCAGATTTACCGATACCGGATATAATGAGGTGTCCCTTCAGGTTACAGACCATTTTAATTACTCTTTCAAAGTCAAGCGGAACATTTTTGGAAAGTTGCCTAAGAGCTCGTGATTCAATATCGATGACGCTTCTTGCAGTTTTGATAATTCTACTATTCATTCTCTGATCTTACTTCATTTTGATTCAGAACGTTATAATTCCCAAATTTAGTTGCAGTACTCTGAATTTAATTAATCAGTTAACTAAAGCCGCAAAATTGTGATATTAATTTATAGCAAGAGTTGATCTATTAGTATAAGTATATATATCATTTAGTAAATAAACAAAACAATCGCTGAGCCCAAATATGAAAATAGTTCAGAATAAGTTTAAGTATTCTGACATAACATCAAAAAAGGTGTTTTTGAACAGAAGAAACTTCGTTCGAAATGGACTAGGTTTTGCGACTGCCTTCGTGGGCGGATCTCTGACTAGTTCGGTTTACGGGTCAAACAACAGGTTCATAAAGAGTAAGTGGTCATCATCTGCAAAACCTAATTCGTACGAAGATATTACAACATACAATAATTTTTATGAATTTGGGACTAAGAAGAGTGATCCGTCTAAATACGCGCACAAATTGACAACTAAACCTTGGACTGTTCGAGTGGATGGTTTAGTTAGCAGACCAGGTAACTACGACTTAAATGATATTTTGAAAAATATTGTTCTGGAAGAACGAATTTACGCATTTAGGTGCGTTGAAGGGTGGTCTATGGTTATACCCTGGGTTGGGTTTCCACTTTCAGAATTTTTAAAGAAGGTAGAGCCATTAAGTAAAGCAAAATATGTGGCTTTTGAAACTCTTCTCAGACCCGAGGAGATGGTTGGACAGCGGTATAATATTTTAGATTGGCCGTACAGGGAAGGGTTGACGTTACCTGAAGCAATGCATCCTTTGACTATTCTGGCGACAGGACTTTATGGCGATGAAATGCCAAAGCAGAATGGGGCTCCGCTAAGGTTGGTAGTGCCGTGGAAATATGGTTTTAAATCTATAAAGTCTATAGTTCGTATTACCTTTACAGACATTCAACCTCAGACTTCTTGGAACATGCAAAATCCAAGGGAGTATGGGTTTTACTCTAATGTTAATCCCAAAGTTGACCACCCGCGGTGGTCTCAGGCAACTGAACGTGTGCTGGGAAATGGGCTTTTTGCTAAGCGCAAAGAAACTCTATTGTTCAATGGCTATGGAGATGAAGTGAGTAGTCTCTATTCAGGTATGGATTTAAGAAAATTTTACTAAATTAATGATAATACCCAGCACAGTTAATAAAGTGATTTATAGCGCACCGATTTGGTTAATATACGTTATTGGTTTAATACCGGCCTCAATCTTATTATATGGCGGATATAACAACAGGCTTGGACCTGATCCATTAAAAGTTTTAGAGCATGAATTAGGTGAATATGCTCTAGTATTTTTGATTGCTGTTTTGTCTTTTCGCCCATTAAAAAAACTTTTTAAAATAAACTTAGTAAGATTTAGGCGAAGTTTTGGGTTGCTCTCTTTTTGGTACGCAGTATTGCATGTTTTAACATATTTGATTTTGGATCAGCAGCTTATGCTAGATCTTATAATTAATGATTTAACAAAGCGGCCTTACATTATAATTGGTTTTTTTGCTTTTTTGATTCTGATACCACTGGCTCTAACTTCAAATAATTTTTCGGTAAGACGGCTTGGGTCAAAAAAATGGCGAAACTTGCATCTATTGGTATATCTTGCGACTCTCTTAGCAGCCACGCATTATATTATGCTTGTAAAATCTTGGCCAATAAAACCTATAATATATTTGCTAATAGTGGTGATTTTGATAGTGTTTCGGTGGGGGTCACAATATTTCTTTGTGAAAGTAAGCAGTGTTTTTGGGATTTTCAGAAATTGAAAAAATGTAGCGAATATACAATATTGCGTAAATTCTGTTTGATTGAACATTTGGAAAAAACAGTATGATTTTGCTATCCAAAGTTTAAAAATTGTTTAGACTAGAAGTGAGTAAGAATATTTATATTGGAGGAGACGGAGATGAGGTCAAAGGCAGCAATAGCAGTTCAAGCAGGAAAGCCACTTGAAATAGCGGAAGTGAAATTAGATGGTCCACGAGAGGGAGAAGTTTTAGTGGAGATAATGGCGACCGGGATCTGCCATACTGACGAATTTACTCTTTCCGGCGCAGATCCTGAAGGAATTTTTCCAGCAATCTTGGGACACGAGGGTGCAGGTATTGTGCGTGAAATAGGACCTGGAGTGAAATCTTTGAAAGAAGGAGACCATGTTATACCTTTATACACTCCCGAGTGTAGAGAGTGCGACTATTGTTTGCATCCAAAAACGAACCTTTGCCAAGCTATTCGTGAAACCCAGGGGCAAGGACTAATGCCGGATGGAACAAGTCGTTTTGAAACATTAGATGGCGACCCTATATTTCATTACATGGGTACGTCTACTTTTTCGAACTTTACTGTTATGCCGGAAATAGCGGCGG
>MDTB01034968.1_pt1 | contig 18159 bp, 17 predicted proteins | sample 811161 | NCBI WGS metagenome assembly MDTB01 (sample SAMN05326650, study PRJNA326480) | marine metagenome | isolation source: seawater | place: Mediterranean Sea | collected 2009
ATCCGCCGTTGCCAGCAGCCGCGCCGTATATTCAGGCACGGACAACTGATCGCCAAAAGCCTCCATCATTAATGCAAGAACCCCAGAAACATAAGGCGCTGCATAGCTAGTGCCACGCGCATAACCGTACCCGCCGCCTGCCGCCGGTACGATCGTATCGGCAGCAGATGGCACGGACGCCCCGCCAGGCGCCGCAAGGCAGTTTTGCGCCATGGCTCCACATCGATTGCTCGCCGGGGCAATCACGCCGTTCTCATCAAGCGCGGCAACCGCCACGCTCAGCCCCGCCAGTTCGGGAAATAGAATTGGAATCGCCGACGTAACCGCAACTTGCGCGCCCGCCTCATTGCCTGCAGCCCACACATGTACCGCCATGCCCCACCGCATCTCGGCGAGCATGTCAGGATATTGCCCGGCCAAGAACGCGGCCTGGGTGGTTATAAGGCTTGGCGCGAGCAAGGTCTTGTAGCCCCAACTTTGGTTTATAATCTTTGCGCCGCTGTCCTGAAGACCGGTGACTGCATCTCTCAAAATAGCGTTAGATATCGTCAAATTGCCTTCGGCGTTCATATGCAATGACCACATTGCGATGTCGGCATTAAAAGCAACACCGTGCATTGCCACATCATCGCGGCTTGCGGCGGCAACCCCCGCAACGGACGTGCCGTGGTCAAGCTTCACATCATCTGCCAAAGAAAGCCCAGAGCGGTCGTTAAAAACCACGCGCCCGTCGTTAAAAGCCGCATGCGTGTCGTCGAGACCTGTATCAATAAAGCCGATGACCTGCCCGTCGCCGGTCACGCCAGCGGCATAACCATAGGCGACGCCGATATCAAGCAATCCTCTTTGGGCTTGAAACTCCGAACTAGCGGCCCAGATATCTGCGTCGGTTTCCCACCCGTCAGGAATGTTTTTCAAGGTGAGCGCGAGAGGTGTGTCGCTAACCACGCCGGCATCCGTTTCCGACACGGCGGACGGCGATGGCCCACCACCACCGCCGCCGCCACAAGCCGCTAGCAATAAAACGCATGACGTGAGCCAAAAGCGTGGACATCGTAAAAAGAACGAAATTGAGAAAAATAAAACTGAACAAAAGAAACAAAAATACCGAACAAACACTTTTTAACTTTCAAATTAAAAAGTCATAATCCCGATAAATATTTTGTTTAATTATAGATAAATTTAAATAGGCTTATTTTCTGATATTGATTTCTATTTAATTTATTTACTTATTAATAAATTAATCATTTTCACGTAATCGCGCGATCAAACTAGACGTATCCCAACGCCCCCCGCCCATCTCCCGAACATCGCCATAATAATCGCGAATAGTTTGCGTCACCGGCAATGGCGCACCATTGCGCGCAGCTTCGCCGAGGCAGATATCCAGATCTTTAATCATCCAATCGACTGCGAAGCCGAAATCAAATTCATTATCGATCATGGTCTCGAAACGATTTTCCATCTGCCAGCTTTGGGCGGCACCTTTGGAAATCACGTCAATGACTGCCCGCCCGTCAAGACCGGCTTTTTCGCAAAATAAAAGCGCTTCCGATAAGCCTTGTAGCAATCCGCCAATGCAGATCTGATTTACCATTTTAGTTAATTGACCGGCACCCGAAGCCCCCATGAAGCGCACGGCCCGCGCATAATGCGCCATGACAGGTGCGGCGGCATCGAAGGCACTTTGCGTACCGCCAACCATAATTGTCAGCGCGCCGTTTTCAGCCCCCGCCTGCCCGCCAGAGACGGGCGCATCCAGCATGTGACACCCTTGCGCGTCCAGTTGGGCTGCAAGCTTGCGGGCGATATCTGCCGATGTCGTTGTGTGATCAACAAGCGTTGCGCCGGCAGCCATGCCCCCGGCGGCCCCATTCTCGCCTGCAATGACCGCATTCAAATCGTCATCATTACCGACGCAGGTAAACACAAAAGTGGCATCGCGCACAGCTTCGCGTGGCGTCAATGCCCTGTGCCCGCCATACGCGTTCACCCATGCGTCGGCTTTGGCTCCGGTGCGATTGTAAACGGTAACGTCATGCCCAGCGTTGGCTAGATGACCGGCCATGGGATAGCCCATAACACCAAGCCCAATAAATGCGACCTGCATAAAACACCCTCCGGTTTATCGTCCCAGTGCTGGCTTAAGCTAAACCTGCATAGCCCCCGCGAAAATAAAGCAACGGCGCATCGGATTTTTCCGAGCAGGCCGCATCCTCAACATGACCAATGTAAATGATATGATCGCCAGCAGTAATACGGTTTTGAATAAGGCAATCGAGATGGGCAAGCGCGCCCATGAGACGCCGGTCCCCCGTGGCGCTATTTTTGATCAGCGCTTGTTCGATTTCATGGGTGCCGGGTTGGGCCATGGCGTTAGATATACCTTGCTGATCGGCGGAAAGAATATTTACGCAAAACCGATCAACATCACTGAACCGATGAACCATGTCGGAATCACTTGCTAGGCACCAAGATATCAGCGGCGGGTCTAGCGACACAGATGAAAAGCTGTTCACGGTTAAGCCGAGCGTGGTATCATTCGCACCAGCAATGGTTATGATCGCAACGCCGGTGCCGAATTGTCCAAATGCGTTTCTTAGCTGGCGCTGTGCGTTCATCTTCCGAACCCTTGATAAGTCTGAATGATTTTCTTATGCCCTAATCGCATTGGTTAATCTAGTGTTGTCGTTAACAGGTTCAACTAAATCGAGGAAACATGGTCTCTGAATTGCATATGTGGCTGACTTTCGCCGTCATCGTCGGCGCAATGCTTCTCTATGTAACCGAAATGGTGGCAATCGAGATGACCTCGCTCTTGGCATTGGTCGCGATGATTCTACTTTTCACTGTGTTTCCGCAAATTGGCCCCGATGGGAGCAACCTGCTCGACGCCACTACACTGCTTTCCGGCTTTGGTAATCCTGCGCTGATCACGGTAATGGCCCTGTTGGTGATGGCGCAGGGTCTGTTCCAATCGGGAGCGCTTGAAAACCTTATCGACCGTGCAACACGGCGCGCGACCCGTTCGCCGATCCGCGCTATCTGGGGCGTGCTGGTTGGCGCGCTATTTGCCAGTGCATTGCTGAACAATACACCCGTGGTGCTGATGACCATTCCTATTATCGTTGCAATTTCAAAACGCGCACGACTAAGCCCATCGCAACATATGATGTCGCTTAGCTTCATGACGATATTGGGGGGTATGCTCACCCTTATCGGCTCGTCGACGAACCTTCTCGTGGCTGATTCTGCGGCTCGGTTTACGGATCAGACATTAGGGGTTTTCGAACAAACGCCGATCGGCCTCATACTCATCAGCGTGGGAGCTGTTTATATTTTTGTCGTGATGCCGCGCATTATCGGGGAAACAGAGGTTGCAGAAAAAAGCAGCAGTGCTGAGTCCGGGCGTCAATATATTATCGAACTACGTTTGCGCATAGGTGACACGCTGGTAGGCGCAAGCACGACCGCAGGCTTTCTGCCTGCGCTGAGTGGCATGACCCTGCAAATTATCGAGCGGGACGGTAATATGTTTTTACCTCCTTTTGACGATTTGACGCTAGCGCACGGCGATCGTTTATTTATTGCCGCAACCCGCCGCGAGATTTCCGATGCGCTGTCGAGCAAAGACCACCCGCTATCGGGTCAACTCATGCCGCTCGTGCCAAATATGGAAGCCGAAGAAACTGTGCTGGCCGAACTGGTGGTCGCGCCGGGCTCGCGCATGGCGGCGCGCGCTGTTCATCAAACAGGTTTCACGCATGATACAAATTGCTTCATCATCGGCGTTCAACGCCGTCGGCGCATGTTGCGTCACGAGCTGACCGAAAACCGCCTTGAGGCTGGCGACGTGCTGCTGGTGATCGGCAGTCAGGCAAATATTGAAAGCCTGCGGGATAATCGCGATACGCTGCTGATGGAATGGTCAGCGCGTGAATTACCGCGGTTTGAAAAAGCGCCAGCTGCCAGATTAATCTTCGCTGCCACAGTTTTCTCGGCGGCAACCGGCATTGTGCCAATTGTTGCGGCCTCGCTGACAGGAGCCACATTGATGGTTGCCAGCGGTGTGTTGAATGTGCGCCAGGCCAGTCGTGGCTTTGATCTGCGCATTTTTCTCGTGGTTGCTGCAGCGCTCGCCATGTCCCACGCGCTGTTTACCTCCGGTGGCGCGACGTTCATCACTACACAATTGCTTGTGCTATTTGATGGGTTTCCGCCTGCGATTATTTTGTCGGTGTTTTTCCTGCTATGCGCGGTCGTTACCAACGTATTGTCCAATAATGCCACGGCTGTGTTGTTTACCCCGCTGGCAGTCAACCTAGCCGGTTCGCTCAATGTTGACCCGCTGGCGTTTATTCTTGCCGTCGTGTTCGCCGCGAATTGCAGCTTCGCAACACCAATTGCCTATCAGACCAACCTGTTGGTTATGACACCGGGGAATTATCAGTTCCGCGATTTTATCCGTGCCGGTACACCGTTGATTATTCTGATATGGTTAACCTATTCTGTTGTGGCACCGTGGTATTTCGGATTTTGACGCCGCGGTGGTAAGGAAATAAGACCATGAACCAGCAAACCGGCCTGCGGCTACCCTCATTTTTCATAACCGAGCCAGCACCTTGCCCCTATCTTGAGGACCAGATGGAGCGCAAGCTGTTCACGCATCTGGCTGGCAGCGATGCCGATACGCTGAACAACACGCTTACTCATGCGGGCTTCCGCCGAAGCCAGTCTATTGCCTACCGCCCGGCCTGCGATGCATGCAGCGCGTGCCAATCCGTACGCGTGGTGCTGAACGGTTTTCGCCCGTCCAACTCATTCCGACGGCTGATCCGCAAAAACGCCGACCTCATAGGCACGCAATGCCCCCCTGAAACGGGCCGCGAGCAATATGATCTGTTGAGACGCTATCTTGATGCCCGCCATGAGCATGGCGGCATGGCTGATATGGCACCGTCAGATTATGTTGCCATGGTCGAAGAAACCGCCGTCGATACATTTGTCATGGAATATCGCACGCCCGATGGCGAGTTGATCGCCTGCCTTCTCGCCGACCGGATGCAGGACGGTATTTCGCTCGTTTATTCTTTCTTTGATCCCCGTGCTGAAAAGCGCAGTCTCGGCAGTTTTATGATACTGGACCAAATCGCGCGCGCGCAGGAAACCAATGCCGCGCATGTCTATTTGGGATATCTGATAGAAGATTGCCGCAAAATGGCCTACAAAAAGCGCTTCGCGCCCCTGCAGAAGCTGGGCCAAAACGGATGGGAAAACTATATTTTGCCTCGGGCGAAGTAAGTTGGTTTCGGGAGGACAAGCATGACAAAGAATAAAATTGGACGCCGTCACTTATTGGGTGGACTGGCGACAGGCACCGCGGCACTTGGCATGACAGCAGCCGCACCCGCCTACGCCAAAGGTACGCGTCGCCTCAAAATGGTGACGACATGGGCCAAAAACTTTCCTGGCCTTGGCACAGCACCTGAGAACATCGCCAAGCGTGTGCGCGAGATGACCGATGGGCAAATCGACATCAAGATATATGCAGCAGGTGAATTGGTCAGCCCGTTTGACAGTTTCGATGCCGTATCCACCGGCACCGCCGATCTCTACAATGGCGCCGAATATTATTGGCAGGGCAAGTCAACCGCGTTTAATTTTTTTACCGCCGTGCCGTTTGGCATGACAGCGCAAGAGCTGACCGCTTGGATCAATTTTGGCGGCGGTCAGGAACTTTGGGACACATTGTCAGCCAAGTTTAATATCCGTGCGTTTCAATCTGCCAATACGGGCGTGCAAATGGGCGGCTGGTTCAACAAAGAAATTAATACGCTGGACGACTTCAAAGGCTTGAAAATACGCATGCCGGGCCTCGGCGGTGAAGTGATGCGCAAGCTGGGTGCTGCTGCTGTTTCCCTGCCAGGTGTCGAAATTTTTCCCAGCATGAAAAGCGGTGCGATTGACGCAACAGAATGGGTGGGGCCGTGGAACGACCTTGCATCCGGTTTTTACCAAGTGGCCGACTACTATTATTGCCCAGGCTTTCATGAACCTGGTGCCGGACTGTCGACAGGCATAAACTTGGATATTTGGGATTCACTCACCAAAAGCCAGCAGGAAATTTTGCGTATCGCTTGTCAGGCCGAAAACGAACGTACATTTAGCGAGTATAATTATCGCAACGCCGCCGCACTTGCGACACTCATCACGCGCCACAATGTTCAAGTGCGCCGCTTCTCACCAGAAATTATGCGGGCGCTTAAAAAAGCCTCCGACGATGTACTCAACGAAGCCGCTGCGCGCGATCCGTTTACCAAAAAGGTTTATGAGAGCTTTAAAGCCTCGCTCGAAAACTCGATGCGTTGGGGCGCCCAAAGCGAAGAGCCCTACACGCTATCAAGACGGGAAGTCTAAGCACCCATGAGCACGCAAGGCCCCCAAGCGCGGGCACTCGCCAAGTATATTGCCGGATATAGCGTCCGAAACATTGACCGCATCAACCACACGATTGGGCGCGGCGCGATGTGGCTGTCCACCGCCATGGTTCTCGTTCAGTTCATCGTCGTTATCATGCGCTACGCTTTTGGCATAGGCTCCATTCTCATGCAGGAAGCGATTGTCTATATGCACGCGGTCTTGTTCATGATGGCCGCTGCCGACACCTTGCTGGCCGACGCCCATGTGCGCGTCGATATATTTTACACGCGCATGCCACCAGCCCGCAAAGCCGTGGTCGATTTGCTGGGGTATGTTTTTCTTGTGATGCCGTTTTGCGTGCTTCTATTTAGCGTGTCGATTGATTACGTGCGCCTATCCTGGTCAGTGCTGGAAGGCTCACGCGAAACAAGCGGCATTCCGGCCGTGTTTTTGCTGAAAACAGTTATCCTCGTATTCGCCATGCAACTGGGTTTGCAGGCTATCTCCGGCAGCATTAAGGCTTGGGCGCGAATATCCCAAGCTGAGGCCCGGGCCGTATGAGCGCGTATCTCGACCTTTTAATGTTTGCCGCCGCTTGCCTTGTTCTACTGGCAGGTTTTCCGGTCGCGTTCACATTGGCCGGGGTCGCCATCGCTTTCGGGCTAATTGGTCAGATGTTTGGCGTGTTCGACATGGCGTTCTTCTATGCCCTACCGCAGCGCATTTACGGCAATATGACCAATGAGGTTTTAATTGCCGTGCCGCTATTTGTGTTTATGGGCACTATGCTGGAACGCGCGCGTGTAGCCGAAGATTTGCTAGAAAATATGTCGCGCCTATTTGCCGGTGTCCGCGGCGGGCTCGGTATTTCGGTATCAATTGTCGGCGCTTTACTGGCTGCATCTACAGGTATTGTTGGTGCCACTGTTGTTACTATGAGCTTGTTATCACTGCCCACCATGCTGAAGCGCGGCTACGCACCTTCACTGGCAGCTGGATCAATCGCCGCGGCTGGCACACTCGGACAAATTATTCCCCCTTCTATTGTGCTGGTTCTGCTCGGCGACGTCATGGCCAACGCCTATCAAAAGGCCCAGCTTGAACAAGGGATTTTTGCCCCCGAAACCGTTTCGGTCGGTGAATTATTCACTGGATCACTTATACCGGGCCTTGTGCTGGTCGGACTGTATATCGTCTATCAGGTCGGTCTGGCTATTTTCAAGCCATCAATGGCACCCTCCGCAGACTATGATGATGACCTCGTTTTGAGCGACCTTTTAGTGGCGCTGTTTCCACCCATATTTCTTATTATCTCAGTGCTTGGCTCTATTCTGGCTGGCATTGCGACCCCAACGGAAGCCGCCGCAGTTGGCGCGGTTGGAACAATATTGCTCGCAGGCCATAAACTCAGCAATCACAAAACTTTGATGCTGGCTGGCGCAGGGGCGGTGCTTTTAATCGTCGCACTCGCCAGCAGCTTCGATCTGCGGCTGGAACGCGACAATATTAGCACAGCGGATTGGTTCGCTATTTTATGCGCGCTCGGTTTGTGTGGCGTGCTGGCCTTAGCTGTCGGCGTCAGTCTGCTCACAACCTACAAATTAGGCGTACTGGAATCCACCATGCGCAGCACAACACACACCACATCCATGGTCTTTGTCATTTTGATCGGAGCGGCGCTTTTCTCGCTGGTGTTCCGTGGACTGGGCGGCGACGACACCATTCACAACCTCTTACAATCTCTGCCGGGCGGCACATGGACGGCTGTTGCGGCAGTCATGCTGGTTATGTTTCTGCTCGGCTTCTTCCTCGACTTTATCGAGATTATTTTCGTCGTTGTGCCGCTTGTCGGGCCGGTGTTGCTAGGCATGGGTGTCGATCCGGTCTGGCTGGGCGTTATGATGGCGATTAACCTGCAAACATCGTTCCTCACCCCGCCTTTCGGCTTTGCGTTGTTTTACCTCAGAGGAGCTGCACCAGAAAGCGTTCGCACTAGCGATATTTATCGCGGCGCTATACCTTTCGTAATCATCCAATTGTTCATGCTGGCATTGCTGGCATGGATACCCGGAATGGCGACGTGGTTGCCAGAAATTGTATTCGGAGACTAATATGACAGCACGTCTGCCCAATTATGTTCTTACGACTTTTGCCATTGTTGTGGTCATCATCATTATTGGCCTGTTCGACCGGCAACGCCAGGAAGTTGCCGAAGGCAATGTCGGGCTGGTGATCGGCGTGCCCGGCAATCAGCTAATGAGCCAGAGTAATGGTGTCATCGCCCTGCCGGTTGTATTACGCCTAGTTAATCGCAGCGATGAAGACGAAACACTGGAAGCAGAAAACACCTGCAAAATATTCCGGTTTGTTGTGACGACGCCAGAAAATGAGTTCATTCAGGCAAAGCGATTTGCCGATAATTGCCCGACGCAAACAGCCTATGGGCAAATTGCAGCGGATGAAGCAATCGAAGAAATTGAAGTCGTACCGCTAGACGCGGATCGCTTCGTTCCAGGCGATTATAAATTGCGGGTTAAGTTTTGGAATTATGACGGCGAAGCCGAATTCTCTCTGCTCGCGGATAATTAGAGCCACTTGGCGTTGCTTAAAGCCGGTTGGCAAATGCTGGCCCCATTAGCCCATCAGTCGGAAACCCTTTCGGCCGCACACGTCCCGCCTGCGCGCGATGCCCAACCCATTCACCAAGATCGGTAAATACACGCTCACGACCTGCCCTGTCGGTCAGCTTCAATCCTTCGTCAGCGGCATAACAGCGAATATCTGCCAAATGCCCATCGCCATGACGCTGCAAACGCACACCCTTGCCGCGCGGCATTTCCGGCACATCTGTCAGCTTGAAACATAGCAGCTTACGGTTTTCACCCAGCACCGCAACATGGTCACCGATAACCGGCACACAAACGGCCGCCTCATCAGGCCCGCGCACATTCAAAATCTGCTTGCCGGCTTTGCGCGTGCTGATCAATTCAGCTTCCGGTACAATAAAGCCATTGGCAATGCGCGAAGCCACCAATAGCTTCCGAGCCGGATCGTGAACAAACATCTCAACAATATCTTCAGCCGGCTCGATATCCAGCAACAGGCGCACAGGATCACCATGACCGCGTCCGCCCGGTAGCTTCGTAACATCTAGCGTGTAAGCCCGCCCGTTCGATACAAAAAGAATAAGCCGATCGGTCGTCATTGCATGCAGCACGAAAGCTGCTTTATCGCCGTCTTTATAGGTAAGCCCTTCGCCGTTCTCGACATGCCCCTTCATGGCGCGGATCCAGCCTTTTTGTGAACATATAATCGTAACCGGCTCTTTTTCGATAAAGGCTTCGGGATCTGGCAACTCGTCGTCCGAGGCTTCGTCAAAAATAGTCCGTCGCGCACCCAACAACTTGTCAGCTTGATAGGTTTTCTTTAGCGCGCGAATTTCAGCAGCAATCACGCCCTGCTGATCCTTTGGCGATTTAAGCAATTTCTTGAGCGCTTTGCGCTCATCGACCAGCGTGCCATGCTCAGCTCGAATGGTATCTTCTTCCAGCTTGCGTAATGCCCGCAAGCGCATGTTCAAAATGGCCTCGGCCTGCACTTGCGAGAGGTCGAATTGCGACATCAGAACATCGCGCGGCTCATCTTCATGCCGAATGATGCGGATTACTTCATCCAGATTTAGATAAGCAATCAGATACCCGTCCAGAACCTCAAGACGAGCCTCAATTTTTGCAAGCCGAAACTTGCTTTTCCGCACCAACACGTCATTCCGGTGTTCAAGCCATTGACCCAGCACCTCGCGCAATCCCATGACACGCGGCACACCGGCTTTGTCCAGCACATTCATATTCAGCGAAAACCGGCTTTCCAAATCGGTCTGCTTATACAGCACTGCCATAACTTGCTCGGGTGCCATGTTTTTGGATTTCGGCTCAATAATGATGCGGATATCCTCAGCACTTTCATCGCGGATATCGTCGAGCATCGGCAAAGCGCGGTTTTGCATCAGCTCGGCAATCTTTTCAATCAACCGCGACTTTTGCACCTGATACGGAATTTCGGTAATAACGATTTGCCACAGACCACGCGGCTTTTTCTCAACCTCGTAGCGCGCGCGCACTCGCAAACTGCCGCGACCGGTGGCATAGGCCTCGCGGATAACTGATGGAGGCTCGACACAAATGCCACCAGTTGGAAAATCCGGTCCCTTCACATGCTCAAGCAACGTGTCGACGCGCGCATTGGGCGCTTTTAAAACATGAAGCGCCGCTGCACATAACTCGACAATATTATGCGGCGGAATACTGGTAGCCATGCCGACGGCAATCCCCGATGCGCCGTTCGCTAAAAGATTGGGAAATGCCGCAGGCAACACAATTGGTTCTTCATCTTCTCCATCATAGGTAGCGCGAAAATCTACCGTATCGCTATCAATATCCTGCAATAGCAGGCCCGCAATGGCCGTCATGCGAGCTTCTGTGTAACGCATGGCGGCAGCATTATCGCCATCAACATTGCCAAAGTTTCCTTGCCCGTCGACCAACGGGTAGCGCACCGCAAAGTCCTGCGCCAGACGTACAAGGGCATCATAAACCGCCTGATCCCCATGCGGGTGATACCGGCCAATAACATCACCAACCACGCGCGCGGATTTTTTAAACCCTTGCTCTGGGTCAAGCCGCAGTTGGCGCATCGCAAATAATAAGCGCCGGTGAACGGGTTTCAGACCGTCACGGACATCTGGTAATGCGCGGTTCGTAATAGTCGACAGCGCATAGGCCAGATAGCGGGTCTCCAGCGCTTGTTTCAGGCTTACTGGTTCTGCGTCGTTATCAATCGGGGTTGCGTCGGTCATATTGTTTTATAACCAGATTCTCTCATCAGGCTTCAAGCAGGAACGCCTTTGCGCTTTAACGCCTCGACAAATCGCTGTCGGGCCGCTGGTAACTCGCCCATGTCAGCGCCATAAACACGACGTTCAAGAAAATGACCTGTCAATTCCAGACCATCTAAAACATCTGTGCCATTTGCTGGCGCATCGGCAGACAATAAAAAGGCGGGTAAGACAAACATGCGATCTATATAAGGTTCGGCCGCCACGCGGCTCACAGCCCGACCACTGCGCGGCGATACATGGGTGAGGTCTTCGCTAACACCGGTTGCGGCGCAACTGCTCAAATCCAGACCGAAGCCGACCTCTTCCAACAATGCCAGTTCAAAACGTACGAACAACGGCAACCATACTTGCCGACTGTCCAACGCTTCCAACAATACCATGATCGTATCAAAAAGCCGCGGATAGGCCTGACGTTCGGGAACCACTTTCAACAACCCGCACATTGCCGATAGGCCGCCAAGCAATAGTTGATCGGTCAGCACTTCTGCTGCATATGCTCGCCCCGGATCAATCGTTGCAACGCCGAGATGTTCCGAAAGACGGGCCCGCCAGCTAGCTTGCACCATATTGCCCGGTTGCAGGACCGGCTTCAGGCGGCGCGCATTGCCGCCACGCACCAACCCACCATACCGCCCATGATCGCGGGTGAAAAAATCGACAATAGCACTGCTTTCGCCGTGCGCACGGCGGTCAAGAATAACGGCTTCAGCAGTCCATGCCTCCATGGGTCACGCTCCGTAATCCAACCCCAGCACGTGATAGCGCTCAGGGTCTTCCTGCCAATTCTTGCGCACTTTGACGAAAATAAACAAATGCACACGGCAACCGAAAGCTTCCTCCAACTCAAGGCGCGATTGCGCGCCAATTTCCTTTATCGACTGCCCGCCCTTCCCAAGCACGATGGCTTTTTGACCATCGCGGGCGACAAACACGGTTTGCTCAATGCGGATACTGCCATCCTTGCCGCGCTTCCATTTGTCGGTTTCAACCGTTAGCGCATAGGGCAATTCTTGGTGCAGACGCAAAAACATCTTTTCGCGGGTAATCTCCGCGGCCAGAAGCGCAGACGGCACATCGGCAGCCTGATCTTCGGGATAGTGCCAGGGACCAGCTGGCATGTTCTGCGCAACCGATCCGATAAGGACATCAAGCCCGTCGCCCGTTAGCGCAGACACGAGAAACGTATCGGTGAAATTCGCCCGCAAATTCAATTCATGCACACGCGCCAGCAAATCTTCCTTTGCCAGCGTATCGACCTTATTGAGCACCAGTGCCACTGGCTTTGTGGTGTTTTCGAGATTATCGAGAATGGCCTCACTCTCGGCGTCCAGCGGCCGCGCCGCATCGAGCACCAACAAAATCATATCGGCGTCTTCAACACCCTGCCACGCTTCATTAACCATGGCGCGGTCGAGCCTTTGTTTCGGCGCGAAAATGCCCGGTGTATCAACCAGAATAATTTGCGCGGCCTGATGCATGACAACCGCGCGCAACCGCATGCGCGTGGTCTGCGCTTTTTGCGTCACGATTGAAACTTTCTGACCGACAAGCGCATTTGATAGAGTTGATTTGCCCGCATTTGGTGGGCCGATCACCGCTACAAACCCGCATGATGTTTCACTCACTAGGCGTTTCCTTCCGGTTTTTGCAAAAGCACGTCGAGACATTTGGCGGCGGCGGATTGCTCGGCCAGACGTCGCGACGGCCCTGCGCCTTCTACTATTGTATCACCAACTGACACAGACACGCGAAATGTTGGTGCGTGCGCCGGGCCCGATTGCGCAATGATTTGATAAACCGGCATATTCAGCTTACGTTTCATAACCCACTCCTGGAGGCTGGTCTTCGCATCAATCGGTGCCGATGTCTGCGCCTCCAAACGGATGTGCCATAGCCGGCTGATGACCCGCTCCGCCGCCTGTATTCCCCCATCCAGATATACCGCGCCAAGCACAGCTTCGCACCCGTTTGCCAGAATATTGCGCGCAGGCGCACCCTTATCTTTTTGCCCCGGGTCGCAGCGCATAGCCCCACTTAAGCCAATTTCATGGGCAATCTCCGCACACACGCGTCGGCTTACCAAATCGGCCAGACGACGGGCAAGGTCACCTTCCTTTTCACTCGGATATTTTTCCAAAATAAGTCCCGCGATCACGAGACCTAAAACTCTGTCGCCCAGAAACTCAAGGCGTTCATTATTATCATCAATATCCAGGCTGGCATGACGCAGTGCCCGGTTCAGCAAGTCAACATTTACAAACACGTAGCCGAGCCTTGACACAAATTCCTTCAGCGCAGCGTCCATCAGCGGACCAGATCAAATAGGCGCGAATATCGGATAGCAATCGGCCAGCGCCAGAATTGAAGCATCGACACGCGGTCGTCAAATGAGAAGAAAAGAACACGCGCTGGGCCAACGAGATTTTCATGGGGCACATATCCGACATAGCTGGATATGCGACTGTCACTGGAATTGTCGCGATTATCACCCATCATGAAATAATGTCCTGCCGGCACTTTGAAGACGCCGGTATTATCTGCCGGACCGCCATCTATCTGGTCGAGCGTGAAGTAACTCACGCCATTAGGAAGCGTTTCGCGATATTGACGGATCTTGCGATCACCAAGCCCTGGCACATAATCCGTGAAAGAATCGACCGCCTCGCGTTCCACCGGCTTCCCGTTAAGCCATAAAGCACCATCGCGCATCTGAACTGTATCGCCCGGCAAGCCGATCACACGTTTGATAAAATCCGTCCGATTATCTGCTGGCAGTTTGAACACCGCAACATCACCACGCTCGGGCATATTCCCCATCAGCCGCCCCGCGAAAAGATTTGGCGAGAACGGAAAGCTATGACGCGAATAACCATAGCTGAACTTGGTAACGAAAAGAAAATCGCCGATCAACAGGGTCGGTTTCATGGAACTGGAGGGAATATTGAACGGTTGAAATAATAGCGAGCGGATCAGCACGGCAATCACAGCCGCCCAAACAAATGTTTTTATATTATCGCGCAATGCATTTTTAACGGGGCTATCGTTCTCATGCATTTTCCCGTGTGGGGTCTTTTGACGGCTCGTCATTACGCAGTCTCCGATTCGGCCGGTACCGCCGAGATGATGACAATAGCCTGCGCGAGGGGAAAGTCATCCGTTATCGTCAGATCGATCTGTGGCCGCATGCCATCAGGTGTCATCTTGCGAAGTCGAGCCAGCGCACCATTGGTCAGTTGCATGGTAGGCTTGCCCGATGGCAAGTTGGTGACGCCCATATCGCGCCAAAAGACACCTTGTCGCAAGCCAGTACCGAGCGCCTTCGAACACGCTTCCTTGGCGGCAAATCGCTTGGCATATGAAGCGGCGCGCAAACGCCGACGCTCCGAGCGGGCTTGCTCATCCGGCGTATAAATGCGCTGCACAAAACGGTCGCCAAACCGCTCCAATGTTTTTTCGATACGACGAATATCGATCAAGTCATTGCCAATGCCTAGGATCATGAATTGGCACCAACAAGCGCGCGACCGGCATTCATACAGCGGCGCATTTCCGCAATGGCGCAGGGTAGCCCGGTGAACAATGCCTCACCGATCAAAAAATGCCCAATATTCACTTCCATGATTTCCGGCATCGCCGTGATTGCACCGACTGTTTCAAAACACAAGCCATGACCGGCATGAACTTCGATACCGGCATCTGCCGCCAGTGCTGCGGCAGCTTGCAGGCGGTCAACCTCGCTTTGCACGCGTGCGGTGTCACCATCGGCATGCGCATGGCAATACGCACCCGTATGCAGTTCAACGATATCAGCACGCAATGATGCGGCAGCCTCAATTTGCGTGGCTTCGGGATCAATAAAAAGCGATATCCGTATATCTTGCGCTTTTAAGGGGGCAATAATATTTGCCAATGCGCTCGTATCTCCTGCGACGTTTAAGCCGCCCTCTGTGGTTATTTCTTTCCGCCGTTCGGGAACAAGGCAACATGCATTGGGCTGATGGCGTAGCGCAATATCGCGCATTTCTGTCGTAGCAGCCATTTCGAGGTTAAGCGGAATTTCGATTTCCCGGACGAGGCGTTCAATATCGGCGTCGCGGATATGGCGTCTGTCTTCGCGCAAATGGGCCGTAATACCATCAGCGCCACTATGCGCGGCAAGGGCGGCGGCGCGTACCGGGTCTGGAAGCGCGCCGCCCCGGGCATTTCGAACCGTCGCCACGTGATCTATGTTTACGCCAAGCCGCAATTCGTCAACAACACTCACGATGACATTTCCTCTCCTTTGGGAGATTTATCTGGTTCTTGTTGTTGGACGCGGGCAAGTTTCGCGCGTCGCTTTTCCTGATAAAAACGAACGGCCCACAAACTTGGATAATAAGTCGCCACGCCCATCGCAATGCCCACCGGAATACCCCCAACAAGCATTGGAAAAATAACTGGCCAAAGCGTGCTTAGGGGGGCGTCCAGAAACAACCAAAAACTCAATGCTGGTAGGTCGGTGGTCTGATCCCATGTACCCAAAATAAAATGGCCCACATTGAACGTCATGATCCAGATGAAAGGAAAACTCAGCGGGTTGCCGACCCATGTGCCAATCGCCGAGGCGATAATATTACCGCCCAGAACCCACGCCACTAGCGCGGCCCATAATAAATGCGTGCCGATAAACGGCGTGGCCGACACGAACGCACCGACCGCAAGCCCCATGGCTATTGAATGGGCACTACCATCAAGCCGAATAGCGCGCTGCCATGTATATTTTATCGCGCGCATCCAGCCTTCGCGTGGCCAGAAAAACTGCTGCCACTTCTCAATTATGCTTCGGGGTTTGCGACGTTTGAACATATTGGCGATCCGTATTCTTATTATTTCAAGCCGCGGCTTCCGGGCTTGACCGCCGGAACATTTTTAAGGTCTTCGGGAACATCATCGACCGCGAATGTTTCGATGTTTAACCGCGCCAAAGCACTGAGGCGCACGCCGATTTTCGCCTTTCCTCCCGATCGGTCAATCAGGCATCCAGCGCCCACTACCCGACCACCAAAACCACGAATACTTGCGATCGCCTCGCGCGATGACAGGCCGGTGGTAACAATATCTTCGACCATGACGACGCGCGGTTTACCAACAAGCTCAAACCCGCGCCGTAACGTAAATGTGCCATCAACGCGCTCCAAAAACATCGAGGGCACTCCAAGTTGGCGCGCCACCTCGTAACCGATAAGCACACCGCCCATGGCGGGTGACACAACACAATCGATATCGCCTTTCACGGTCTCGCGGATTTGCTTGGCAAGCGCACGGGCTAAACGCGCGGCGCGTTTGGGGTCCATGAGCACGCGGGCGCACTGCAAATAATTGCGGCTATGCAAACCTGAAGAGAGAACAAAGTGCCCATCAAGTAGCGCATCGGCTTCCCTAAATTCCCTTAGCACACGTTCATGTTTCATTTTTTTCGTCTCTAAAATAGGAGCTTCAATTAATTGGTTTCAACAGTTAATTGCCGTGCCGCGGCGCTGACAACTGAACTGCCCTTCAACGCATTTGCTAATTGTTCGGCATGCTGAACATCCCTGACCTCAATATCAAGGGTAAGATCGCAGAAATCTTGATCGCGCTGGGTCAGCGCCAGATTGGAAATATTGGCGTCAAAATCGGCAATAGTCTGCGCAACAACGCTCAACGAACCCGTCTGATTAACGACGGTGAGATTAAGCCGCGACTTAAATAAACGCCCCCGGCCCATTGTCGCACTGTCCCAGCGCATCGCGACCCATCGTTCGGGCTGATCGTCAAACGCATCGAGCGCTGTCGCGCCCGCCGGATACACCACAACCCCCTCGCCTTTTGTTACGATACCAATGATTTCGTCACCGGGGAGGGGATAACAATCTGGCGCAATACGCACGACAGAACCGTACAGATTGCCGTTGACGGGCACAGCGCCGGGGGCATCACTTGGTGTCTCGCGCGGACGCGAAATTAGCGAGCGCATAGCACCCGCCAGTGCCGAACGCTTACGCCCGCTGCGTGCCTTGGGGCGCGCCGCCATCAACACTTCTGCCGCCGCCAAGCGGCCACAACCTACATCTGCATACAAGCTGTTCAAGGTTTCATATTCCAGAACTCCCCGCGCGCGCTCGGAAAGATCGCGGGTATATTCATACCCTTCGGACGAAAACAGGCTGGCCACCATCTCGGCCCCCAATTCGGCGAAGCCGGCAGTTTGGCGCTCGCGTAAAGCCTGTCGAATGGCGGCACGTGCCTTGCCGGTCGTCGCATGGTGCAACCAATTTTCGCTTGGAAGTTGGGCCTCGCCACGAATAATTTCAATTTCGTCACCGTTCTTGATTAGCGTTCTGAACGGCAGACTGCGCCCATTAATCCGCACGCCTGCGCAGCTATTACCGATTGCGGTATGCACCGCATAAGCGAAATCGAGGGCCGTCGCGCCACGCGGCAAAGCAATCAGGCGTCCCTTCGGGGTGAAACAGAAAACCTGATCATTGAACAGCTCAAGTTTCGTGTTCTCCATAAACTCTTCTGCCGTTTCGCCCGTGCGCAGTTGCTGGATCATGTCCTGCAACCAGGTGAATGGCTCAAGCTTGCGGCTATCCGGAGCCTGTTCATGGCCTTCTTTATAGGCCCAATGTGCAGCAACGCCGTTTTCGGCAATCTCGTGCATCTGCTCTGTGCGGATCTGAATTTCTACGCGCTGATTATTCGGCCCCACAACCGTCGTATGTAGAGATTGATAACCGTTCAGTTTGGGCGTTGAGATATAATCTTTATAACGCCCGGGCACATAGCTAAACTCACGGTGCAACACACCCAAGGCGCGG
>MDTB01121799.1_pt1 | contig 18158 bp, 17 predicted proteins | sample 811161 | NCBI WGS metagenome assembly MDTB01 (sample SAMN05326650, study PRJNA326480) | marine metagenome | isolation source: seawater | place: Mediterranean Sea | collected 2009
AAAACTTAACAAATCAACCATGTCAGCGCTTCACAGTTCCAGTTCTTCTGATCTTTTTTTGCAATTGCAAGACCCCGTACAAAAGCGCTTCAGCACTGGGAGGACATCCCGGGACGTAAACGTCAACGGGAACAATCCTATCGCAACCCCTGACTACTGAGTAAGAATAATGGTAATACCCACCTCCGTTTGCACAGCTTCCCATTGAAATTACGTACCTTGGTTCAGGCATTTGGTCATATACTTTCCTAAGCGCAGGAGCCATTTTGTTTGTCAGAGTACCCGCTACAATCATTAAATCAGACTGTCTTGGACTCCCTCTCGGAATTGCTCCAAAGCGTTCAAGGTCATAACGAGGCAAAGAGGTATGCATCATTTCAACAGCACAACACGCTAATCCAAAAGTCATCCAGTATAAACTACCAGTCCTAGACCAGTTTATCACATCATTCACTGTTGTCAGAATGTATCCTTTGTTATCAACCCCAGCCAGTGATATCTCTTTATCAGCATCAAAATCAATGCCAGTAACATTTTTTGGATTCTCTATTCCCACTCTAACGCACCCTTCTTCCATTCATACAAAAACCCTATCGTTAAAATCAATAAAAAGAGCATCATTGACCAGAAACCCAAAGATCCTATGTGCTGAAAGCCAACGGCCCAGGGAAAGAGAAAAGCAACTTCCAAATCGAATATTACAAAAAGTATTGCGACCAAATAAAATCTTATATCAAATTTTAACCTCGCACTTTCAAAAGGCTCAAACCCACACTCATAAGCAGAATTCTTTTCTGAGTCAGGGTTTGATACCGCTGCCATCAGTGGAGCAAGCATCAATATTAAACCAAAAGCAAGCGCTAACCCTAAAAAAACAATTAGCGGAAAATATTCCTCTAAATACCCAGTCAAATAAGCCCCCTTAATACGACGTTAATTCTTTATATAGTGAAAATAATAATAAATATACAGAAAAAAAGTAAATAAATAGAGTAAAATTAGCACACCTTGAAAAAAGTAAGATTATCCAATAAACTTTAATTTACATGATATTAATTTCCAATTTCGGATCTAATTGTGTCTCTAGCTTGCAATGTCAAGCCTGTTGACCCAAGAATTTGTGATAGAGTTCGGCTGTACAATGACAGCGGCTGTGCTGCCACAAAAACAATATCATCAGGCCTCATTTCTAATTTCTTAGATAATTGAATTCTCGCAGGGTTGGTGACATCAAGATGATATGCGTGAAAAAATTTTTCCTTTTTTCTTATGACGTATATTTGGCTAAAGTCTGAACTTACAGTATTCAAAACGCGGCCATCAAACAATATATCAGATAATGTTGGCCTAAGGTCATGTTTAAGAGGAACTGTCTTTTGCGCACCTGTCTCCCCAACAACTACAACCGCCTCTTTCTTGAAGTTTAGGTTTTTTATTGAAATTTTATCTCCAGGTAATAATGATATCTCACCATAATTACCTAAGAAAACTTTTTTTGAAAGTAATGTGTACTTTTGATTATCTCTCCATAATTCAACAAAAGTCCTTTCTAGATCGTTTTGTATTGAATACTGATTATTAGAAGGCGCCAGCAAATCAACTAAGTAAGGAGTGATGCTTGTATAGGGAATAGAAAAATATGCTCTATCAAATAGTGAAACATAAATCTTTTTGCTGTTAAAGCCACTGATTGAGAGCTCAAATTCACCACCGTCACCCGATCTAATAAGCTGTTTATATATTTCGTCTTGTAGTTCAGATTGTGACTTACCTTGAGCCAGTACATTTCCAATCCCATAAATCTGTATGAACCCGGTATCAGATACTGGTATCTCACTTATTGCTACATTACTTGACCCCGCTAAAAGTTTTTTGTATGTGACAATATCGCCTGGTGAAAGCTTGTAGGGGGAAGGTTCTATTTTTTGTGGCACTCTTTCGACAATTGCCTTGTTCAATGGGATTATGGAAGCAGGCTTATTTGTATCGGTTGCTAGAACCACATACCTTTTATATTTTTCTTTGTTAGATTTTAATATCTCGGCATCAGTTAATGTTATCAGCTTCATTTTTACTGGTTGCTGTTCCTTAGTTCTCTCACTTCTTGAAACAGTTTTTAACTCAATTGGAAAATATGCCTTTCCGCAATTATTTAAAAAAATTATTGCAACGAACCCCAAAAAAATATTTTTAATTACTTCGCTACTATGCAAAACCATAATTCTTCCAAACTTAAATTAATATGAACCCTAGACATTTGCTTGGATCCAAGTCAAAACCGTCAATGTCCTTTAAGTCATGACGGGTCACTAGTCCTGCTGAACCCACAAAAATATATAAATCACACCGCTTAACGCTTTCCAGTTTCTCCAGAGTCAAATCAAAAGAACTTACTGACAATAGCTGCTTATCAAAGATTTTTTGTCTAGCTTTAAAGTGAGTAATTGTTTCTTTTGATTGCAATACGTCCTGATCATCGCCGAACAGAGTTTTCGATATATCATGACCTGAAAGGTCTTCTGGGATTTTTTTTATAATTGTGTTTTTATTCAAAGCAAATGAATCTTTAAATATTTTGCTAGACCTAACACTACAAAATACACTTTCCCCTAGTTTAAAAAGCAACTGAGCCAAATAGAGAACCACATTATCGGCTTTGCTTGCATCTCGATTTGGATGACTATCTAAATCAATTATACAAATAGAAGAAGAATTATTTATACCCTTTATGAATGAACTCATTTTTTTTGTACTGGCAATATCAACTTCTCCCCTTAAAAGTCTTGAAAGTTTAAGGTGTTTTTTCTTTAGTCGTAGCTTATGAGGGAAACTTTTTAAACCAGAAATTTGTTCAACGCTAAATATGTATTGTCTATAAATTTGCATTATTGTCAAAAAAGACGCGCCCAAAACAATAAAAAATAGAAAACTACCTATTATAACTTGAGGATAATTCGGTGATGAAGGCTCAAGAGGTGGCACTGCTTTTGAGTGCAGTATATTCTCTGAAAGAGAATCAACACCAGATTTCAGAGTTTCCTGCTGAAGAACCCCACTTATAGTCTCATAAAAAATCTTAGCTTTACTGAGTTCAAATTTTAGAGCATTGAATTCATCATCGATGCTTAATAAGTCTCCAGTTTTAACGGACATATCTTCTATTTGTTTATCAATCTCATTATCTAAAGAAGAAAGTCTTTGTAACTCTTTTTTTATCAGTTCAAATATTTGCAGATCTTTAACCGTTACCTCGTTTTTCCGAGATTTAAGCTTAGAAACAGAGTTCCAGAAAGACTGAGACACAAGGAGGCCAGACAATAAGCTCTCTAGATCCGTATCATAAATATCATCATCGCCTTGCAGCGATAAAAGTTTTTCTTCTGTTTTCAATATCAGTTTTTGTCGCTCTTTAAGTAGTGCTAATTTTGCCAAGTTTTTACCTGCCCCTAGTGAGACACCCAATTGTCCGAATTGTCCGAATTGTGCCTCTAAACCATTTGCAATTAAAAAAGATTCCATTGTCTGTCTTGCCATATCGACCTCGAGGCTCGCTTGGCTTAATCTTTCAGACAGAAACGCAAAAGCCTTATTAAACTCGGCCTCTTTTACTTTTCTTTCATATTCAAAATAATGAGAAACAATAAGGTTGGCTAAAGCCGCTGAAAAATTTGCATTATGGGATTCAACATTTAATTCATATGCCTTAGTTTCCTTATTATCATAATTATATTTCTTGATTTCTAAAATATTCCTTAAACATTCAACTATTTTTTCTAATCTTTGGTTTTCAGAAGGCTCTGAAAATTCAACAACATTTAAGTAATTCAAAAACCCTATAATAGAAAAAAATCGAGCTTTGGTATGTTTACATGTAAATTTTGCGTCTTCAAAAAGCATTGCAGCCGCTGGGGTATTTATGAGTGAATTAAGAAACTTGTTACCCATTAATGTTGGAACAATTCCTGGATCAGTAAAACTATCATTGAAACTAGGTATAAATAAAGAGAGTGCTTCAGAACTAGGTAAAGAAGGAATTTTGGGGGCATCAGTCGGCTTAACTTCCAGAACAGCCTTAGCAGTGTATTTAACTGGAGAAGTTTCAATCCACAACAACCCCACAATAAATGACAAAGGTATCAAGAAATAAAAAACTTTTTGCTCTTTCCAAAATATGGAAAATATGCTCTTGAAATCTATGTCAGAATCTGTATGTTCACCCATTATTTAAAACACATAAGTTAAGTGAGAACCTGTCTCGCATAGTCATCTTCATATCTTTCTATATCATCTTCTTCTAAATAGGTACCAAGCTGTACTTCAATAATGATCAATGGAACAGATTCATTATTTTGCAACCTATGCTTTTCACCGAGTGGAATGTATACAGATTCATTTGTATTAACAAGTTTTTTCTTTGAACCGATCACAACGGTAGCCACCCCGGAAACAACCACCCAATGTTCCGATCGATACTGATGACTCTGAAGGCTTAATCTATTTCCAGGAAGCACTGAAATTCTTTTAACATGGAAGTTTTCTTTTTTGATTAACGTCTCAAAATACCCCCAAGGTCTATGAGTTTTTTTTGAAAATACAGCCTGAGGTACGTTGTTTTTGATTAAACCCTCTACCGCAACTTTCAATTCGCTCGCATTATCTCTTTTAGAAACTAAAACTGCATCTTCAGTAGCCACAGCCACAATATTTTCCAACCCACACCCTACCAGACATATATTCTCATTATCTGATACCAATAGTGAGTCCGAACAATTAAACTTTTTTACAAACCCAAGACATACATTATTTTCAACATCTTTTTCATTTTCTCTCCAGACGGCATCCCAGCTTCCCATATCGTTCCAGTCACTTTGTAATTCACACATAAAAGAACTATCGATATTCTCCATAATGGCATAATCAAACGATATTGAGGGAATTTTCACCCATTGGTTATGATCGAGGTTCTTAAAATCGAGATCAATAATCAAATTGTCCACAGAGGATTTTACTTCCTGCATAAGATATGATGCATGTTTCTCGAACAAAGCAATCCCAGTTTCTAGCTTAAATAGAAAAATGCCTGAGTTCCAGAATATGCTATCATCTTTTATAATTTCCTTGGCGACCTCGGATTTAGGCTTTTCGATAAATCTATCAACCTCATGCAAAAAAGTTTTTGCGTTTTTTTTAACTTTAATATAACCGAACTCAGACTCTGGTCTTACCGGTTTTATACCAAATAATGTAACATGTTCAGAATGTTGCTCTTCTATTGCTTTTTCTAATGTCAGCAGAAAAAGCTCAGTGTCTTTGATCTTATGATCAACAGATAGTACTAAAACTGAATAATCGGGAAAGTTTTCCTTCAAAACAAATAATGCCGCTAATATTGATGGAGCCGTATTTTTTCCTACAGGTTCTAGAATTATCGCATTTGGCTCTAGACCCAAACACTTCATTTGTTCTTTAACCAAGAATCGATAATCGAAGGACGTAATTATGGTTGGTTTTTCAAAAGAAATTTTGTTTGTATCTTTTAATCGCAATAAGGTTTTTTGGAAAAAAGAATGTGTGCCATCAAAAAGAGTTAAAAACTGTTTAGGGTAGTCATTTCTTGATAACGGCCAAAGTCTTGTGCCAGACCCTCCGGCTAATAAAACTGGTAAGATCTTTTTTCTTTTCACTAGTTGTCAACGTCCAATTGAAACATATTTTTCAAATCCTGCCTCGGTAGCCTTAGATGCCTGGTAAATATTTCTAAGATCAGCCATGTAAGGTGTGCGCATTCTAGCAGACAATTTTTCCAAATCAAGAGCTCTAAACTCATTCCACTCTGTCAGGATAACCACTAAATCTGATCCTTTAGCTGCAGTATAAGGGTTTTCAAACCAAATTGCACCCCGGAACAAAGACTCTCCTTGAGATCTTCCCTTAGGATCGACTATTCGAATCTTGGCGCCCTTCTCTAATAGCTCTGGTATTATTGATAGGCTTGGAGCCTCTCTCATATCATCAGTATTGGGCTTGAAGGTAACTCCAAAAAAAACAATCGACTTATCTAGGATATTACTTTCGAAAACGTTTTCAATCTTTGATATCATTCTTTTCTTCGTATTTTCATTGGCAATAATTACTGCCTCTACAATAGACTGCGGTGCTGAGAATTTTCTACCAAGGCTGGTGAAAGCTAAAGTGTCCTTTGGAAAACATGATCCCCCATAACCAGGGCCAGCTCTTAAAAACTTTCCACCAATTCTACCATCAAGCCCCATCCCTTTAGCTATCTCTTTCACGTCTGCCCCAACCTTCTCACAAAGAAGTGAAATTTCATTTATGAAAGAAATCTTCGTTGCTAAAAAAGCATTTGAAGCATACTTAGTTAGCTCAGCGCTGTTAGGATCTGTGAACACTATTGGAAAATCTCTTAGATATAGTGGCTTATAAACTTCCCTCATAATCCTTTCTGAAATATCATTTCTTACACCGATGATCACTCTATCTGGTTTCATAAAATCTTCTATCGCTGAGCCCTCTCTCAGAAATTCAGGATTGGAAACAACGGAAAAAATTTTTTTCTCTTTGCTTTTCAAATATTCAAAAAGCCGGTCATTTGTCCCTACGGTCACCGTTGACTTTATTACAACAATCTGATCCTCAGCCAATATAGAGGAAATTTCATCAATCGCTTCGAATAAAGATGATAGGTCAGCTTCTTGGGATTCTACACTTGTTGGGGTTCCAACCGCGATAAATATTACATCAGAATTAAACACTTCTTTCTTTAAATCATGTCTAAAAGATAACCTTCTTGCTTCTACATTCCTTTTAATAAGTACATCTAGGCCTGGCTCAAAAATAGGCAAGATGCCTTTTTCCAAATCGTCAATCTTTTTTACATTCTTGTCTACACAAACCACTTCATGCCCAAAATCAGAGAGGCAGGCTCCTGTTACCAAACCCACGTATCCAACCCCAAGTATTAAAATTTTCATATTTTAGTCTCCGCCATTGCGATTTAACTTATAGTAATTCTTATACCAAGACACAAACTCTTCTATCCCCTTTGCAATAGAAGTTTTTGGCTCAAAGGAAATTAACTCTTTTAGAAGAGTTATGTCTGCCTCTGTTTTTTTAACATCTCCTTTTTGCATGGGTAGATAATTCTTTTTAGCTTTAAGACCTAGAGAATCCTCAAGAGCTCGTATAAAGTATTCCAACTTTTTTGGCTCAGCATTTCCGATATTGACAACTCGCCAGGGAGTATCAGTGGATAGACTGTCATTTAAACTAATATTTTTACTTTCATTCTTTGCTTCTGGAACAACGTATGACAGCCTAAAGATTGCTTCTGTGAGATCATCAATGAATGTAAAATCTCGGTACATATCACCGAAATTGTATATATCAATTTCATTTCCTTTAATAATTTCCTCAGTAAATTTAAAAAGAGCCATATCTGGCCGACCCCATGGACCGTAAACTGTAAAAAAACGAAAACAAGTAATTGGAAGATTGAATAAGCTAGAATAGCTATGGGAAAGTACTTCCACTGCTTTTTTTGTAGCAGCATAAAAAGAGATTTGATTATCTGCTTTATCTCTTTCTGCAAACGGCATTTTTTTGTTGTTACCATACACAGAAGAGGTGGAGGCTATCATTAAATGCTCACATCCATATTTCTTGATAGCCTCTATCAAATTGAAAGTTCCTTCGATGTTGGACTTCAAATAAGATCTAGGGCTTTCGATAGAATACCTAACCCCAGCTTGTGCGGCAAGATGGATTACTAGTTGCGGTCTAGTTTCCTTAATTATGCCTTCCAAAAAATCATTATCCTCTAATAAACCCTTATAAAAAGTATAGTTAATGTCTTCTTTAAGCAGTTGATTTCTATCTTTTTTGAGATTTACATCGTAATAATGAGTTAGACCATCAAAACCTATGACTTCGAATCCTTCATTTAAAAACTTTTTTGAAAGATGATACCCAATAAACCCGGCTGATCCTGTTATAAACACTCTTTTTTTCGAATTAATTTTATTCATTACATTCCATAATTAATTATTTACCCTACTACCCCAACCAAACACTGTGTTGTTAAAAGCATTACTCAGCCACGAAAGTTGAGTTAATTAGAGTCTAATTCCTGCAAAATACTTCTCACTTCAGCAATTTTTTGAGTTAAAAGCTGTTTATCACCCTTAGTTTCAATATTCAAACGAACAAAAGACTCGGTATTTGACTTTCTAAGGTTCAGTCGCCAATTTGCAAAAGAGATTGATAACCCATCCAGTTCACAAACATCTAAACAACTATCTTTATAATGCTTTTTAACACTTAAAAGCACAGAGCCTGGATCGTTTAGTTTAAAATTTAATTCTTCTGAGCTTGGATAAGCTATCTCGAATTTTTCTACCATCGCTGAAAAGGTTTTATTGGATAAACTCAACAATTCAATAAATATAATCCATGGCAACATACCACTATCACAAAATGAAAAATCTCTGAAATAGTGATGAGCTGAAATTTCACCCCCATAAACAGCATTGGTTTCACGCATTTTCATTTTTATAAAAGCATGACCTGTTTTTGATACCACGGGGGTTCCACCATTACGTTTTACAATATCCTGCGTATTCCAAACCAGCCTACCATCATGCACAATATTGCTACCTTTTTCTTCAAGTAAAAACTTTTCTGCAATAATCCCAACCATGTACTGACTAGGAATAAATTTACCCTTTTCATCAAAAAAGAAGCATCTATCAAAATCTCCATCAAATGCCACTCCAAAATCTGCACCGGAGTTCACTACGGCGTTGGATGTCACTGCTTGATTTTTTTTTAGAAGGGGGTTTGGAATCCCATTGGGAAAGGAAGAGTCAGGGCTATGATGAATTTTTATGAACTCCATTTCTGTTCCTAATCCTAATATTTTTTTCTCAATTGCATCAAAGGTTGGTCCCGCCGCACCATTCCCACAATTCACCAGGATTTTTTTTCGCTTTAAAAGTGAAATATCAATAAACTCTAATAATTTATCAACATAGCTGGCTCTAAAAATATTTTTGACATCCAATATTTTTCCTTTTGGCGCTATATCTTGATACTTATTTGTCTCTGCTATTTCTTTAATCATTTTAAGGTCAGTTTCAGGGTCTAAAGGCTTTGCTTGCTCTTTGACCAATTTCATCCCATTGTAGTTTATTGGATTATGGGAGGCAGTTATTTCTATTCCTCCACACGCGCCAAAATGATTAGTAGCCCAATAAACTTCTTCAGTACCACATAGGCCTAAGGTTAATACATCAACTCCCTGGCAGAGAAGGCCTCTGACCACACTATTTGAGAATATAGGCGATGTTTCGCGTGCATCATAACCAACAACAACCTTCTTCGCCTTCAATCTGACTGCAAAAGCTCTTGCTATTCTATAAAAAACTTCCTCATCAATATCTTCACTCACTATTCCCCGAATATCATATGTCATAAAGCAAGTTAAAGTTTTCATAATTATTAAAACTGCTTATCTGAAAAAAACCTTTTTTCGGCGACATGTTTAATAGCTGACAAGTATCCCTTTATTGATCCACAATCAAATCTTATACCATCTACATAAACAGATTCAACAGAACCAAGTTTTGCTTGAATGTTAATGGCGTCTGATAACTGAATTTCTTCATTAACTTTATATTCTAGAGATCTAATTTTATCAAAAATATCTGGGGTTAGAACATATCTTCCTATAGAGGCTATCCTAGAGGGAGCGCTCTCTAAAGATGGTTTTTCTATAATTCCTGTAACGATATTTTTTTTTCTGTCCTGAACAACTATTCCGTAGTCCGATACATTTTCTTTTGGAACTTCCATAACAGATATTTGAGATTTTCCTGACTGCATGTATTTTGTAACCAAATTTTTTGTCTCGCCGTTTTTGCTATTAACAATAAAATCGTCAGCCAATAATACCGCAAATGGTTCTTCCCCGATTGCTCTTTCCGCGCACAAAACAGCATGACCTAATCCCAACTGGCTTGATTGCCTAACAAAAATACACTCAACATTTTCTGGCAGAATATGTTTAATCATATCTGCTTGTTTCTCATTTCCTCTTCTTCTTAGTATGGTCTCTAATTCAATGTTATTATCAAAATGATCCTCTATTGCTCTCTTATTTCTGCCTGTAATGAAAATTAACGTGTCAATACCCGCTGCTACCGCCTCATCAGCTGCATACTGAATAAGAGGCCTGTCTACAATGGGCAACAACTCTTTTGGCATTGCTTTGGTAGCTGGCAAAAATCTAGTTCCAAGACCCGCTACAGGAAATACTGCCTTTCTAACTTTTCTAGACAAAAATACTCCTCCTTCTTGATATCTAACATACGAAACTCGTTTTAAAAAGTCATTTAAATGAATAAGAGTAAGCTTTTAATCTTTCAAAAAGTAAAGTTTACATTCAATGATATTTAGACTCTCGCGATAAATACTCATTAACTGCAACTTTCCAATCCCTTATATTATGCAAAGTGTTTAACACCTTAGAGTTATCTAAAACACTGTAACTAGGTCTTTGGGCTTTAGTAATGAATTCTTCTGAAGTACATGGCTGAACCTCAAATTTTAGATTTAATTTATCTGTAATATATGAAGCCAAATCAAACCAAGTAGCTGAGCCAGTGTTAACTACATGATATGTACCCGCTGGTGGTTGTTTTTCAATCATCAATTTAATTATAACAGCAACATCTTTTGCATAAGTAGGTGACATATATTGGTCATTAACAACTTTTATTTGATCTCTAGACTTAGCCAAATTTATTATGGTTTGAATAAAATTTCCTCCTTTTTCTCTTGATCCATTACCACCAAATAGTGAAGCTACTCTCAAAATATAGGTATTATGTGGATTGAATGTTAAGGCGAAATTCTCACCTAGAGCCTTTGATGCGCCATATATATTAATTGGCAACACACGGTCTAATTCAGTGATGGGCATTTTCTGATTAATATCACCTCCAAAAACATAATCAGTGCTAATGTGTATAAATTTTGTGCCAAATTCAAAGCATGCTTTTGCAAGCTCTCTGACTGAAAAAGAGTTTACTAAAAAACCTAATTCAGTATTTTGCTCCACTTCGTCAGTTTTGTGATAACCCGTACAGTTGATTAGCCATTCACAGGGATTTGCTTCCAAAAAAATTCTGACAGAATCCAACTTTCTTAAATCTAAATCAATACGATTGACTTTATTTACATCGATTTTATTCGTATTCTCTAGTTGGGCACAGGTTTCGGAACCAAGCTGACCACTAGCACCAAGAACCATCACCTTCATATATCAATAATTCCTTTATACATCTCTAATTCTTTAATTTTGCCGTGCCATTCGGTTAACGTTTTATACCACTCCAAAGTAATAGTTGTGGGATCTCTATCAATAATGCCATTTTTGAGGGCAATTATTATTTCATTGACACCATCATCAGCTATCAATGATGCAAAAAAGCCTAGTTCTTCAATTTTATCAAATGAAACTTTGTAGCTTCTATTATCGTCATCCCCATACCATTCAATCTCTACATCATCTCCCACAAGTTTAGCGATTTTTTTCCCTAGGTTACCGATTTGATAATTATTTTTGTTTGATCCAACGTTAAAAATTTCTCCATTAATTTTTTCGACGGGTGCTTTTAGCATAAAAAGCTGAGCTTTTGCAGCATCGTTTACATGTACCATTGGTCTCCACTGGTTCCCACTCCTCATTAATGGCAGCTTCCTACTCTTCCATGCTCCGTAAGTCATACCATTAATAGCGAGATCAAATCTCATTCTTTTACTCAATCCGTAAACCGTTGCTTGCCTGAGTACAACAACAACAAATCCATCATCTTTTAGCTTTAAAACACCTTTTTCTGCTTGCTCATTAGCTAATGCGTAGGTTGTTAGAGGGTTTGTAACTGCGGTCTCACTGACTGCAACATCTGAATCTTGATATCCGTAAATACTGCATGACGATGGCAGAATGTATCTTTTAACACCTGCATTTTTTGCAAGCTTTGCGGTATTGATTCTAGAATTTTGGTTTATTTCTATTGTTGCATTTCTGTAAGCTTCGCCGGAAGGATCGTTAGAGATTGCTACCAAATCGATAACGTAATCAATGCCATGAAAATGTTGCTCTTTTATTTTCCTACAGTCTTCTTTTATTTTGATTAAATTCTTATGCTCTGGTAGGCAATTGATCCCAAAGAAAAATCTATCAATAGCAACTACTAAATAATTTTCACTTAAAAGAATAGGAATAAGCACAGAACCAATATATCCTCCTGCTCCTGTGACCAAAACCTTTCCTCTTGACCCACTATTTTGCTGATTATTGCTTTCCATAATCTTAAAAGGGTGAATTTATTTGAGAAAATCTCATCTGCACCTTATCCTTTTCAGATAAAAGGGGCAAGTTTTCAGAAATACCCCAATCTATATTAAGATCTGGGTCAGACCAAAGAATGCCCTCATCATGATCAGAAGAAAAATAATTAGAAACTTTATAGATGACCTCGGTGTTTGGCTCCAGAGTTATCAATCCGTGAGCAAAACCCTTTGGAACAAGAATCTGGTTCCCTTCAACTGCAGAGATCTTGGCGCTCACGTGCTGACCATAGGTATTTGATGACACTCTAATGTCAACGGCAATATCAAGTATCGATCCCCTGACGACTCTTACTAATTTATCTTGCGCATAAGGGGGAGACTGATAGTGAAGGCCCCTTAATGTAAATGTATTAATTGATAATGAATGGTTATCTTGAACAAAAGCTATATTTATGCCGTGGTCACTAAGAACTTTCTTATTGTAAGACTCGGAGAAGTAACCTCTATCATCCCCAAACCGTTTTGGGGTTATTATTTTAACATCTTCTATTTCCAAATTAGTTATCATTTATTAACATCGAAATTAGTTGGAATTGGCTTCGCCATGAGTTCTCTTCTACAATTTTCAATTGCTTTAGTAAATAAAAATTGTGTGATGGTTTATTTATTTTGATTTACTAAACTTTGCAAATATTGCCCATATTCATTATTTTTTTGGCTTTCCGCAAAATAGCTAAGTTCTAAAGATGAAATCCACCCTTTATTGAATGCAATCTCCTCAAGGCAACCAACCATAAGACCTTGTCTATTTTGTAGTGTCTTAACGAAAGCACCTGCCTCAAGTAGGCTTTCGAAAGTACCTGTATCAAGCCAAGCATAGCCCCGCCCCATTGTAAGAACTTCTAACTCGTTTTTTTTCAAGTAAATCTCTAATAATGAAGTTATTTCAATTTCACCTCTATCAGAAGGCTCCAGATTTTTAGCAAATTCACTAGCTCTACTATCTAGAAAATACAAGCCTGTTACAGCAAATTGACTTGGAGGGTTAATAGGTTTTTCAATGATTTGCGACACTTGATCCCTCTCATCAAATTGAAGAATACCGTATCTTTCAGGATCTCCAACCCTGTAGCCAAATACACAGGCCCCCAGATCACTTCTATTTGCTTTTGCCAAAAGTTCAGGAAGGCCATGCCCAAAAAAAATGTTATCTCCGAGGATAAGCGCGGAGGGACTTCCGTCGAGAAATTCTTCTGCAATAATCATTGACTGCGCAATCCCTTCAGCTTTTGGTTGAACTTGATAATGTATCTCTAGCCCAAATTGCTTTCCATCACCCAATAGCTTTTTAAAAAGAGATTGTTCATCAGGATTTGTAATAATTAGTATACTCTTGATACTGGCTAACATCAATACTGACAAGGGATAATAGATCATAGGTTTGTCATAAACTGGCAATAGTTGCTTGCATACAGCTTTTGACACAGGGTGAAGTCTACTTCCTTTGCCCCCAGCCAGAATTATTCCCTTTCGTTCCATAAAAATCTCTCTGTTTTTTTCTTCTAACATAGCGAAAGCGACTATTTTAGCAACTTGCATTGTGGCTTATAAATGACTAATTTACTCCACTAACTTGAAAGTTTCTTTATCCAATATTTACAAATACTACTCAAATGCCAAATGAAATACTTAGAATTTCTATGGCTATCTCTCTGGGCAAGGTGCTGAACAGAAAAGTTATCGATAGTTTTCAATTCGGCAAACAACTGATTTTTGGCTCTTATGCAAATATCACAGTCTTCAACATATAAAAAAAATCTCGTATCAAAACCTTTTAGCTTTTCAAAAAGACACCCATCAAATATTAGAAACATTCCTGCCATCCAATCAAAATTTTTGACTAAAATTTCTTTTTTAAATACTTTCCTTTTAAATAAATCCCAAGGTGTTAAGTCCTTCCTTAGAAAGTCTTCTCGTTTCATATCATTATTAAGGATAATAGGGCTAGCTATACTATTTTTGGTTAAGCTTTTTACAATTGATTGTGCATCAAATTCTTCAAAAAAGACAATATCGGGATTAACAACTAGAAAAATATCTGGACTAAAATAGCTAAATGCAGAATTGTGGTTGTCTGCAAAACCTTTTGGGTGAACATTTCTAATAAAATAAATAGAAAATTTTTTATATTTATTTTCCCAAATTTCCTTTTTATCGTTTTCGGTAACACATACTATCAGGCCTTCTAATTGCTTTTTTAAGTATTGATCAAGCGAAAACAATAATCTTTCAACTAGATGTCTCTGATTATGACTGACAATAGATAACAAAATTTTCATATTTTAGATCCGTGATTATTTCAAAATAATATAAGGTAAAGCCCATGGAATAACTCTATTTAAAAAAGTACCGAAATATGTAGAGCCAAATATCTTCAGTTTCTTCTTAATAATAAATCTTATTTAAATAAGTTGTTTCTGATCAGATTTTTAAGTTTATCTCTAGTAATCTCCAGCATGTATTTTTTTATATTTTCAAAACCTATGCTTTGTTGTGTTTCGCGATATTTTTTATCCTCTAACAATTTAATTGCTTTTTTGTAGACCTCTCTTTCATTTGAAATATTACACAGAAAATTATTTTCTAGTCCTGAAATCTCTCTAAAAATAGCAATATTTGATGCTAATATAGGCGATCCCATAGACTGCGCCTCTAAAATAGGGTAGCCAAACCCTTCTCTTTCAGACAGTATGAGTGATAACGTTGCCGAAAAATATAAATCTTTCAGTCTTGTATCACTCACTACCCCTAAAAGATCAGCAAATGGGATATGCATAATATCGATTTTGATTGATTCAAAAAGTTCAACAATCTTTTTCTTATCCCCAGTAATTTTCCATATTATTCCCCTATCGAAATATAACTGTCGCGCAATTTTGAAACATAGCTCAGGGGATTTTCTCAATGAAGTTAGCCCAACTGATAGAATAAAAATTGAATCGGGTTGAATTTTCTTTCTTTTTGTCAAACTCCAATCAAAACTATTATGTAAAGTTGAAACATTGCCTTTAAAAGGGAAAAAATGTTGAAGTTCTTTTTTTGTTGAATCAGAAACACAGATAATAAAGTCAGCACGCCTGATGGAGCTTGCATGAAGCCACGCTATAAATTTTTTTAGAAAAGAATTTTTTTCATGGGCCCAGATTAAATCATGAACAAATAAAACCTTTTTAGTTTTTTTTCTTAAAAAGAAAGGAAGAATCCCTGACGGTGCAATATAAATATCACTCTTTGGTGAAAAAAAGAACAAAAGAAAATAGTAAGATAAGTTAAAAATAATCACGGGGCATCTTATAATTGGAATACTACTTTGGACTTGTTTTTTTAAAGTTCTTGATCTTACTGCTAATGAAAGGATCCATTTCTCTTCTTTGGCTATTTCTTGTAATATTTTAACAACGCTCAGGCAGTGACGCTCAAGTCCCGTGGTCTCTCTTCCTAAAACAAATCCATCTATGTTTATTTTAATTTGAAAAATTTAATTATATCCTGCGCAATTAAGTCTGAAGAGTTCTCTTTCACTCCGCCTACAAATTCTAACGCCCTCTCCCTTAGAGCAAAATCTATTTTGGATTTTTTTGAATTGATTTGTTTTTTAACCTTGGATATGAAGCTTTTTTGAGTTTCGCAAATTATAGTCAAATTTGCATTTACAAGGTTCTGAAGATGAGTGTATTTATAAAAACGCATTGGGTCTCCGTATTTCAAATACTTGGTGTTGTCTATGTGAAATCCAATGTTCAGACATGGGGTTCCTAGTAAAGCAGATTCTATTGAAATAGTCGAGGCGACATTAATGTTTAAAATCGCAAATTTTAAACTTTTCCTTAAATGATCTATGTTATTTAAACGCGGCATCCAAGACAACAACGCATTTTCCCTAGAAGTAGCTCTTTCGGATTCAAAATAATCTATTTTAACTGCATCACTTCCTTCGAATTGTGAGTATGAAGTCGAGTCCATAGGATGCACTCTTACGATAATACCTACACTCGTATTCTTTATTCTAAACAATAGTTCAATTAAGATTTGAACTAAGTCAATGTGTCCTGAGCCGTAAAATCTTTTTGGTACCGTGGTCACTAATATAAAATCCCTTATGGAGGACTTAAACCCAAAAGATTTGATAAAATCAGATTTTTTACCATCTTTTAGCTCCTTGAAATAATTTTCAAATGTAGGGCTTCCAGTCACCGATACGTTATTGGAATTAAATTTATGAAGCTCTACCGCTTCGTTAAACATAAATTTATTCCAAACTGATAATCGGTCAGGTTTGAAAATAATATTTCCTTTGCCTGTCAGGTTGTCCCAGCTATATACTGCACAAAAGGTTTTAAGATTAATTTCCTTAGCTCTCAACAAAAAAAATATATCGAACAATTTCTGACCAGGTGTTGACAAAATGAGTCCTCGATACTTTCCTGGAATGATTTTGTTTTCAATGAACTCATTCTTAAATGATTTGCTCAAAATCCAAGTAGCTATCTTTACGGCAAATGGAAAAGATAACATTTTCACAAAGGTCAGATATATCCGGCCCTTAACATCTCTCGACCATTGTTCTTTTTGATAGCTTTCGGTCTCAGTATATCTTTTGTTAAAGTAAGGACTATACCGAAATAAAAAGCTTACCAATTTTGTTGGCCTTCCAACTTCAACAAATTGCAGTATTATTGAGGTTGACATATTTTTCCTAAAAAATGCGTTGTTATCAAACGTATTTTCAAGTGATTTAGGAAGAAATATTTCAAGCTTTGAGCCACTATTAATCAATTTCTCTAAAACTCCTGTATTGACTAAATATTTCCAATGGAAGCCGTCAGCAATTACCACGGCAAGTGTCTCACGTTCACTTTTCAAGCTGTTTACTCCTTTCAATAAAATTAAGAAATTTTTCCCAATGGACATCCATACTTAGCGTTTCAAACTTCTCATTTCCCTTAATTAAAGAATTTGCTGCAAAGTTAATAATATCTTCTCTTTTTTTATCGGGCCTAACTTCTCTCTCTCTTATTGCATAGAAAATTTGCTTTCTTAAAACTCTGTTAAAGTCAAAATAATTATAATGTATGCTTATTACTTTTTCAGGGAAATAGGGTTTTTGTTTTACCCCATAGGGATAAACCTTTCCGTAATTAGGTTTAAACGCTTCGCCCCTAATTAGCTTCTTTAAAATCTTTTTAAATATCGAGCCTCTATTGTTATCCCATTTCAATTTTGTAGTAGCCCGAACCATTATTGGATTAATAACTTTCTCCGGAGGATGATTAAACCTTGGCATGTCTACTCTATATCTATCTGGTCTAAACCAAGGTGTTATCTTTCTAAACTGAAATACGTCAAAGTCATTTTGTTGCATTAAACTATTTTTATAACGAAGAAAATTTGGCGATAACATCTCGTCAGCATCTTGAAAAATTATCCATTTTGCAGACAGGCTTTGAGCAAGCTCTACTAATTTGTTCCAGTCCCTAGGTTCATCAATATCTCTGTCATTTTTTGGATAATTGGTATGAATTTTTTTTACAATAGGAAAGCTCTGTAAGATCTCCATAGTTTTATCGGTCGATCCATCATTTACACAAACTACAGCATCACAAATTTCTGTTAAGCAACTTAATGTAAATTTTAAAATCCAATCCTCATTTTTGACCCTGAGAGCTCCAATTAGCATCTACCCAAACCCTTCTCTTTAATCAAAGTTGCATAGAGCACGAGTA
>MDTB01132508.1_pt1 | contig 18157 bp, 24 predicted proteins | sample 811161 | NCBI WGS metagenome assembly MDTB01 (sample SAMN05326650, study PRJNA326480) | marine metagenome | isolation source: seawater | place: Mediterranean Sea | collected 2009
AGGGATCTGTTTTAACAAACAAGTATGCAGAGGGTTATCCAGGAAAAAGATATTATGGTGGATGCGAGCATGTAGATGTATCTGAAAATTTAGCTATTGAAAGAGCAAAAAAATTATTTGATTGTAAATTTGCAAATGTTCAACCACACTCTGGTGCCCAAGCCAATGGTGCAGTTTATTTGGCCTTACTAAAACCAGGTGATACTACTCTAGCGATGAGTTTAAACTCGGGTGGACACTTAACACATGGAGCTAAGCCAGCTCAATCAGGTAAATGGTTTAATGCACTCCATTATGAAGTTGATAAAGAAACGGGCTTAATTGATTATAATGCTGTAGAAAAACTTGCTACAGAAAATAAACCAAAGCTTATTATTGCTGGTGGTAGTGCATACTCGAGAGTAATTGATTTTAAAAGATTCAGAGAAATATGCGATAAAGTTGGTGCATTCTTATTAGTAGACATGGCACATTTTTCAGGTTTGGTGGCTGGAGGTGCCTATCCTAATCCTACTAAGTATGCAGATGTAGTAACATCAACGACGCATAAAGTTTTAAGGGGTCCAAGAGGTGGAATTATTTTAACCAATAATGAAGAGTTAATTAAAAAATTTAATAGTGCAATTTTCCCTGGTTTACAAGGTGGACCATTAATGCATGTAATAGCAGCTAAAGCAGTTTGTTTTAGAGAAGCTCTCTCGGATGATTTTAAAGAATATACCAAAAATGTAATTAATAATGCCAAGGTACTCTCCGAGAGTTTAATAGAAAAAGGTTTTAAAATTTTTTCTGGAGGAACAGATACTCACTTAATGTTACTTGATTTAAGATCATTTAATGTCACTGGTAAAGATGCTCAAGCTTCTTTAGGACGAGCTAATATAACGTGTAACAAAAATGGTATACCTTTTGACTCTGAAAGCCCTATGATTACATCAGGAATAAGATTAGGCACCCCAGCTTGTACAACAAGAGGATTTGGAGAACTAGAATTTAAGCAAATTGCAGAATTAATATATAAAGTTATAAAAGGATTGAGTGAAAATAAATCAGATAATTCAAGAATAGAAAAAGAAGTAAAAAAAGAAATAATTGATCTTTGTTCAACTTTTCCTATATATGATGTTTAATTAAAAATTATGCTTTGCCCATTTTGTAGAGAAAAAGATACATCAGTAGTGGACTCAAGACCGACAGAAGACGGGACTGCCATCAGAAGAAGAAGGCTATGCGGTTGTGATAGAAAAGAGAGATTTACAACTTTTGAACGTGTTCAATTTCAAGAGCTTACAGTTATAAAAGGCAATGGAAAAAGAGAACCTTTTGACAGAGATAAAATTTCAAAATCAATAAGAATAGCCACTAGGAAAAGGCCAATTGACTCAGAAACAATAGAAAAATTTATATCTAAGATTGTAAGAAATCTTGAAGGACTAGGTGAAAGTGAAATACCTACACCTACAATTGGTAAATACATTATGGAGGGTTTGTCTTCACTAGACAAAGTTGCTTATGTTCGTTTTGCTTCTGTATATAAAAACTTTAAAGAAGCAAAAGATTTTGAACAGTTTGTAGGCAATCTAGATGACAACAAATCATAAATTTTTTTTAAATCTAGCTTTTCAACTAGCAGAAAAAAACCTTGGACAAACAGGTCTAAATCCATCTGTGGGTTCAATTGTTGTTACAAATAACACAGTAATTTCTTCTGGTGTCACTTCAACTAATGGTAGACCACACGCTGAGTATAATGCATTAAATAAAGTTAAAAATATTACAGGATCAATTCTGTATACATCCTTAGAACCTTGTATACATCATGGAAAAACTCCTCCTTGTACTGATATTATTATAAAAAAAAAAAATTAAAAGTGTTTATTTTGGATGTGAAGATCCGGATTTAAGAACATTTAAAAAAGCAAAAAAAATTCTTAAAACAAAAGGTATCAAAGCTAAATTAATTAAATCAAAAAGATATAATAATTTTTATAGAAGTTACTTAGTAAACAAGAAATATAATAAGCCTTTTATTTCAGCAAAAATAGCAATATCCAAAGATTATTTTACAATAAATAAAAAAGAGAAATGGATTACTAATATTTTTTCTAGAAAAATTACTCATTTAATAAGATCTAAACATGATGGAATAATATCAACATCACAAAATATTAATTTCGATAATGCTTTACTTAATTGCAGAATAGAAGGCCTTAATAAATATAAACCAGATTTATTTATAATAGATTTAAATTTAAAACTTAAAAAAAATCTTCTATTAAATAAAATTCTTAAAAAAAGAAAAACTTATTTAATTACTTACAAAGCAAATGCAGAAAAAGCACAAACTTATAAAAAAAAAGGGTATAAAATTATTTTTATTAATTCTTTAGTAAATAAAAAAGATTTTAACTTATTATTGAAAAAAATTTACGCAATGGGTTATTCGAGAATTTTAGTTGAAGCTGGGCTCACTTTTCTTAACACTTTAATAAAAAATAGAATAATTGATGACTTATATATTTTTAATAGTAATTACAATTTGAAAAAAAAAAGGTAAAAATAACGCTTCGTTGAAATATCTTAAAAGTATTTCGTCAAAGTCGATGTCAATTAATTTAAATAATGATAAACTCTATAAAAAGGAATTTTAAAAATGTTTAATGGAATTGTTTACTATACAGGAAATATTCACAGTATCAATAAAACAAAAAACAGTTTATTTATTGGAATAAAATCTAAATTAAGATTTAATCCAAGTGAGCTAGGATCTTCAGTTTGCTGTGATGGAGTTTGCTTAACTTTAGTAAAGATTAAAAAAAATATTATTTATTTCTATATTTCAAATGAGACTTTAATACGTTCTAATTTTAAGTTGTTAAAAAAAAATCAGATTATTAATTTAGAAAAATCAATTTCCTACGGACAAAAAATATCAGGTCATTTCACTCAAGGTCATGTTGATTCTGTAGCAAAAATTCAAAATGTTAAAATTATAGACAAAACTTGGATAATAAATTTTCAGATTTTAAACAAAAACCTTACTAAATTTTTAATTGAAAAAGCTTCCATATCTATCAACGGTGTATCGTTAACTATTTCTAAAGTTGTGAAAAACTCTTTTCAAATAAATGTAATTCCACACACTTTAAAACTTACAAATTTACGAAATTTAAAAGACAAAAGTTTAGTAAATGTTGAATTGGATATTTTTAGTAAATATATTCATAAGTATTCAAATTAAATGTCTAATAATAAATTTTCAAATATATCATCAATAATTCAAGACGCTAAAAAAGGTAAAATGTTTATTTTAGTAGATGATAAAAATAGAGAAAATGAAGGCGACTTGATAATACCCGGTTCAAAATGCAATTCTAAAAATATTAACTTTATGGCTAAGCATGGAAGAGGTTTAATTTGTTTAGCATTAACAAAAAAACAAATTGATAATCTAAAATTACCATTAATGTCTCCAAATAATAAATCTAGAATGCAGACCGCATTCACGATTTCAATCGAAGCGAGGAAGGGAATTACTACAGGTATTTCTGCACAAGATAGAGCTAAAACAATCAAAATAGCTATTAACCCTAAAGTTAAAAAGAGTGATATTGTATCCCCGGGTCACGTTTTCCCTTTGGTGGCAAAAAATGGTGGTGTCTTAGAAAGAGCAGGACACACTGAAGCCTCAGTTGATATTTCAAAATTATCTAATCTCAATCCAAGTTCAGTGATTTGTGAAGTAATGAACGAAGATGGAAGAATGGCAAGATTAAAAGATCTGTATAGATTCTCTAAAAAACATAAGATTAAATTAGCTTCAATAGAAGACTTAATTTCATATCGTTTAAAGTATGAAAAGTTAGTAATTAAATTAAATACAAAGGCAGTCTATTTAAATAAGAATATAAAGTTAAATATCCATTATTATAAAAATAAATTAGAAAACAATATTAATCTCGCAATAACAAGAGGGAGTTTAAACCAAAAGAAATCTGTACCTGTTCGAGTAATTTCAATAGGAGTAGGTAAAAGTAATATTTTGAAAAATATCAAAGTAAGAAAATCTTTAAAAACATTATCTAAGTATAAAAGTTATCTATTATTAATAATCAACAATCAAAACAAAAGCTCAAAAGACAGTAATATTAATATATTAAGATATTATGGTATAGGCGCTCAAATAATTAAAGACTTAAATGTTAGAAATATGATATTGCTATCAAGAAGTAGAAAAAAAATTATTGGTCTTGATGGATTTGGTTTAAAAATTAAAAAACAAATAATTATAAAATGAAGAAAATTTTAATTGTAAACTCTAATTATTATAAGAAAATATCTGATAATTTAGTATTAAATACAAAAAAAAAATTATCAAATTGTAAATTAAAGATAAGTATTTTAAATGTTCCAGGAGCTTTTGAAATACCAATATCAATTAGAAAAAATATAAATAAGTTTGATGGTTTTGTTGCTTTAGGTTGCGTTATAAAAGGTCAAACACCTCATTTTGATTTATTATGTTCTTCATTATTTAATTCAATTTTAAGTCTTTCAATAAAATACAATAAACCCATTGGAAATGGTGTTATTACTGCTTTGAACCTAAACCAAGCTAAACAAAGAAGCAAAACAAACTCTAATAAACCAAATAAAGGGTCTGAAGCTGCAAATGCAGTTATATCTATTTTGAAAAATGGACCCAAAAAAATCTAAAAACTTATCACCTAGAATTAAGGTAATTCAAAAAATATATAATTCTTTAATGAACCCGGAAGCAGAGATTGATTATCCTAAAAGCCAGTATAAAAAATTTATAAAAGATGTAGTTACAGGAACGCTTGAAAGATCAGAACTAATAGAGGAAAAAGTGAATTCTTATCTTTTAAACGATATAAATCTAGCAAAAACCGATAAAATATTAAAAATTATATTATTTGCAGCTATTTTTGAACTTATGTTTAAACAAAATACTCCAAAAAAGGTTATTATAAATGAGTATCTAATAGCTTCAGAATATTTTTTAGAAAAAATTCAGATTGGTTATTTAAACGCCATTCTTGATAAAATATCTAAAGAATTAAGGAAAGATGATTGAAAGTTGTGATTTATCTGAAGTTTAGCTTGCGTTTTTAATATTTATTTGGCATTTATGCGCTTTATATCATGACAAATTATTTAGAATTACTTTACCTTATTTCGTTTACAGGCGCTCTAGCTGTTGCTTACAGTTACTTACTTTCAGGTCAAATAATTTCTTCGAGTGCAGGAAATTCTAGAATGAAGGAAATTGCAGAAGCTATTCAAATTGGCGCTAAAGCATATCTAAATAGACAATATAAAACTATTGCAGTAGTTGGTGTGATTGTTTTAGCTATAGTAACATATTTCTTTAGCTATCTTGTAGGTATTGGTTATTTTATAGGAGCTTTTCTGTCTGGTGTTGCCGGGTATGTAGGAATGCTTATTTCAGTTAAAGCTAATGTTCGTACAGCTGAAGCATCAAGACATAGCTTACAGTCAGGTTTAACTATAGCTTTCAAATCTGGTGCAATAACTGGATTACTAGTTGCAGGTTTGGCTTTATTAGCTATTACTTTGTATTACATAATTTTAATTAATTTAAATGTTGATAGCAGAGAGATTATTAATGCCTTAGTAGCATTAGGTTTTGGAGCATCTCTTATTTCTATTTTTGCTAGACTTGGTGGAGGTATTTTTACTAAAGGTGCTGATGTAGGTGCTGATTTAGTTGGAAAAGTTGAGGCTGGAATACCGGAAGATGATCCTAGAAACCCAGCAGTAATTGCGGATAACGTTGGAGACAATGTTGGCGATTGTGCTGGTATGGCTGCAGATTTATTTGAAACTTATGCTGTTACCATAGTTGCTACAATGGTTTTATCTTCTATATTTTTTCCGTCTGATTATAACTTGATGATCTATCCTTTAGCCATAGGAGGGTCTTGTATATTAACATCAATAATAGGCACTTGGTTTGTTAAACTTGGAAAAAGTAAAAATATAATGGGCGCTTTATACAAAGGTTTCATAGTCACTGCTATAACATCTCTTATTATTCTGTATCCCGTAACAAGTTCTATAGTTGGACTTTCAGAAAGTTATACTAATAGTGAAAAAACTTTCAATGGAATGGATTTATACATCTGCGGAGTAGTTGGTTTTGTTATAACTGGATTGTTAATTTGGATTACAGAATATTATACTGGTACAAATTATAGGCCTGTAAAATCAGTTGCTCAGTCTTCAACGACAGGTCATGGTACTAATGTAATTCAAGGTCTTGCTATATCTATGGAAGCAACAGCTGTCCCTGCTTTAATTATCGTAGCAGGAATTTTGTATACAAATGAGCTAGCTGGATTATATGGTATTGCTATCGCAGTAACTGCAATGTTAGCTTTAACTGGTATGGTTGTTGCTTTAGATGCTTACGGACCAGTTACAGATAATGCTGGAGGAATAGCTGAGATGTCAAAATTACCAAAAAGTGTGAGAAAAACTACAGATGCTTTAGATGCAGTAGGAAATACCACAAAAGCAGTTACTAAAGGTTATGCTATTGGTTCTGCTGGATTGGGAGCGCTAGTTTTATTTGCTGCATACACAGAAGATATAAAATACTTTTCAACTGTAAAAGGATCTGCTTTAGAGGGGGTATTAGTTACTTTTGATTTGTCTAATCCTTTTGTTGTAGTAGGTTTGTTAATCGGAGGTATGTTGCCATATTTGTTTGGATCCATGGGCATGCAAGCAGTAGGAAGAGCAGGTGGAGCCGTAGTAGTTGAAGTAAGAAGACAATTTAAAAAAATCCCAGGAATTATGAAAGGTAAGAGGAAACCAGACTATGGAAAATTAGTAGATCTACTTACAAAAGCAGCTATAAAAGAAATGATAGTTCCATCTTTATTACCAGTTTTGTCACCTGCAATACTCTATTTTATTATTTTTCAAATCGCAGGAATTGAGTCAGCCTTGTCTTCGTTAGGAGCAATGTTGCTTGGAGTGATCATCACAGGATTATTTGTAGCCGTTTCCATGACTGCTGGTGGTGGTGCTTGGGATAATGCAAAAAAATATATAGAAGACGGAAATTTTGGTGGTAAAGGCTCAGAGGCACATAAATCTGCTGTGACAGGAGATACTGTAGGTGATCCATATAAAGATACAGCGGGTCCAGCAATTAACCCAATGATCAAAATTACAAACATTGTAGCCTTATTGCTACTTTCAGTAATAGCTCACTAATTTATTTATTACCATACATTTTTTGTTTAATACTCTCTAAAAAAGATTGTACAAAACTTTTTTTGGTTACATCATTTATCGTGATATCTTCAGAAAAGTTAATTTTATTTATGTCTTCTTTGTTTAAAATTGTTTTTTCTTTAAGAATTCCATATTTATTAAACTTTAAAACTAATACATTATTTTTGACTAATTTATGTTTACCCAATTGATGGTATTTACCTTTCGAAAGAACTCTTTCAACGTAAATCCACAACTCATTGTCCAAATTATCTTTTATTTGAGGTTGTCCTATTACTTTAATTACGTCATTTTTATTAGTACTATTAATAACTAATTTATTTGATCGATTTTCTAAAAATATGATCCCATGTGTATTATTCGGATCTTGAAAATTGCACGCTGATAAAATAAATATTAAGAATAAAGAGAATATTTTAACATGATATTTAAAGAAAAAAAACATAGTGTAAATCTTTACAACACATTGTTGTATTTGTCTCGGAATATTTTTTTTTACAGGGATTTGCAGTTAGAAGATAATTATGAAACACGTATTTATTTAATGTTTTTTCATTATTCAATTATTCTTTATATTATGAAACAAAGAGGAAATAAACCTGATCAAGTTAATTATAATAATTTATTTTTCAATATTGAAAATAATCTTAGAGAATTGGGATTTGGTGATGTATCAGTTAATAAAAAGATGAAGGATCTGAATAAAATTTTTTATGATATTTTAATTAAATTTAATGATAGTTCTACAGATTTTAAATTAAATAAAAATTTGATTACTAAATACTTTGTGAAACTCAAGGATAATGATGATAAATTCAACAATTTTTCCAGATATTTTAGTAATTTTTATACTTTTTGTTTTGAAATACCTAGTGAGAATATGATACATAATAGTCAAAAATATAAGTTTTGACCTATGGCTGTACCTAAAAGAAAAACATCAATTTCAAGAAAAAAGATGAGAAGATCTCATCATAAAATATCTTCAGTAAATATTATAGAAGATAAAAAAAGTGGTGAATACAAACTTTCACATCATATTGATCTAAAATCAGGTTACTATAACGGTAAAAAGATTTTAGATATTTAATCTTAAAATTATGTCTAAAAAAATTTCTATTGCGATTGATGCAATGGGCGGAGACAATTCTCCAGATAAAACAATTAAAGGTATTAAGATTTTTTTAAATAATAATAATAATAAAGATTTTATATTAAATATTTTTGGGAGAGAAAACGATATAAAAACTAATCTTAAAAAATATCATATTGAATCTGACTCTATTAATATAATTAATTCAACTTCAGTTGTGTCAGATAAAGAGTCACCAATGACGGCAGTTAAGAACTCTAAAAACTCAAGCATGTGGAATTGCATTCATCATCAGCTTGAAGGAAAATCAGATATTAGTTTATCAGCCGGTAACACAGGAGTTTTACTAGTAATTGCAAGAATGATTCTAAAAACTATAAATGAAGTAAATAAGCCTGCTTTGGCAGGTCTATGGCCTAATCAAAATGGTATGAATGTAGTTTTAGATTTGGGTGCCAATATTGAATGTAACGATCAAAATCTTATTGATTTTGCAGAACTAGGATCAGCTCTTTTTAAATCTTTGTTTCCAAATAAAAGACCAATCGTATCTTTATTAAATGTAGGATCTGAAGAAATGAAAGGCACTGAGATGTTAAAAACGGCTTCAAAAAGATTAAAAGAATTATCAAATAATGATAATTTTATTTTTAGAGGATATATTGAGGGAAATGATATTATGAGTGGTGATTCAGATGTAATAGTTACAGATGGATTTACTGGAAATATAGCCTTAAAAACTGCAGAGGGAACTGCAAAATTTATTACAGAAAATCTTAAAAAATCACTTACAGAGAATTTAATTTCAAAAATATCATTAATTTTTTCGTATTTTTCATTAAAAAAATTTAAAAATAGATTAGATCCAAGAAAATATAATGGTGCTATTTTTTTAGGTTTAAATGGTCCAGTTGTAAAAAGTCATGGCGGAATAGACTCAATTGGTTTTTACCATTCAATAGATTTATGTTACAAAATAGTAAAAGGCAATTTAATGTCTGAAGTCAAGAAAAATCTTAAATATTCCTCAGGTGACTAGTAAAAACTTAAAAAAAATAGACATTGTAAAAAATTTAAGTGCTAGCTCTGGTTTTTCTTTAAATTTCTCAAAAAAAGTTATTAATGATTTAATTGAAATTATAAATATAAATATCAAATCAGGAAATTTAAATTTAAAAAATATAGGATCTTTTAAAATAATTAATAAAAAAGAGAGGATAGGAAGAAATCCTAAAACTAAAGAAAAATTTTTAATCTCATCAAGAAAATCTATAATATTTACTACTTCCAAAAAAATATTAGAAAAATTGAATAAAATTGTATGAGTAAGTTAATTAACATATCTGATGTATCCAAAATTTTAAATCTTATTGATCCTGTTACAAAAAAACCTCTCAATCATATATTGAGATATTGGGAGAGAGAATTTAAGGAAATTAAACCTAAAAAAATTAATAATAGAAGATATTATTCACTAAAGCAGTTGGAAGTTGCTAAAATGATAAAATTTCTACTCAAAAACAAAGGTATGACAATTTTGGGTGTGAAAAAATTATTTGATAAGAATATTAATAAACTTGACGATTATAACTTACATAGTTTAAAAGTTGATTATTATAGAAATAATTTTAAAAAAAAAAGCAAATCGATATTAAATAAAATAAGTAGAATTAAGAATTATGGCAAAAAAAACTCATCTTAAAGTTCGTATGGTTCCAGAAAGTAATCCAGATAGTAAATTTATTTATTATGCAAAAAAACCGACTAAAGGTGAAAAAGTAAAAGATAAACTAAAGTTAAAAAAATACAATCCGAACACAAGAAAACATGAGTTTTTTGTTGAAAAAAAACTACCTCCTCATAGTAAATAATTATTTTTTTTTAAAATTTCTGTATTCATAGTCAATATAAGCATTAATCATTGATTTCCAAATTTTATGAGTAATCTTCTGATCAATTTTTCTCAATTTAGATTTTTTTGATATATTTTTAAGAATTACTGAGATTCTTTTCTTATCTATTATATCCTTTTTAAATTTTTTATTTTTAATGACTACGTCTATTAATTTAGTTCTTCTTTTAATTATATTTAATAAGTCATTATCTAATTTATCTAATTTTTTTCTAATTTTTATTATATTTTTGTTTATCATAGCGACAATATAAAATTTAAGATTATCTAAATTTATATATATTATAAATTATGTATTTGAACGAGAGAAAAATAAACAGTTTATTTCTATATTGGTTGATAATTTCTTTATTTTTAGTTTTTTTTATTATTATAGTCGGAGGTTTAACTAGACTAACTAATTCTGGTCTTTCTATAACTCAATGGGAATTATTGAGAGGAATATTACCTCCTTTAAATGATAAAACTTGGAACATATATTTTTATCAGTACATGCAGATTCCTCAGTATAAATTGCTAAATTTCGATATGACTATTGATGAATTTAAAGTAATTTTTTATTGGGAATATTTTCATAGACTTATAGCGAGATTTATAGGATTATTTTTTTTTATACCTTTAGTTTATTTTTATTTTACAAAAAAAATTAAAAAAAAAATATATTAATATTTGTTTATTGATATTTTTCTTAATATTATTACAAGGTATTATTGGCTGGTACATGGTTGAAAGCGGACTGGTTAATGTAATAACAGTTAGTCATTATAGATTATCAATACATTTGTCTGTTGCATTTTTAATAATTTCTGCTCTTTTTTGGTTAATCAAAGATATAAATTCAAAAGGTGAAAAATTATTTTTTAAAATTTCTAATAATAACTTACCTTTTCAATTTTTAATATTACTTATTTTTGTTCAGATTATAATGGGTGCTTTTGTTTCTGGATTGGATGCAGGAAAAATATACCAAACTTGGCCTATGATGAATGGTGATTACTTTCCGAACGATTTACTTTTAAAAAATGTGAATGGCTTATTAAATTTTGACAATCATTCTTTAGTGCAATTTTACCATCGGAATTTAGCTTATTTAATAACTCTATACACTTTATTTCTAGTTATGTTTATTTATATTAAGAAATTATCTAATTTATATAGTTCGTTAAATATACTGCTTCTTTTTTTAATTTTACAGATAGTCATAGGAATTTTTACATTAATTAGCGGGCTGAATATTTATCTAGCTTCACTTCACCAAATTACTAGTGTTCTATTAGTTTTTAGCGCATTAAATCTATATTATTTAAGAGCTAATTAAATTGACATTATTTAACTTTCTTTGTATTTATCGCCCATTATTATGACTCCATTTATTAAAAAGAAAGAAATTAAAAAAGATTGGTATATAATTAACGCACAAAACGCAGCTGTTGGAAGGTTGGCAGCATATATTTCAAAAGTCCTAAGAGGAAAAAATAAACCTACTTTTAATCCTCATATCGATAATGGTGATTTTGTCGTAGTTACAAATATAGATAAAATTAAGTTTACTGGAAAAAAATTTTTAAATAAAAAATATTATAGACATACAGGTCACCCTGGTGGAATCAAAGAGTCCACGCCGTTTCTTTTGAAAGAAAAAAATAAAACTGAAGAAATTTTAAAGTTAGCTGTAAAAAGAATGCTACCTGGAGGTCCGTTAGCAAAAAAACAACTTAATAAATTAAAAATTTATAATGGCGATATACATCCTCACGATGTTCAACAACCAAAAATAATTGAATTTGAAAAATTGAACAAAAGAAACATAGTTAAATAATGGAACAAGTAAACCAAACATCTTTGAAAACTAAAAAAATAAAATTAGATTTTAAGGATAGCAAATATGCAACTGGAAGAAGAAAAAGGTCAATTGCTAAAGTTTGGGTAAAAAAAGGTTCTGGTAACATTCATGTAAATGGTTTGAAAATGAACGAGTATTTTAAAAGGCCAGTACATCAAATCATTGTAACTAGACCACTAGAAATTTCTGAAGTTGCTAGTAATTATGATGTCAAGTGCTCTGTTAAGGGTGGAGGATTATCTGGTCAAGCTGGAGCAATTATTTTAGGTATATCAAAAGCTCTTATATCTCATGATGAAAATTTAAAAAAGAATTTAAAAAAAGATAAACTTACCACCAGAGACTCTAGAGTTGTTGAACGTAAAAAATACGGTCACAGGAAAGCTAGAAGAAGCTTCCAATTTTCTAAGAGATAAGCATAAAAATTTAACTATTATCAAGGACGATGATATAAGTAATTATGTCAATTTATAATAAAATAAATATAGGTGTTGTTGGCGCAACTGGATACACAGGGTTAGATCTTGTTTACATTTTATCAAAACATCCAAAAACTAAGATTAAATATCTTTGCGCTACAAAAAATTTAGGGAGAAAAATAGGTTTTTTCGATAAGAGGATAAAAAAAAAGTTACCAAAGATTTCTTCAATAAACAAAGTAAATTGGATGAATTTAGATTTAGTTTTCTTATCTTTACCGAATGGTGAAGCTCAGAAACTAGTAAAAAAAATTTATTTTAAAAACAAAAAATTAAAATTTATAGATTTATCTGCTGATTTTAGAATCACTAATATAAAAATATTCGAAAAAAATTATAATTGTAAACATAAAGCAAAAAAACTTATTAGAGATTCATTTTACTCTATTCCTGAATTAAATAATCAAAAAATAGACAAATATAGAATTATCTCAAATCCAGGATGTTACCCAACTTCTATACAATTACCTTTAGTGCCGTTATTTAAAAAAAATTTGATAAAAACAGACAACATCACAATTGACTCAAAATCTGGCTATTCTGGTGCAGGTAAGAATTTAAAAAAAAAGTTTAATCATAAAAATTTATTCTCATCAACATTTGCTTACAGTACAAAAAATCACAGACATATATGTGAAATTGACCAACAATTTTTAAAGTTAACCAAAAAGAAAATCCATTTTTCTTTTAATCCTCATCTTCTTCCAACATTTAGAGGAATTTTATCTGCAATTTACGTACAAACCAGTAAAGGTAAAACAGGTAATACCCTGAGAAATTCTTTGGTTAAATATTATAAAGACTCAAAATTTGTAAAAATTTTAAAGCTGAATTCGAATCTTGGTTCAGGCAATGTTTTAAACACCAATAACTGTGAAATATCTGTATGTGAGACTAGAATTAAAAATAAGTTTGTTATTTTTTCTGCAATAGACAACTTAATAAAAGGTGCATCTGGTCAAGCTGTACAAAATATGAACCTTTTATTTAATTTTCCGGAAAATCAAGGTTTATTATGAAATTTATTTTGACAGTTTTTGTTATTTTATTTTTAGCTAACTGTAGTAAGCCTAAAACAGTTTTAATTTGTGGAGACCACATTTGTGTAAACAAAGCTGAAGCTGAACAATATTTTCAAGATAATCTATCAATTGAAGTTAAGGTAGTGGATAAAAAAGTTAAAAAAGAGATTGATTTAGTTGAACTAAACTTAAAAGAAAATAAAAATGGTAAGAAGAAAATAAGTATTTTATCAAAAAGAGATACAAAAAAAGATTTAAAGGCATTATCTAATGACGAGATAAATAAAATTAAAAAAAATATTAAAGATAAAAACAAAAAAAAAAGGATTGCACAAAAAGTTATAAAAAATAAACAAAAAACTATTAGAGAAAAAAAAAAATTATTAAAGTGAAAAACAAAATTTTAGAAGATAGAACTGATCAAACAAATAAAAATAATATTATTGATGTTTGCTCAATATTAGAAAAATGCACTATTGATGAAATATCTAAATATCTATTAAAACAAGGAAGAAAAAAAGCTTTTCCAGATATAACCGCGAGACAATAGTTTAAAAATGAAAAAATTGAATATTGCAATAATTGGTCTAGGAAATATAGGAAGCTATTTATATAATTACCTCAATGATAACAAAAAGATTTTAACTGAAAAAAATAATTGTTTACCTTTTATCAAATATGTATCTGCTAAAAATAAAAAAAGAAAAAGAAATTTAAAAATTAAAAAAAATCAATGGTTAGATAATTATCTTGATGCAACAAAAATAAAAGATGTTGATTTAATAGTTGAACTTATTGGTGGATCTGAAGGTCCAGCTAAAAAATTAGTTTTTAACGCTTTAAAAAATAAAAAACACGTTGTTACGGCAAACAAAGCCTTAATAGCAAAATATGGTGATCAGCTTGCAAAAATAGCAGAAAACAACAAAGTTAATTTAGAGTTTGAGGCTTCAGTGTGTGGTGGTGTTCCTATTATTAGGACTTTAAAAGAAAGTTTAATTGCTAATAAAATATTCAAATTCTATGGAATCTTAAATGGTACATCAAACTATATTTTGTCTTCAATGGACAAAAAAAATGAAAACTTTCATGAAGTATTAACAATAGCTAAAAAACTAGGTTATGCTGAGTCCAATCCCTCAGCAGATTTAAATGGAGATGATGTTTCTGCTAAATTGAAAATATTATCTTCATTGTGTTTTAACTCATTTTTAAATGATAATATTTATGTAGAAGGCATTAAAGAGATTGACACAACAGATATAATTAATGCAAATAAATTAGGATATAAGATTAAATTATTAGGATTTTCAGAACTAATAAATAAAAATATTTATCAAAGAGTGCACCCAACGCTAATTAAAAAAAACTCTTACGTAGCCAGTATTGACGGTGTTTTAAATGCAGTAATAATCGATGGTAAACCAGTGGGTCAAAGCATAATTCAAGGCGAAGGAGCTGGTCCAGCAGCGACAACATCGGCTTTGATATCAGATATTTCATCAATCTTAAGAGGTAATGTTAAATTTCCTTTTTCTATATCAAGCAAGAAAAGAAAAAAACTTAAATTTAAAACTATAGATGAAAGATTATTTTCTGCTTATTTACGTTTTGAAGTTGTAGATAAACCAGGTGTTTTATCCAACATCACGAATATTTTTTCTAAAAATAGAGTTTCTATAAAAAGATTAGTTCAGAATCCAAACAAAAATAAAAAAATTTCATCAATAATAATTGTTACTCATAAATCAAAAGATAAATTTTTAAATAAAATATTAAAGGAAGTAGCTAAAAAAAGCTTCATTAAGAAAAAACCAAAATTAATAAGAATTGATGATAATTAATGTCGATCGACAAGAAATTCTTAAATCTATTTATAAAAGTAACTGAAAAAGCTGCTATTGGAGCATCTAAATTTATTGGAAAAAAAGATAAAATAGGTGCAGACAAAGGTGCGGTTGATCCTATGAGAAGAGAATTAAACAAAATTAATATGGAAGGAACTGTAGTAATTGGTGAAGGAGAAATGGACGAAGCTCCAATGCTGTATATAGGAGAAAAACTTGGAACATTAAATGGACCAAAGTTTGATATTGCTGTTGATCCATTAGAAGGTACAAAATTTACTGCAAATGGTGAACCTAATGCATTTTCTGTTTTAGCTATTTCTGAAAAAGGAGGTCTTTTATCAGCTCCTGATACATATATGGAAAAAATTGTAATTGGCTCCAACCTTCCAAATAATTTAATGGATATAGATAATGGTGTTGAAAAAAATGTTAAATTATTAGCCGATGCTAAAAATAAAAATATTTCAGATATAAACGCATGTGTACTTAAAAGACCTAGACATGACAAAATTGTAAATGAATTAACTAAGTTAAATGTAAAGATCAATTATATAACTGATGGAGATATTGCAGGAGCTCTTAGCGTTATTGGTGAAAAGCCTAAAAATGATATTTATTATAGTACAGGAGGCGCACCGGAGGGGGTCATAGTGGCAGCTGCTCTATCATGTTACGGAGGTCAGATCCAAGGTAGATTGATCTTAGATAATGAAGAAAGATTAAGAGCAAAAAAACTTGGTATCACAGATTTTAATAGAAAATATAATATAGATGATATGGTTAAAGGAGACATAATATTTTGTGCAACAGGGGTTACATCGGGAGATTTAGCAAGCGGAGTAAAGGATTTAGGAAATGAATTTGAAGTAAATACCTTTGCACTTCATAAAAGTAAAAAAACTATAAAGTCAGTCAAAAATATTTATAACAAATGAACTCACTTTCTGTAAGTGGTAAAAGTTGGATTTTAAAAAAATATAATCAAGAAGATTTAACTTTTATAAAAGAAACTTTTTCCTTGGACGAAATGACGTCTAAACTTTTATCTATTAGAAATATTAAAAAGGAAGAAATTAATTCTTTTTTAAATCCATCGATTAAAAACTTTCTACCAAATCCAAATGATTTAATTGATATGGAAAAATCAACATTAAGAACTGTTAAAGCTGTGTATAATGATGAAAAAATTGGTATTTTCGGTGATTATGATGTGGATGGGGCTACTTCTACAGCCTTATTGGGAAATTATTTTACAGAATTAAATTTGAATTATGAAATTTATATACCTGATCGTAAAAAAGAGGGATATGGACCATCAATTAAAAGTTTTGAAGAATTAATCAAAAAGAAGGTAAAAGTAATTTTTACAGTCGATTGCGGTACCCTATCTTTTGAAGCAATGAATTTTGCTAAAGAAAAAAAAATTGACGTTATAGTTCTTGATCATCACCAATCAGAAATTAACTTACCTAAAGCGTTCTCAGTAATAAACCCAAATCGTCTAGATGATAAATCTAATTTACAATATCTTTGCGCAGCTGGTGTATCGTTTATGTTTCTTGTATCATTAAATAGAGCACTAAGATCAAAAAAATGGTTTAATAATAAAAATATCAGTGAGCCAAATTTAATAGATTATTTAGATTTGGTTTCTTTAGGAACAGTTTGTGATGTTGTTCCATTAATAGGGCTAAACAGAGCAATAGTTAAGCAAGGGCTAAAAATAATTAAATCCAAAAAAAATTTAGGATTAAAAACTTTATTAGATATATGTAAGATTGAGTCTAGTCCTTCAATTTATCATCTTGGGTATTCACTTGGGCCTAGAATTAATGCAGGGGGTAGGGTTGGTAAATGTTCACATGGTGCAAATCTGTTGTTAAATAAAGATCCCAAAAATAGTTTTCAATTAGCTTCGGAACTTGACCAATATAATAAAGAAAGACGACTTCTTGAAAAAGATCTTTTGCAGAAAGTTTTAAATGAAACAAAATATCATTCAGATGATCCTGTTCTAATTTTAAGTGGATCTAATTGGCATGAAGGAATTATTGGGATTGTTGCAGCTAGGTTGAAAGATAGATTTAATAAACCAGTTATAATAATTTCTTTAGATGGAGATATAGGAAAAGCTTCAGCAAGATCTATTATAGGTTTTGATATTGGTGCAGTTATAATTGCTGCAACTCAAGAAAATATTCTATTAAAAGGAGGGGGGGCATAAAATGGCTGGCGGCTTTTCTATTAAAGTAGAGAATATAAAAAAACTAAGAGATTTTGTATTTAGAAAATTTAAAAATATAAATGCGGATTTAACAGCAAAAAGGCCTTTGCTTTTGGATAGCATTATTTTACCCTCAGCAATAAATTTAGAATTTTATAACAAAGTATCAGTGCTGTCTCCTTTTGGTTCAGGAAATCCAGAGCCAAAGTTTATTATAGAGGATGTAAAAACAATTAATGGAAAAATTGTTGGAGAAAAACATATAAAATCAGTTTTAATAGGTAATGACGGTTCTACAATTAAATGCATTGCTTTTAATGCACTTGAAAATGATATTGGGGCATATCTACTTAAAAAAAATAATAAATCATTTAATATTGCAGGAAAATTATCCCTAAATGAGTGGAAGGGGCAATCAAATGTAGAGTTTATTATCGATGATAT
>MDTB01014889.1_pt1 | contig 18156 bp, 16 predicted proteins | sample 811161 | NCBI WGS metagenome assembly MDTB01 (sample SAMN05326650, study PRJNA326480) | marine metagenome | isolation source: seawater | place: Mediterranean Sea | collected 2009
AAGAAGACGATTAGATCAAGAAAGAGATGAAAAGAAGATTAAAACGTTAGTAGGCATAGTACTTAACGGTTCTACATATCCTGCAATTTATACTGCCCAAGAAACTGTAATAGCTGCCAACGGTAGTTCATTAAGATCTAGAGTTAGACTTAATTTAGTTCAATTAGGAAGTAACAAACAAAGAATAGATGCTAGATGGAGTAGAAATAACTTTGACGATCCTGCTAATGGCTATGCTAGTTCTAAATCTGCAAAAAACGGAGTATATACAGCAACTGGAGAGCATGCTAGACTGTACGATGACCCATCCCCAGCTGCTACTAATCCTAATTCGAATGCTGATAGTACTGATTATAGTCAAGTTACTCTAACTACTAGACAAAGAGATGCAGCATTAAGTGCATTGACTGCTAGAGAAAGAAACCAAGTACCTAATTTAAGAGAAGTAGTAATAAACATGATGAAAGATGAGGTATTAGCAAGCCAACAAGAAAGTACAACATTTAAAATACGTAAAGCTAGAACTAGCGTAAGAAGAAGATTTGCTGCGTATAAAGAAGCTAATGCTGGGAATACAGAATGGAGTAAAAGAGGAGGAGACGACGGTGGAGACTTTACTGAAGGAGCAGTAGATGCACCAGCTGCTGAACAATCTACATATTCTAATGATTCTGGAACTAGTATGTCAGATGATACTTCATCTACTCCAAGATCAGGAGGTAGAAGAGGAAGAGGAAATACACCAGTAAGAGCAGGAAAAGAAAGAAGAAGAAGAGGTGGAAGAGTAACCGGAAGCTCAGCACCCAAAGGAAGAAGGGGTAGACAAAGAGGAGGTGGAGCAGTAATTTCTGGTAAAGCCCGTGGAGGTAGTAATTATAGTGACGGATAGTTATATCATAGGTTTCATATAATCTGCTAATAATTTACCTAGTATAACGTGGTCATTAAAGTTAGGATGTTCACTTTTATAACTATCATCATAGGATGGTATATACTTTTTCCAATATTCATCGTTATTAGGAAAAATTAAGGTGTTAACTATATCTTTAATACTATAATAGTCATTGCATGTATTAATAAACACATGGGGAATATTTTTCTTAGTTAAATAAATACCAGCCATCTCAATTAACGTTAATAATTCAAACTCAGCAGATTTTTCATCATAATATTTAGCATACTCTTCTATAGGAAAACTTGGATAAGTTCTAATATTAGAAAAAGGTTTAATAAAATCGAATCTACTAAAAAGGCTTACACCCACAACAAAGTATAAATTATCGATAGGGTTAGTTTTTGCGTAATAAAGCATTTTGTAAATAGACGATCTCACTCCACTACCACCGTACGCATAATTTTCATATGTAGTATTAAGATTATTAGCCGCTACAAAGGTAAACGATGTCTCACCCTTAGGCTCACCAGGTATAATATATGATTTAATAACTGCTTTATTTTTTCTTTTTGAGTTTTCGTGGTTATGACTATATTCAGTGAAAGAGCAACCGAAACTTACTATTTTTTTCATACAGACTTTAATTATACATATAGAAAGACTGTATAACAGTTGCTTTTAGTTATTATTTTTCCTATATTAAATTAAAATAGGTTATAAAAATGTTTTATATAGTCGAAAGCGACCTACAGTTACAGAGATTAAGAACTTACAAAGATAAGCCTTGCTATATTGAGGCTATACCTTCTAATTTTTATTTTCATCCTAAACTTACTTCAACTACAGCCTTATATATTAGACCTTTAGATTTTAGTAAAGGTTATATTATTCCTATAGATAATGAAGAAGGTTTAAATGTAGATAAAACTCGTGTCTACGATATTCTTAAGGAATACGGTAGTCTATATACAACAAACAGAAAAAACTTGCTATATCACTTTAATTTACTTAATAGCAAAGATATTTCCTTATTATATTCAATGACTGAATACGATAGATTAGAATTACCTGATTATAACAGGACAATTCATAATTTTTATAATAAATTTGAAAATAATAAAAATATAAATAAAATAATACCTATTAGTAAAATATATGAGCACTACGAAAACGTATTTGATAAAATACTACCAGTTACTAAATATAAAGTACCTTCAGGTTATGATTTTTATAATACTACTGCTACTAATGTATTTTATTTAATAGAACAGCAAGGATTAGGAATAATTTATAATGCTTTTGTAGATTTATTTAATCCTAGAAACCCTATTTTTAATATTAAAGATAATAAAGTACTAACATCATATAATTTATACAATGCTACATCTAGACCCACTAATTCTTATAATAGTATTAATTTCGCTGCTATTCCTCACAATGATAGCCATAGAAGAACCTTCACGCCGCAGAACGATTACTTTGTGGAGTTTGACTTTGACGGGTATCACTTGCGGTTACTTTGCGACCAGATTAATTATCCACTTACTGTAGAATCTGCTCATAAACAACTAGCTAAACACTATTTCGGTACTGAAGATATCACTGAAGATCAGTACAAAGAAGCAAAACAGATTAACTTTCATGCAATTTATGGTAAAATACCTAAAAAGCATAAAAATTTAGAAGTATTTAAACTTATTAAACAATACATAGATTCATTATGGTCGAACTTTGAAGGAAAAGGAATGATTTTAGATCCTATATCAAATAAACCCTTTACTGAACAACTTAAAAGGATGAATCCTGCTAAATTAATGAATTATTCTATGCAAAGTTTGGAAACTTCAAGAAATATCCTTATATTAAAAGAAGTATTACGGTTTTTAAAGGATAAAAAGACAAAAATCGCATTATACACGTATGATTCAGTATTATTCGATTTTAGTAAAGAAGAAAAAAATATATTAGAAGACCTAGAGAACGTTCTCAGCGAGGATGGTAAGTATCCAGTTAAGTTCAAGTTTTCAGAGAACCTAGTTTTATAAAATAATATAATATTTATAACAAATGGAAAATGTTTTGGTGAAGCCGGTATTTGATTATGATATCGACATAACAAACTTAACTGGAGATATGAATAACAAGCTTTTCTGTACTTTCTCAACAGAAGCTGATTTGGAAGAAAATTTAAACCAGATCAAAGATAAGTACAAAATTATATATAATAAAATCTTTGTACTTTATTCAAAAAGTCAAGATGAATACATTTGTACTTATAATGTAGATTTTGGTAATGTCTCTGCATTCCTTGAAAATACTATTCTAGTACATAGAAAAAAAGAAACAAACACACTTTATACTATCAATGCTTTAAATACGTTAATTAAACAACTTAACGGTGGAGTATTAGATACAAATTATAAAGTAGATTGGGCTGATTATAGAAATTGTGTTTTGTTAACTAAAGGCCCGGAATTAAAAAGGATTAATACTAAACTTTTTCGTATAATAGAGTTGGATAATTGATCTTTTTTTCTTATATTAATTAAATAAGTTATAAAACAATAAAGTTATGGATTTAAAAGCTATAAAAGCTAAGCTCGGTGAGCTAAATAACTCCTCTGGAGACCGAGAAAAAAAAGACTACTCAAAGATTTTTTGGAAACCTGAAATAGGTAAACAAGTAGTTAGAATTCTACCATCACATTATGATCCTACATTTCCATTTAAGGAATTAAAATTCCATTATGGTGTAGGTAAGTATCCTATGGTAGCATTATCGAATTTTGGTAAACAAGATCCGGTAGAAGAATTTGTTAACGAATTAAAAAAGACGTCTGATAAAGATAACTGGTCGTTAGCAGGTAAATTAACCCCTAAAACTAGAGTATTTGCTCCTGTTGTAGTAAGAGGTCAAGAAGACCAAGGAGTAAGATTATGGGGATTCGGTGTAACTATCTATAAAGCGCTTCTAGCATTAGCTGAAGATGAAGACGTAGGTGACTATACTGATGTAATTAATGGTTGGGATTTAGTAGTTGAACAGCAACAAGGTAATCCTTATCCTACTACTACCGTAAGAATTAAACCTAAACAAACTCCGTTATCAGATAATAACGATTTAGTACAGACTTGGTTAAAAGAACAACCAGATCCTAATGATGCGTTTACACAATATGATTACGAGTTTATTAAGAAACAACTACAGAGTTATCTTAACCCTAATGCTGAGGAAACTAATACTCCTCCGGCACAACCAACAGAAACTACTAAGTCTGACTTTACATTAAGTACGGCAGGTAGTGGAAATGATAAGGTTAGTAAATTCGACGATTTATTTAACGAATAAAAAGTATGGCAAAAACTAAAAAGCAAGTTATAGAAGCCGCATCTGCGGTAGTCAAGAAGAATTTTGACTTAGGTAAGTTTAAAAAGAAGAAAGGATTTTCTAATGCATCTGTAAAATTTAAAGAGCAAGGGTGGATACCTTTATCTAAAGCATTTCAGGATATCACATCATTACCTGGTATTCCTACCGGGCATATCACGTTATTACGTGGTCATAGTGATACTGGTAAAACTACAGCATTAATAGAAGCTGCAGTAAATGCTCAGAAAAGAGGTATTCTACCTGTTTTTATTATTACAGAGATGAAATGGTCTTGGGATCATGCTAAAGAAATGGGTTTAGAGTTAAACGAACTTAAAGATGCAGATGGAGATATAACAGATTATGAAGGTTTCTTCTTGTATGCAGATAGAGGTACTCTTAATAGTATAGAAGATGTAGCAGCATATATGGCTGATCTAATGGATGAACAAACTAAAGGTAACTTACCTTATGATATGTGTTTCTTTTGGGATTCAGTAGGTTCTGTACCTTGTGATCTTTCAATACGTTCTAATAAGAATAATAATGAATGGAATGCAGGTGCTATGTCTACTCAATTTGGTAATAATCTTAATCAAAAGATATTACTTTCTAGAAAATTAGGTAATCCTTATACTAATACATTAGTAGCTATTAATAAAGTATGGACTCAAAAACCTGAGCATCCAATGGGACAACCTAAATTACAGAATAAAGGAGGGATGTCGATGTGGTATGATGCTACATTGGTAGTTACTTTTGGTAATATTACTAACCCAGGTACATCTAAAATAAAAGCTATTAAAGATGGACTACAGGTAGAGTTTGCTAAAAGAACTAACGTACAGGTAGAAAAGAACCATATAGGAGGAGTACAATCTAGAGGTAGAGTAGTAATGACATCTCATGGATTTATACCAGATGATAAAAAAGCTATAGATAAGTATAGAGATAAATATAAACAGCATTGGTTAAAGTTAGTAGGAAGCGTAGATTTTGATCTTGTAGAAGAAGGAGATTTAGAAGAAGAAAAAATTACTACTAATCTACTAGACTAATGAGCTCTAAATATAATAATATTCTTAGTAATCTTAAAGAAAAACCTCCTCAAGAATTAAATGATAATATCATGGTGATTGATGCCATGAATACTTTAATCCGTAGTTTTTCATTACTAAAAGCGATGAACCCTGATGGCTATCATATTGGTGGGCTAGTGGGGTTCTTACGCTCTTTAGGATTTTTAGTTAGAACATTTGAACCTAGTAGAGTATTAATTATATGGGACGGAAAAGGAGGTTCTGCTAATAGACAGAATATAAATCCTGATTATAAAGCTCAAAGAGCTAATACCAGAATAACACATTGGGGTCTTTATGATACTAAAGCAGAAGAAACAGAAGCATTAATAGGGCAGTTAAATAGATTAAGAGACTACCTTGATTGCTTACCAGTTCAACAAATAATGATGGAAAAACTGGAGGCAGATGATATTATGGCTTATATAGGTAAGCAAGCTTCTATTTCTAATGTTAAGAAATTAACTATTATATCGTCAGATAAAGATTTTATGCAATTAGTAGATGATACTATTGAAGTATATGCTCCTATTAAAAAAACTCTTTATACAAAAGATAATATAAAAGAAGCTTTACAAGTTATACCTGAAAACTATAATTTAGTAAAAGCACTACTAGGTGATAACTCAGATAATTTAAAAGGAGTAAAAGGGTTAGGTATTAAGACTATACTATCTGAATTTCCTAAAGTAGTAAATGACCCTAATACTAATTTAGATTATGTATTTAAGGTATGTGAAAAAAATATTGAAGGTAAAAAAATATTTTCTAAAATTATTAATGACTGGCATAAAGTAGAAAATAATTTTGAACTTATGAATTTACATGAATCAGTGTTGGATGATAAAGAAAAAAATCATATATTAGAAGTAATGAAAGGTCCAATACCTGATCTTCAAGCAGGAGCATTTCTTCATTTATTAGATAATGATAAAATAGAAGGAATTACGAAAAATACTGAAGGATGGTTAGAAACTTTCAGAAAGTTAACAGTTTATAAAAGATAGGTTATATGACATTACAGAAATTATCAGCTTACGGTAAAGGATTTCAAATAAAAGTACTAGGAGCGTTACTTACCCAGAAAGATTTCTTAATTAATGTTAGAGATACCCTAAAATCAGAATATTTTGATACTGATACTCATAAATGGGTAGTTGATAAAGTACTAAAATATTTTGATAAATATAATACTACCATTACTATGGATGTTCTTAAAGCAGAACTCCAAAAAGTAGATAATGACGTATTAATGACAGCACTTAAAGAAGAGTTAAGAAACTCTTATGCTGCTTCTCAAGACGATTTAGACTATGTAGAAGAAGAATTTACTTCTTTTTGTCGCAATCAGGAAATGAAATCTGCTATATTAGAATCTGCTGATTTACTTAAAGGTGGTGACTTTGATGGTATTAGAAACCTAGTAGAAAAGGCTATAAAAGCCGGTATGGATAAAAGTATTGGTCATGAATACAATAAAGATATTGAATCACGTTATCGTGTGGACTACCGTCCTACTATTCCTACTCCTTGGCCTATCCTTAATGATGGTATCCAAGGTGGGTTCGGTCCTGGGGATTTGGGTATCGTTTTTGGTAGCCCTGGTGGCGGTAAAAGTTGGACTATGGTTGCTATTGCCGCTCATGCTGTTCAGCTTGGGTATAAGGTTAATTATTATACTTTGGAATTAGGTGAAGACTACGTAGGTAAACGTTTTGACTGTTATTTTACAGGGTATGGTATAGAAGAAGTAAATAAGCATCGTAAAGATGTAGAAACTTATATAGATAACCTTAAAGGTAGATTAATTGTTAAAGAATATGCTCCTAAACAAGCTAGTATGAGTACAATAAAAGCTCATATACAAAGATGTATGGATTTAGAGCATAAACCAGATTTAATCATAGTTGATTATGTTGATTATTTAAAAGCACCATCTAGAGGTAAGTATAGTGAAAGGAAAGATGAAATAGATGATAGTTTTATTGCTGCAAAAGGATTAGCTAAAGAATTAAATATACCTATTCTTACTCCTTCCCAGGTAAATAGAATGGGAGCAAGAGATAGTATTATTGAAGGTGATAAAGCTGCAGGATCATATGATAAAATGATGGTCGCAGATATTTGTATATCACTTTCAAGAATGAAAGAAGATAAAGTACTAGGTACTGGACGTTTTCATATAATGAAAAATCGTTATGGACAAGACGGAATGACCTATAATATAAAAATGAATACTAACAACGGACATATTGAGATTGAAGGTAAAACAGATTTAGACGAATTAGTAAAAGACGATAATTCTCCTAACTTTAATCTTTCACCAGAAAAAATGGCAGATTTATTTGGAAAAACCTAAATATATATGCTATTTATTCTAGATCTCCTTTGTACTTTAGGAGATTTTGCTGTCTAGAATTATTTAAAATTAAAATATGAGTTTATTAAAAGAAAGAATAGTTTATAAGCCGTTTGAATATCCAAAAGCTTTTGATTATTGGATGAAACAACAACAAGCACATTGGTTACATACAGAAGTACCTATGGCACAAGATGTTACTGATTGGAAATCGACTTTAACTGATTCGGAAAAGAATTTAGTAGGAGCTATTCTTAAAGGTTTCGCACAAACTGAAACAGTAGTAAATGATTACTGGACAGGGTTAGTTACTAAATGGTTTAGAAAACCAGAAGTTATTGCAATGGCTACTACTTTTGGAGCATTTGAAACTATTCATGCTGAAGCTTATTCATTATTAAATGAGCAGTTAGGTCTAGATGACTTTGCTGAGTTTTTAGAAGATGAAGCTACAATGAATAAAATTGAATCTTTGATGGAAGTAAGAGATTCTCATGACGGTAAACCTAATTGGAAAGAAAGAGCTAAATCTTTAGCAATTTTTTCTGCTTTTACCGAAGGAGTTAATTTATTTTCTTCTTTTGCAGTTTTATTATCATTTAAAATGAGAAATAAACTTAAAGGTATTGGTCAAATAGTAGAATGGTCTGTAAGAGATGAATCACTACATTCAGATGCAGGCTGTTGGTTATTTAGGACTTTAATGAAAGAACATCCTGAATTTAAAACAAAAAAATTACAGAAAGAAATAGCAGAAGCTGCTGATCTTGCTTTAAAATTAGAATTTGACTTCATTGATAAAGTATTTGAATTAGGAGATTTAGAAAATCTTACTAAGGACGAATTAAAGAATTTTATTAAACATAGAGTTAACACCAAAATGAGCGACTTAGGATTAGAACCTATTGTGCCTTCATCTGATATAGATAAAGGAGCTTTAAAAACTATGAAATGGTTTGACGCAGTTATTGCAGGTAAGCAACAAACCGATTTCTTTGCTAATAGAGTTACTAATTACTCTAAGGGTACAGTAGATTGGGGTAACGCATTTTAAATTATATATTAATGTCATATACAACCGATATTTCCCAGTGGGAAAAAGGCAAAGATTATCCTGAGTGGATGACAGATGTCTCTTTAGCCACAATTTCTAAAGGTTATTTACTACCAGATGAAACTCCTAAAACTGCTTATAGAAGAGTAGCTAATCGAATAGCACAGCGATTAGATAGAGTAGATTTAGCTAATAAATTTTTTAGGTATATGTGGAAAGGATGGTTAAACCTAGCATCTCCGGTATTATCTAATACTGGTACTGATAGAGGTTTACCTATTTCTTGCTTCGGTATAGATACACCAGATTCTATAAGAGGAATAGGGTTAACTAATGCTGAATTAATGAGATTAACTTCTTTAGGAGGAGGAGTAGGTATTGGTTTATCTAAAATTAGAGGTAGAGGAGCTAATATTGGAGGACATGAAAATTTAGGTAATTCTGAAGGAGTTGTACCTTGGGCTAAAATATATGATTCAACAATTATAGCTACTAATCAAGGTGCAGTAAGAAGAGGTGCAGCATCAGTAAATTTAGATATTAATCACCCAGATATAGAAGAATTTTTACAAATTAGAAGACCAAAAGGAGATCCTAATAGACAATGTCTTAATCTTCACCAATGTGTAGTAGTAGATGACGAGTTTATGCAAAAACTTGAGAGAAATAATACTGAAGCAAGAGATTTATGGATACAAATACTTAAGTCTAGAATGGAAACTGGAGAACCTTATATAATGTATAAGGATAACGTTAATAATGCTAATCCTCAAGCTTATGTAAAAAATAACTTAGATGTAACCATGACTAATATATGCTCAGAAATTACATTATTTACAGATGAGGAACATTCATTTATATGCTGTTTAAGTTCATTAAATTTAGCTAAATATGAAGAATGGAAAAATACAGATTTAGTTGAAACAGGAGTATACTTTTTAGACGGTGTAATGGAAGAGTTTTTAAATAAAACTTCTGGTAGAGAGTCTTTAGTTAGAGCTCATAGATCAGCTAAAAAAGGTAGAGCAATAGGATTAGGTGTTTTAGGATGGCAAACATTTTTACAAAATAAAAGAATTCCTTTTGTATCTATAGAAGCAACTTCATGGACTCATAAAATATTTTCTCAGATTAGAGAACAAGCTAATGCAGCATCAAGAAAATTAGCAGATGAATACGGAGAACCGGTTTGGTGTAGAGGTACAGGTATGAGAAATACTCATGTATTAGCAATAGCACCAACAGTTTCTAATTCTACTATTACAGGAGGTATCTCTGCTGGTATTGAACCTTTACCTGCTAACGTTTATACTTTTAATTCTGCTAAAGGTACTTTTATAAGAAAGAATCCTGCTTTAGAGCAGTATTTAGAAGAAAAAGGAGCTAATACAGAAGAAGTATGGGATCAAATAATGAAAGATAGAGGATCTGTAGCAAACTTACCAGATAGTGTTTGTCCAAATGGAGATAAAAAGATATTTCTTACATTTTCTGAAATAAATCAATTAGGGTTAGTAGAACAAGCAGCTGCTAGACAAAAGTATATAGATCAAACTCAATCATTAAATTTAGCATTTGATCCTAATGATAGTCCAAAATTTATCAATTTAGTTCACCAAACTGCTTGGAAGTTAGGAATAAAAACATTATATTATTTAAGAACAGATTCTGTAATCAATGGAGATATTGGTTCAAGAACATCTGAAGATTGTTTAAGTTGTGATGGATAAATAAAGTTATGAAAGAAAATTATATTTTTATTAATATAGCAAGTTATAGAGACCCAGAATTGATACCTACTATAGAAGATGCTATAAGTAATGCTAAATACCCTGAAAGATTAGTTTTTGGTATATGTCATCAACATAGTAAAGATGATAAATGGGATACTTTAGAAAAGTATGAAAATGATGAGAGATTTAGGATCATCGATATGGACTATAAAGATGCTAAAGGAGTTTGTTATGCTAGAGCGGAAATACAAAAGCTATGGGAAGATGAAATGTTTACCCTTCAATTAGATTCTCATCATAGGTTTATAAAGCATTGGGATGCTGAACTTATAAATACTTTTATTGAATGTGTAAAGGCAGGTTACCAAAAGCCGTTAATTACTTCTTATATACCTTCTTATGATCCTGAAAATGACCCTAAAGGAAGAGTTAATGAACCATGGTATTTAACATTTGATAGATTTGCACCAGAAGGTCCATTACATACTAGACCTCATACAATAGATAATTACAAAGAATGTAGTTTACCTATACCTGCTAGATTCTTTTCAGCTCACTTTGCTTTTACTATGGGTGAATTTAATAGAGAAGTATTATACGATCCTTCTTTATATTTTCACGGAGAAGAAATTACGATGGCAGTCAGAGCATACACTAATGGGTACGATTTATTATCGCCACATAAAGTTTATGCATGGCATCATTATGGTAGAGACTTTGATAAAAAACACTGGGGAGATCATAAAAATTTTAACGAAAGAGATCAATTATCTTTCTCTAGAGTAAGAATGTTATTAAGTATAGGAAGAGCAAAATGTAGACCATGCCAACTAAGGCAGTTAAAACCTTATGCTTTTGGTAAAGAAAGAAAATTCACAGACTATGAAAGATATGCTGGAATAGATTTTAGTAGTAAAAAATTACAAGGATATACTCTAAAACATAAAACTCCACCAAATCCACCTCCAGGTGATGGTGAAGAATGGTCGCAAACATTATTAAATTATCAAAAATTTTGTGTAGATCTTCATAGAAGTCATTTTAAGTATGATGATTATATTTTCTGTGTAGTTTCCTTTGAAGGAGAAGAACCAGATGACGTAATATTTAGAGAAGATTTATCTAAAGAAGAAATAGAAAGACTATTAAGTGAAACTCCTTCAGATAGTTTTGTTCATATATGGAAAGAGTTCCACGGACCAATGCCTGCTAAAGTAGTAATATGGCCTAATTCTAAAAAACACGGATATGTCGATAGATACGAGCACCGATTTAATACAGTCTAAAATATTTGTTCATTTACCAGCTTATAGGGAACCTGAACTAATACCGACTATCGAAGATGCACTTAAACAAGCAACTAATCCTAAAAGAGTAGTATTTGGTATTTGTAGACAATTTCATCCTGATGATAAATTTGATAATTTAGATAAATATAGAAAAGATAAAAGATTTAAAATTTATGATATGCCTCATGAAGAAGCAAAAGGCTTACCTTATGCTAGAGCAATTATAAATGAAAAACTATTAGAAAAAGAAGATTACGTACTACAGTTAGATTCTCATCATAGATTTATAAAAAACTGGGATAAAGAGCTTATAGACATGCATTCTAACCTGGAAAATGATGGTTATAAACCACTACTAACAGGGTACTTACCAGAATATAAGCCTTTCGAAGAACCACATGGTAGAACCAAAGAACCTTGGATGACTAGATTTAATAGTTTTTATCCTCACGGTACTATTTTTATTCAACCTACATTATTAAGAGATTGGAAAAGTAAGAAAAAACCTGTACCTGCTAGATTTTGTTCTGGTCATTTTTGTTTTGGAAGAAATAGATGGGCTAAAGAAATAAAGCATGATACTGATATATGGTTTGCAGGAGAAGAGTTAAATTTAACTGTTAGAAGCTATACTCATGGATATGATTTATTCCATCCGCATAAAATTGTAATATGGCATGCTACTATGAGAGAAGAGAGACAAGGAATATTAGCATGGGATGATCAACATAAAAGAGGTGATAATTCTTGGTTTACTCAACAAGATATCGGAAGAGCAAAAATAAGACAATTATTAAGAACTGAAAATAATGGATTTGATCTTACTGGATACGATTTAGGTAAAGTGAGGTCGTTGAGAGATTATGAATATTATGCTGGTATTAATTTTAAATTAAGAGCAGTTCAAAAGTATACTGCTCATGATAATTTACCTCCTAATCCTGTAATATTAGATGAACAAAAATGGTTAGATTCTTTTATGAGATCAACCTACCATTTAGTACATATTACACCAGATGATCTACCAAAAAAAGATTATAATTTTATACTAGTAGCTTTTGATGATGAAAAAGGAGAAAATATAGACAGTCAATATATTGAAAAAGAAGAAATAGAAGAGTTCTTTACATTAGGTAAACCTATACATTTCGAAAAAGCAATATTAAGTGCTAAAACCCCAGCAAGAGTAGTATATTGGGGTCATAGTGAAAAACGTGGTTGGGCAGAAAGAAAAGAAGTAAATTTATTAGATGATTAATTTAGCATTATACGGTTCTCATAATTCAGCTCTTGCTGTAGAAATAGATGGTAAAGTTGTTTTAGTAACTGAACTTGAAAGGATTGTTAATGAAAAAAATCAAGGTCTTTCTCAATATAAAACTTTTAAAGCTGATGATATTCTATTTTATAGTAAGTTTTTATCTAAATGGGTTTGTGATAAATTTAATGTAAGTGAATTCGATAATGTATTATATCAAAATACTGATGTAAATATAGGAGAAGAAAAGTTTCATTTAGAAAAAGATTTTCCTGCTAAAACTTATATACATTGTAAACATCATCATTCGCATGCTGCCGGTGCATTTTATCAATCACCTTACGATAAAGCATTAATTTTTTCTTTTGATGGAGGAGGTAACGATGGATGTTTTAATATTTATCTTGCTAAAAGAGGTAAAGAATTACAGTTATTAAAGCAAGTAACACATCCTGCTAGTGATTCGCCTCATGAATATTTAGATTTAGGACTACCTTACATGTTATTCGGACATTATTTAGGTGAAATAAGACAAGAAATAGACGTATCAGCTGGTAACCTAACCTACCCAGGAAAGATGATGGGATTAGCATCATATGGTAATGTTAGAGAAGAATGGTTAGAACCTCTAACTAAATTTTTCTTAACTCAAATGAACGGATTAACTTATCAAAAACCATTAGCAATTTTAGGTGATGAAATTGGATTAGTTTTTGATAGTAAAAACAGAATTAATGGGAAAGATGGTCAAGATTTAGCAGCTTCTGTACAAAAAGCATGGGAAGAAGTATTTTTATCTTATGCAAAACCTTTTATGAAGGATTGGCCTGATTATCCGATTATACTAACTGGAGGATGTGCATTAAATATTATTTTGAATACAAGAATCAAAGAAGAATTTAATAAAGAAGTTTTTATAGGACCAAATCCTAACGATTGCGGGTTAGCAGCAGGAATGTTATTGAATAATATAAGACCAGAGGAACCAGCTGATTTAACTTACTCAGGACTAAAATTATTAGATATTGATACTATATCAGAATATATTCAAAATGCTCATTACTGCTTAAGTAGTTTTTTAGATAATGATAAAGTAGTAGAAGATTTAGTAAAAGGTAAAATAGTAGGAGTAGCAAGAGGAAGATCAGAACACGGACCTAGAGCTTTAGGCAATAGAAGTGTATTATGTAATCCTCAAATACCTGATATGAAAGATATACTTAATGCAAAAGTTAAAGGTAGAGAATACTATAGACCATTTGCACCCGTAGTTAGACTAGAAGATGTAAATAAGTATTTTGAATTTGAAGGAGAAGCTAGGTGGATGTCTTTTTGTCCTAAAGTAAGAAAAGAATACAGAGATAAATTATCTGGAATAACACATATTGATGGAACAGCAAGAGTTCAAACTATAACATCAGAACAAAATCCATGGTTATATGAAATATTAACTAAAATGGATAAAGAAACAGGTATTGGTGTTTTATTAAATACTTCATTTAATGTTGCTGGTAAACCAATATTAAATACAGTAAGAGATGCATTTGATATATTTTGGAGAAAAGAATTAGATGCATTAATAATAGAAGATTATTACTTTAGAAAACGCGAATCAGTATGACAGTAACAACTAAAGAATACCGTAAATCTATAGATCCTTATTTAGATGAAGTACTGTTAAAATGGGGGACAGATAAAGTTTGGAGTGAGTACCATATAACATACGGTGAATTGTATAAAGATTCTAGATTGGAAGTTAAGAGAGTATTAGAAGTAGGTATCGGAAGCTTTGAACATGTACCGGATAACTTTAATGGTATACGTACAATGTATCCTTATTACAAACCAGGAGGTTCATTAAGAGCTTGGAGAGATTATTTTCCTAATGCAACAATACACGGTATTGATATTGGTACCGATTGTAAATTTGACGAAGAAAGATTAAAAACTTTTATATTTGATTCAACAGATTGGAAAAAATGCTATGAAAATTTAAAAGGTTTTGAATATGATATAATAATCGATGATGGAAGCCATCTTTCATTAAGCCAATTACTGACTTTTAAAAATTTAGTACAATTTCTTAAAAAAGGAGGAAGGTACTTTATAGAAGATCTTGGAGGTTCTCCTGGGTACTTAGTTGGGGAAAACAGCACTTATTATAAACCTGAACTTGTAAACGGTATATTTGAACCAGAATTAATAAAAACAGCGAAGCAGTATAACTTAAACCTAGTCGAAGGTAGATATCACCCAGTAATAATACAATAAAAGATGAGTAGATCAAATGTAACAATAGTATCCGGGTTATGGGATATTGGTAGAAAAGATAGAGGTTTCGAAGAAATTTATATACCTAGATTTAAAGAGTTTTTGGAAATGGATGCTAATCTTATCCTATTCTTACCAGAATACTTACATGATATAGTATGGGAAATAAGAGATATTAAAAATACTCAGGTAGTTACTTTAGATTTAGAAGGAATTAGACATAATTATTTTGCTCCTCATTGGGATAAATGTCAAGGAATTAGAAATAGCGAAGAATGGATTAATATTACAGGAGAACATGGTTGGTTAACTAAATCACCTCAACGTACTTACGAATATTATAATCCTATCGTAATGTCTAAAATGTTTCTTCTTCACGATGCATCTATATATAATACTTTTGAAACTGAGTTTTATTTTTGGGTTGATGCAGGTTTAACTATGACTGTAGATAAAAGATTATTAACTAGAGCAGATATAATTGAAAAATTTGCAGACTATGGTAATCCATTCTTATTTTTATCATTTCCTTATCAAAATCAAGATGAACTTCATGGGTTTAAAGCAGATTTACTGAAAGGATTATGTAGGACATTACCGTCTTATTGTTGTAGAGGAGGATTCTTTGGAGGACATAAAAAACAAATATCTGAAGCTAATGCTATGTATTACGGTTTAGTAGAAAGTACATTAAGCCAAGGGTATATGGGGACTGAAGAGAGTTTATTCACTATTATGAGTTATACGTCTCCTCAAATATATAGAAGATTCGGATTAGAGGAATCAGGACACATTTATAAATGGTATAATCATCTTGAAAATGATAAAGTTGAATTAGAAGAAGTAGATATAAAGAATGCCACTGAAAAACGTATAGTTACCGATAAACAACTCAATGATGTAAAAACTAATTTATATATGCTAACTTTTAATTTTCCAGAACAAGTTATACATACTATAAAGACTATGGAAAAAGCAAAAGAATGGTTACTAAAACCTAATTTGTTTTTATTAGATAACTCCACAGATAAAAAAGCTAAAGTTAAAAACGAAAAGATATGTTTAGAGTATAATTTTAACTATATTGATCTTGAAAAGAATACAGGTATATGCGGAGGTAGACAGTATGCAGCTGAACATTTTGATAAATCAGATGCTGATTATATGTTCTTTTTTGAAGATGATATGACAGTTAATCCTCCTGAATATCAAGGTAGATTATGTAGAAATGGATTTAATAGATATGTTCCTCAATTATACGATAAATTACATAGAATAATGATATTGGAAGACTTTGATTTTCTAAAATTATCATTTACTGAAGTTTATATGGATAATAATAAACAATGTGCTTGGTATAATGTTCCTCAAAATATAAGAACTAGAGACTGGCCGGAATATGATCAATTACCAGTTTCGGGATTAGATAAAAATTCACCTGATACTATTTTTAATAAAATAAGAAATTTCGATGGAGTATCGTATATTGATGGTCAAGTTTATTATGCTAACTGGCCACAAATAGTAAGTAAAAAAGGAAATAAAAAAATGTTTATAGATATTAAATATAAACATCCTTATGAACAAACTTGGATGTCTCACGTTTATCAAAAACAAGTAGAAGGAGATATTCATGCTGCAGTATTACTAGCTTCTCCTATTTGGCATGATAGAATAAAGTATTATAAACCTGAAGAAAGAAGAGAAAACTAGTAAAATAGTTGTAAAATCAATAAAAAATCACTATATTATAATATATGAAAAAAGTAATAAGATTCACAGCAGATTGGTGCGGTCCTTGTAAGGCATATGCTCCTATTTTTGAAGAAGTAGAAAAAGAAGTAGACGGAGTAGAATTTATAGTAATTGATGTTGATAAAGATACTACAGGATTAGCAGCAGAGTATAGCGTAAGATCTATTCCTCTTACTGTAATTATAGATGGTGATAATATTACTAAGGAAGTAGGATTGTTGCAAAAGCAACAACTAATAAATTTAATAAATAAGTAAGTTATGTTAAGAAACCCAGATTCATTACCTAGTGGAGATACAATAATAGAAGATCCTGCTATGGAACCGTATTTTATTACGAGATCACAAAATCACGAATATACAGTATTCGAAAGAGTAATTAAAGGAGAAAATAATACTCCTTATCTAAGAACATTAGGATATCCTTCTCAGTTTAGAAGAGCATTAAAAATGGTAATGAAAGAATTACTAGATTTTAAAGATCAAACTAAATTTAGTACTTTAGAAGAGTATTTTACTAAATGGGAAAAAATAAACAAAAGCTTAATGAAGTTAGAAATATAAAGCGTTAGCCTATACGCATAATACCTGGCAAATTTAATATTTTTTAATTATGAATAAACATGCAGTTGTTTCGCTAAGTGGAGGAATGGATAGTTCTACACTTTTACTCAGAGCGTTATCTGAGTACAATTCAGTAACAGCTTTATCTTTTGATTACGGTCAAAAACATAGAGTTGAATTAGAAAGAGCACAAGCTCTTATAGATTATTTGGCAAGTAAAGGTCACAATGTAACGTATAAGCAGATTAAACTTGATGGTTTAGTTGACTTATTAAATTCTTCTTTAGTACAAGGAGGTGATGACGTTCCAGAAGGGCATTATGAGCAAGACAATATGAAAGAAACAGTAGTACCTAATAGAAATAAGATGTTCGCTTCTATTACTCAAGCAGTAGCTTTATCAAAAGCTAATGATACAGAAGAAAATGTTGATATTTGTTTAGGAATACATGCTGGTGATCATGCAGTATATCCTGATTGTAGACAAGAATTTAGAGATGCAGATGATGCAGCTTTTAGAATTGGTAATT
>MDTB01057440.1_pt1 | contig 18156 bp, 16 predicted proteins | sample 811161 | NCBI WGS metagenome assembly MDTB01 (sample SAMN05326650, study PRJNA326480) | marine metagenome | isolation source: seawater | place: Mediterranean Sea | collected 2009
TAGGAAGAATTAGAAATAAATAAATAAATATCTCATATAAAGTAAAATAAGTATTTATTGTGGCTAAAATAAATAAAATGTGGGTTAAAAAATTTAAAAATACATCTAAATGATAGATTTGTGTACTATTTTTACACAAAAAAATGATTTTTTAATCCTCAATTTAAAAAGGCTGCAACCTCTGGTTTACGATGACCTTTTTCACTGATGTGCTAAAATATAACGAAGTTTAAAAGTCAGTCGTGAATGTTTGGTTCGCTTTAATGAAGATGTCCTGTCTTTTAGTAATAAAAATGGACGTGGTAGTCAGTGCTGCTGAGCATTAAGTCGGCAATATTAGTAAGTAAATCCTAGGAGGAAACCTATGCCAGATTTGGCAGATGATCTGAACAACTTAGTTATGGATCCAGCCGCCCAACCGCTGTTGGATGCAGTAAAAAAGCATATTAAAGAAAATGTTGAACCAATCTCAGAAGAATTTCATGCCTTGAATGATGAAAAAGAAGATCGTTGGTCATGGCATCCGAGGCAGCTAGAGTTGCTAGAAGGTGCTAAACAAAAAGCAAAAGACAGTGGTTTGTGGAATTTCTTTCTGCCGGATGCGGAGACGGGTGAAGGTTTAAAAAATTTGGATTATGCCTATATAGCGGCTGAGCTCGGTCGATTCCCGCTTTCGTCAGAAACGCTTAATTGCAGCGCCCCTGACACTGGTAATATGGAGGTGCTGGAAAGGGTAGGGACTCCTGAACAAAAGGAAAAGTGGTTGAAACCTTTATTGAATGGCGAAATTCGATCTGCTTACGCTATGACCGAGCCGGGACTTCCGTCATCCGATGCAAAGAATATCAGTACTAGTGCGGTTCTTGACGGTGACGATTGGGTAATCAACGGAGAAAAATATTATATCTCAGGTGCTGGGGATCCAAGATGTAAAATTATGATAACTATGGTAAAGACAAGTCCTGATGCAGCACCGAGTCGTCAACAGTCTCAAATTTTGGTGCCTAAAGACACTCCAGGAGTGGATATCTTAGGACCTATGCACGTCTTCAACAATGATGATGCACCTCATGGCCATATGCATATCAAATTCGATAATGTTCGTGTACCTAAGGAAAATGTGCTCCTGGGTGAGGGACGGGGTTTTGAAATCTCTCAGGTTCGTTTGGGTCCTGGGCGAATCCATCACTGTATGCGATCAATCGGTCAAGCTGAGAGAGCTTTGGAATTGATGGTGAAACGAGCAGGCTCTAGGGTGGCTTTCGGAAAGCCTATCGTCAAACTAGGTAAGAATCTTGAAGTCGTTTCAAGAGCGAGGATTGATATTGATGCTTGTAAATTAATGGTCCTTCGAGCAGCTAAGGCGATGGATGTGCTTGGTAACAAGGAAGCTAGAGTTTACGTCAGTGCCGTAAAAGCCATGGTGCCTGAGATCACCTGTCGCATCATCGATCAGGCAATCCAGATGCATGGTGCTACTGGTATCTCCAAGTGGACTCCACTTGCGCAGATGTATGCGGGCCAACGTACTTTGCGTCTGGCTGATGGCCCGGATGAAGTCCATCATATGGTCGTGGGACGAAATGAAGTTCAGAAATACGACCTCTGGTAAGCAAGTTATCCTTCTAGAAAGAGGCCTAAGCTAGGCCTTTTTCTAGAAGTTGTTAGGAAGGAACGCGGATAGACATTCCTCTTAGCATTAAGCCTTAGAACAAGGGCAGAATCAGGCCGATCTAGGACTATTTTTAGCTTGCGGGGGACTCTCTCATAGCAACTAGGAGATAAATATGGGCCGCCTAATCAACTTGATACATGGCGGCCCACCGAAATAACATCCCGCTTAGTACCGAGCCATTATTTACGAGGTTTTCCCGTCCAGTTGGGGGCGCGTTTTTCGGAGAAGGCTAGGGGGCCTTCAATGAAGTCCTCCCCGTTAGTCATCGCCTCGATGGAATCATACTGGTACTCCATAGAATCCTGCAAAGATGCCATAGACAAGCTTTTATAAGCTACGTCTTTACTCGCGCGAATAGATAAGGGCGCACAAGCAGTGATCATATCTGCCCATTCTCTAGTGCGCTCCATCAAGTTGTCATGAGGCACGACTTCGGTCACAAACCCAAGCTGATAACCTTCTTCTGCAGGGACATGTCGGCCGGTAAGCATCATACCTAGCGCCCTTTTTGGTCCAATCTCTCTTGGTAGACGGTTCATTCCCCCGGCAAGAGCCGCTAAACCAACTTTGGGTTCTGGTAGTGCGAATACCGCTTTATCAGAGGCAATTATAAGATCGCATGCCAATGCAATTTCAAAGCCGCCACCCATCGCAACACCATTAACGGCTGCGATAACTGGTTTTATCATATCGAAACGTGAGGATAGACCTCCGAAACCCATCGGCATCGGCACTCGCTCTCCGCCTTCAGCCTGATATCGTAGATCGTTTCCAGCACTAAAGCCTCTACCCTCACCTGTGATAATTGCTACCCACATATCATCATCAGCATCGAAATCGTTAAAGACTTCACCAAGTTCAGCATTACCTGGGGGATGCAAAGCATTCAGACGTTCCGGGCGATTAATACGTACGGTCATAATATGATCCGCTTTTTCAACAATACAGAATTCTGGCATTACTACTCCTAATTGAATCTAGTAAACAAGTTGGCTGACAATAAGTGTTCCTGAGTAAAGGTGCAAGAGGGCTTGATTGTATTAGGGTGATGACTGGATAATCTCTTTTTTGAGCTATTTTCCTGGAGATCGTTATGGCTATGATATCAGCTGAAATCTTGAGCGAGTTAGGTAATCTTGATACGCCAACAATATGCAATGCTGTTGAAGTCGTGGTTCCTGAACGCCGAAATAGAGGCTTCAGCACAAGACCTTTTTTTTGCGCCCATCCAAAATTACCACCCATCGTTGGTTATGCAAGAACAGCCCGAATAAGATCACAACATAAGCCAATAAAATCTGGCGATGCCATGGGGTACTACAGCTATATTAGTGAAGGTGGCCCCGTACCAAGTATTGTTGTAATCGACGATGTCGACGATATGCCTGGGTACGGGGCATTTTGGGGCGAGGTCAACACCAATGTTCACTATGGACTAGGGTGTATTGGTCTTGTAACTAACGGGAGTGTTCGAGATATTAACGCCTCAGCAGAGAACTTCCAGATGTTGGCGGGGATGGTGAATCCCTCTCATGCTTGGGTACATGTTGTGGATTGGGGTAGTCCCGTTAATGTGCATGGGATGGAGGTTGAGGATAGTGACTTAATCCACGCAGACATGCATGGCGCCTGCGTGATCCCAGAAGGGTTGGAGGAAAGCATCATTAAGGAGGCGAAGCATATCGCAGCCCAAGAGGCGATTCTTATCGAGGAAAGCAGAAAAGCAGGATTTAATGTAGATAAGATTAGAGATGCATATAGAAGGATGGCTGAAATACATTAGGACATCCATTCAGCGTAAACTTTTGATAATACGTTCCGATTCTTCAAGGTTATTAATTATGTCGCTCCTCATTTTTATTAGATCGACACCATCCGCACTTTTTTGGTCTTCCATGTAGCGAGCATAAACACCGTGGACTATGGCCGCAGACTTCCAGCGGTTAAACCCCAGGTAGAAATTGAGCCTTGAGAGGTCTTGGTTTGTAATGCTCTCATAGCGTTCGGCTAGGTATTCTCTGGGAGGGAATCCGGATTGCGCAGTAATGGAATCGGGATTTTTTGGTAAAGAGGCATCTGAAGGCTGCCATGACATAAGAGCGTATGCGAGGTCAGCTAAAGGGTCACCCAGAGTAGAGATTTCCCAATCTACAATAGCAGCAATTCTACTGTCTGGTCCCACTAGCGTATTGTGGAAGCCATAATCTCCGTGAACGACGCGAGCGAAATCCTGTTCGGGCAGATTATCTAAGAAAAACCTTCGCAAGTCATGTGCTCGGGAGTCATCGAGCTGTGCCGATTCAGAGGAAGAAGTCCACGAGTGATACCATGTCTTAACCTGGCGAGCCACATACCCCTCTTTTCTGCCAAGGTTGCCTAACCCGATCTCATCAGGATTAAGATTATGGAGCGCTGCTAACTTGTCAATAAATGAATTCGCTAGTACTTTTCGGTTAGCTTCGGGAACCAAATCGCGGACGTCATTAGCATTGTATAAAGGGCTTCCTTGGACGAATCCCATAATATAAAACCAAGCTCCCGTAACAGTAATGTCCTCACAAAATGCGATAGGTTCTGGAACAGGAACGTCGGTACCAAACAAGGCTGATATGATTGACCATTCCCTCGACATATCATGTGCCTTGGGCAACAGTTTACCTCGCGGAGGCCGACGGATAACCGCTATGGTCCCATCGGTATCCTCGATCTGGTAAGTGAGATTGGAGTGTCCTCCTGGTAACTGGGTCCAAATAAACGGAGGTCTGAGAGACGAGACCTGGTCCTTAACCCACGTCTCTACATTCGCTACATCATAGCCCTCGGGCTTTTGTTCAGTCATTACATTCAAAGTCCTGTCATTAACTGTAGCAACTTACATGGGTTTGGTTGATTTTGCACTGTATTGTGTATCCCAAAATCCAGTCTTAATTCATGAGCGTAAAAACCAGTGCTAGTAGTGTCAGTGCAGCCACACCTGACATTTCCCCAAGGTAGCCCTGGTCCCACATACGGCTTGCTAGTCTAGCCAGTGCTGGTGGCCGTATTCAGGGGCCAGGTTTACGGCAGCGGCTATCAATCTCTATTGCCGGCGGCGTACAAAAGGCTTCAGTGTTTTTAAGGTTGTAGGCCCTGCCAAATTTTTGATTAATTTGAATCTTCTATTTTAAGTTCCGGTAAAGCCAGGAGATCTTGTTGGTTGAAAATTTAGGGTAATATTAGCTTTGGGAGGAGCGGTATGGTTTTTAATACGAACAAACTTGGTGAAAGTAGTATTTCGCTGACAGAGATGGGTTTTGGCGGAGCACCTTTGGGAGGTGTTGGTAAAAGGGCTTCTGAAGATCAAGCGATGGAAATTCTTAGGGTGGCCTATGAGTCGGGTATCAGATATTTTGATACCGCGCCCCTTTATGGGCATGGCCTCTCTGAGAAGCGCATCGGGAAATTTTTAAATACCATCTCTCGGGATAGCTTTGCAATCTCTACTAAGGTGGGGCGGCTGTTGGTGCCAAAAGACGAGGGACAGCGGGATCAGATGATGCATGATGATGAGGCTTTATCGATCATATATGACTATTCATACGAAGGTGCGAAAACCTCTCTTGAGGCAAGTATTAGTAGGTTGGGTATTGATCACGTTGATTTACTGTTATGCCATGATATTGATAAATGGACCCATGGCGACGGTCAGCCAGAGATATTAAAAAAAGCGCAGCAGGGCATACTGCCGGCTTTGTGTGATCTGCGAAGCGAAGGAGTTATTAAAGCGATTGGGCTTGGCGTAAATGAGTCGGAGGTTTGTAACGAGGTAATGAATAACTTTGATGTGGATTGTTTTCTTCTCGCGGGCAGATTTACTTTACTCGAACAAGCACCCCTCGATGACTTGCTTCCTCGATGTATTGATAACAATGTTTCCATCATCATAGGTGGTCCCTACAACTCAGGTATGCTGGCGAGTGTCCAACGAGGTAATGCGACCTATGACTACAAGCCGGTAGACGATTTGCGGTGGGAGAAAGCACAGAAAATTCGGAGGGTGTGCGATGCACATGGAGTTGATTTGAGAGCGGCCGCTCTGCAGTTTCCACTAAAACATCCAGCCGTTGTATCGATTGTTCCTGGAGTTTGGAGGATGGAGGAACTGAGGTCTAATCTAGACTTTCTTGATGCAGATATACCCGATTCTCTTTGGCAAGACCTTTCTAATGCTAACCTCTTGAGGTTAGACGGGATAAATCTCTAATGATTTAAAGGGTAAAAACTTTTCCCCCTTTTTTTATCAATGGTTTATCCTGTTGGTTCGCTTAAACCTAGCTTTGTAAAGAGGAGAGAAAAATGACCAGTTTCCAGTTTATCGAGACTGATAGAGTTGGCACGGACGATCGTGTCGGTAGAATTACGTTGAATAGACCAGAGAAAATGAACGCCTTGAGCCAAGAACTTCTTTATGAGTTGAGCGAGGCCTTACATGATATGGAAGCCGACCATACCGTTCGGGTAATTATCCTGCGAGGTTCTGGACGCACCTTTAGTGCTGGATATGACTTGACTCCAGCTCAGGGAGGCGCGGACGCAGTCGTGCGCAACCATAAGAGACAGGATGAACAAGGACGAAGACTTGTTATGGGTATTCGTACTGGGATGCAACAGATTACCGATATTCACATGTATTTTTGGAACATGTCCAAGGTAACTATCACCCAGATCCATGGTTATGCTTTGGCGGGTGGTTGTGAACTTGCGATGATGGCAGATCTCGTTGTGGCAGCGGATGATGCACAGTTAGGGCACCCGGGGTGTCGGGGGTTAGGTACGAGTCGGACTGGCGTCATATGGCCACTTGTATTTGGGATGCGGAAGGCTAAAGAGCTCTACTACACTGGGGAGAGTGTTTCAGGTACTGAAGCGGAAGAAATTGGAATGATTAATTATGCGTGGCCCATGGATGAGTTAGAAGAGCGGACAATTGCGTTTGCAGATCGTATCGCTATCGCCTCTGCTGATCATTTGGGTATCCTGAAAGTAAATATGAATCGCTTCTATGAGAACATGGGTATTTACTCTTCAGTACGCAGCAGCACTGACCTTGACGCAGCAGGGCAGTTCACTGAATTTTCTTACGGTTTCCAGGACCGTATGCGAGAAGGAGGTCTAAAGGAAGCTCTTTCCTGGCGTGATGGACCATATAAAGATTCAGATTGGTATAAGCGATAAAGATATCCATGGAACGTTTGGAGGAATTGAAACTCAAGCAGCGCGACTTCGTACGAGAGCGCGGCTGGGAGCAGTTTCATTCCCCCAAGAACCTCGCGATGGCGCTTTCTGTAGAGGTCTCTGAAATACTGGAATTATTACAGTGGTCAACAGAAGTTGAAAGTGAGTCTCTTAGTGGTGAAGAGATGTCTGCTATACGAGATGAGATCGGCGATGTTTTGAATTATCTAGTATTACTTGCAGATCGTTTAGATATTGAACCTGTAGAGGCTGCTCTAAAAAAGATCGAAAAGAATCGCGAAAAGTACCCCGTTAATATTGAATATAGTAGTGATTTGAACAAAAACGTTTGACGACAAAGGCTGTCACAAGTGCTTTGACTAGGCACCAATCTGGGGGATAGAAATGTAGTCCCATGGGACTCATTTTTTGATGATCTGATCCTCGGCTTTCCGCGAAAGTTTTATCTTCAAATACTTCATTTTTTGGTGGGTTATGTAACTTCTATCCGGGCCTTCTCTCCTTGCTTCGGTACTCCTTCAGCCAACTTAAAAATCCAATTACTACAATTACTAAATATATCGCGAACAAAAAAGCAGTAAAATATAGTTCTCTATCTAAATATATAAAGATAGATATCCCGTCTATAACAAACCAATAAATCCAATTTTCGAGTATTTTTTTTGCAACCATAAATGTCGTGACGATACTCGCCCAGGTCGTAAAGGAATCTAGGAAAGGAAAATATGCGTTACTGGTTTTGATAAGAAGAAGCCCTGAGGCCAAAGTGGCTAGTAAAACTCCAAAAACTGCCAAAGCGTGAGTCTTTATTGACCAAGTCGTAATTGTGATCCCATGACGCTGGGTCCCGCCTCGGGACCACTGGTACCAGCCATAGATCGCCATCGCTATATAATAAATTTGGAGTCCAGACTCCATGTATAGCTGTACGCGCCAGAAAATTACTAAAAATATTATTGTAGATATAAGCGCTGCGTACCAACAAAGAATATTTTCTTTCACTACCAGAGTGAGGTACGCTAAGGCGAAGAGGACCGCAGTCAGTTCCATTAAAGAACTTGATTGGAACTGACTGACTAACGGTTCAAACACTGCAGCTTCCTAAAAATGAATTCGGGCCGTAATACCAAGGGTTCTTGGTTCCCCGAATTGATAATAGGGCTCATTTATCCATCCATTCAAGGGGTTATTTCCAAAGTAGAAACCTCTCGTCTTATATGTTTCATCAAGTATGTTTCGACCCCATATGGAGAACTCATATTGTTCTAAAAGATATTTTAATGTTGCATGAGCGAGATTCATAGAATCCGATTGAATATCATGCCCATTCGAGAAATAAAACTTGTCTTTACCTTCTAGCTGCAAGTTAAAAGATACTGCCTCTGAAAATAGATAGCTCGCTGAAACCGAGTACTGATACCCAGGTGCGTGTGCCTGTTCTCGGTTTGTTTTCTCTACTGGCGTTGCAGGATAGGTATCAATGTCCTGTACGGTAAGATTTCCAAGCTTTGTTTCGAGTAAACCAAGACTTGCGGTGAGCGAAAGGTTGTCAGTGGCCCGAAAAGTTAGATCAAATTCCAGGCCGCTATTAGTGCCCTTGTCCACATTATCGAGGTAAGATTTCCAGTCTGCAGGGGGAAACAGGATCCAAGCTTTGGCCTGCATGGCCTTCCTTTCCATATGAAATATAGACAGTGACCAGGACAGGCGTTCCTGTTGAGCGCGTACACCTGCTTCGTAGCTAAGCAAAGATTCTGATTGGAATTCGAGTCGTTGGTTGAGGAAGCTGGCGATTTCCAAATTCGTCCCTGTCCCGATCCCAGCCGCAGCCTGCCCATTGATTCCCCCAGCTTTATAACCTTGACTAATCATGCCGTACATTATTAGATCTTCGAGAGCGTATTCTATACTGAGTCTTCCACCCCAAGAGCTGTCTGTTGGAGTAGCATTCACTCCGGCACTATCAAGATAAGAATTATCGTAGGTCTCCCAACGGACCCCACCAGCGAGACTAAGTTGTTCTCGCGCTAGCCAATTGAATTGACTATAAAAAGAAAGTCTCTTTGTGCTGAATTCGCTCGAAAAAACGCTAGGGTATAAACCCCAACTGTCCTCCCAGTGGTCATTATAATTAAGGTCAACGTCCTTCCGATACGAGTACATCCCCAATACCCAGTTTATATCATTCGGAAGTTCCGCTTTTCCTCTGGAAGAAACTCGAATATCTAAGCCATAGCTATCCCTTTGCCTCTCATTATTTTCGCCACCACGAACACCGCTTTTATCGAAATTGGACCAGTCCCAGTCAAATCCATATTCAAGATCAGTATCTTCGCGGAAAAGGTTGACGTTGAAAGTAAATAGGTCTGATTCATTTACGATGTTGAAGGCAAGAGCATTAGACTGCTGCCGATCGTGCCCTGGTTCGTCCGAGTCTGTATATCGAGTATTGTCCAAAGAGAAAGCGTCGTAGCCATTATCGGTATCATAAGATGATAACGTAACATCTACCCGCGTCTTTTCGGTTGCACGCCAGCGAATTTTCCCTTTGAGCATTTGTTCATCGAAATTGTTAGAATCATCTATCGACAGAAAGTTATTCTTGATAAAACCATTACTTGTAAATCGTTGAAAAGCTAACCTTCCGCTTAGGGTTTGCGAAATAGGCCCACTGATTACAGCCCCAAAAACTGCGTTACTGTAAGTCCCCGTACCAAAGGACAACATACTTTCAAACTCATCTGAAGGTGGATTTGACTCAAGCAGTATTAGACCCCCTAAAGCATTTGACCCAAACGCTGTTCCTTGAGGCCCCCTAAGTATTTCAATTTGTCGAATATCGAATAAAGTTCCAGCAAGACCTATCCCGCTAAAATCTACTCCATCGATAATTAATCCGACTGATGTATCAAGAGGATCTTTAAACTGACTTCTTTCTCCGATACCGCGTATTTGAACAAAACGGCCTCTGGATGCACCTGATGCGAAATTAACGTTAGGTGCTATACCTAACAGCTGATCGAAATGCTGTATTTGTATAGATTGGATATCTTCTTCTGTTAATACCGTAATACTTGCTGGCAATTTTGAAAGTTCGGTATCGCGTAAGACTGCTGTTACCACTATTTCGTCAATGGTTTCACCAAGGGTTTTCGGGATGCTCATTACGAGCAGGACTACTAGCAATATTTTCATGAGTCTCTCCAACTGTTAGAAAAGACCCGGTATGTGACGAGGTGGTAGATGGCACTTACATCCTTTTCCTACGCCGGCATTAACCGGATCAGGTTCTGGGGTTTACTACAGGGAAATCTGCTCGTGTAGCATCTCAGGTGTTGACCACCCCCAAGGAACTGTCAATATTCTATGACATAATTAGGTAGGGATACGAGTACTAAACTACTTTTTTACAAATAAGCACTCTTATACTTATTTAACATTTTAACTGTACTCCTTCTTGAACTATGCTTCTACTAGTCATTTTTAGACATAACCCCATGCGAAATTTAAAAGTGCTTATTGTTGGAGCGGGAATCGGGGGCTTAACTTCTGCGCTCTGTCTTGCTGGTAAGGGACACTCAGTAACGATCCTCGAGCAGAGTGATGTTGATGACTCCGGAGCTGGTATTCAGCTCAGTCCCAACTGTTCTAGGGTTCTATATCACCTAGGTTTAGAAGATGGTCTTAGTCTCAACGGGTGTCAGCCTGAGGCAGCAGAAATTAGGGACTGGAAATCATCGGAACTGATTGCCTCGTCCCCCTTGGGGACACTTCGTCAACTCACTGGATTCCCCTATTACCATATAGGCCGTGATGACCTAATAAGACTATTGTTAGAAAAGGTTACAGAGGAACCACTTATTGAGTTACGACGTAATACGAGGGTTGTTAAATTCGTCCAGTATTCAACTGGTGTTTCGGTTTCAGGTGACGATATAGAGATTTCGGGAGATGTTTTGCTTGGTGCTGATGGGATTCACTCTAGAATAAAGCAGTTACTGTTCGGAGAGAGAAAACCACGTTTTACTGGAAATTATGCATGGCGCGCTACTATACCTGTAGAAAAGTTACCATCTGAGTTCATAACGCCGGTTGTGAAATTGTGGTGGGGCCCAAAAAAGCATTTTGTGCACTACCCTATAAAACACGGGAAATATTTAAACTGTGTCGGTATTGTTGAGAATAAAAAGTGGGGTACGGAGGAATGGACCGCGATAGGTGAGCACAAAGAATTTCTGAGGGATTTTGAGAACTGGCATGAGGATATTATTACGTTAATTGAGCATACTAACCCCTTGGCTTGCTATAAGTGGGGCTTATTTGACCGGTATCCACTAACGAGTTGGAGTGGTGGTAGGGTCGCTTTACTGGGAGATGCCTGTCATCCAACTTTACCCTTCTTGGCGCAGGGTGCAGCGATGGCCATTGAAGATGCTGCTGTCATCGCTGATTGTCTGGAACGTTGTGAAGAACTTGAGATAGGACTAAAACTCTATGAGTCGTTGAGAAAAAAGCGCACTACGAGAATACAATTTATATCACGTCAGAACGCAAACATTTTCCATATGTCTGGGCTGCTTGCGAAACTGCGTAATAAGTTGGCTCCGATTATATTAAGAGATAGGATGCATTGGATTTATAACTATGATCCGCTAAGCGTGGTGTGATATTTCTACAATGATTATGATTTTGAATCAGATTAGTATTGGTATAAGTACGTTAAAGTTCCCAAGCCGCTTTTCTAGAGTTTTTTATAAGGCAGTCAAGTTTGTATAAAGATATGAGAGTTTTACTTCTCAGTTCATGCTTTCTATTGGTTACTCCATACGTTTGGGCAGAAGAAGTTAGGATCGCAGTCGCAAGTAATTTTTCAATAGTATCTGTTCCTCTCAGCAGGGTATTCACTCAAACAACTGGCCACGAGGTAATAATGAGCTATGCCTCAACGGGTAAGCTATATGCACAAATAGTTAATGGTGCTCCTTATGATATTTTTCTCGCAGCTGACTTGGTGCGGCCACTAAAATTAGAAACGGAATTACTCTCTGTACCAGGTACACGGTTTACATATGCTGTTGGTCAGCTTGTCTTATGGAGCCCAAAAAAATCTATTGATGTGGATATAGCACTGAGAGAGATGGAGTTTCGTCATTTCGCTATTGCTAACGAAAAATTAGCTCCTTACGGTCGTGCCGCGATGGAATACCTCAGCTATTTGGGGTTGTGGGATAATATTCAGAAACAGCTAGTACGGGGCGAAAATATTAGTCAAGCTTTCCATTTTGTTGCTACTGAGAGTGCACAGTTAGGGTTAGTTGCGAAAGCTCAAGCTATAAATCGAGAAGGGACCTATTATTTAGTGCCCGATAGTCATTACTCCGCAATACAACAGCAGGCCGTGTTGTTACAGGAAAAGCTAGCAGCGAGAATGTTTATGACGTTTCTTCAGTCTAGTGAGGGGAAAGCCATTATTAAAAACCATGGATACCTAACCCCATGATGTTTACAGAAGCTGATATCGTAGCATTATTTGTGACTGTAAAACTGGCTTTTATAAGCACCCTAATTCTACTTTTGTTCGGGACACCATTTGCTTGGTGGTTGTCCAGAAGCAAGTGGCGCTTTAAATTTTTGATTGAGGCTATAGTGGCTTTGCCACTTGTCCTTCCACCAACTGTATTGGGATTTTATCTTCTGATTGGACTCAGTCCTTCAGGTCCTATTGGGACCTTGAGCTCATCAGTAGGTATAGGTTCTCTAGCTTTTACCTTTCCAGGACTTGTTATAGGATCGGTACTTTATTCCATGCCATTTGTGGTCCAGCCGTTACAGGATGGTTTCCGAAATGTCGGAGTTTCTCGATTAGAAGCCGCTTCAGTTTTAGGGGCTTCACCATTAGATCGATTCTTTACAGTTGCAGTCCCGCTGGCTAGGCCGGCTTTTGTGACTGCATCAGTCCTTGGTTTTGCCCATACTCTGGGTGAATTTGGTGTGGTGCTTATGATTGGTGGCAATATACCAGGGGAGACACAAGTGGTCTCGATTGCTATCTATGATCATGTTGAGATGCTGGATTACAACAAAGCGCATTTACTCTCTGGCGTTTTATTACTTCTATCATTTCTGATTTTAACTCTGGTATATCGTAATCGCGGTTTTAAAGTGGTGGCGTCATGAGTATTTCTGCACGTTTTGACATTTATCGAGGCAGATTTAGCCTAGGAGTTGATATAGCAATTCCAGAAAGTGGTATAACAGGATTGTTTGGGCCCTCGGGATGCGGAAAAACAACGTTATTGCGTGCGATTGCAGGTTTGGATCATTTTCCCAAAGGTCATCTAAGAATTGGTGATCAGATTTGGCAAGATACAGCTACTTTTATACCAACTCATAAACGTATGGTTGGTTATATTTTTCAGAAATCCAACTTATTTACTCATCTGACTGTAAAGAACAACCTTAATTATGGACTATCCAGAGTCCCAAAAGGTCATGGGTTATCGATGGGCACAATTATCGATTTGTTGGGGATCAGTGGCCTAATGGATCAATATCCGGCCACTTTATCGGGCGGAGAACAGCAAAGGGTTGCTATTGCACGGGCGATTCTGGCCAGCCCCCGTTTGCTCTTGATGGATGAGCCCCTAGCTTCATTGGATCTAGATCGGAAGTTAGAGATTATTCCCTATATTGAGGTGCTCAATCGTGATCTACGTATGCCAATTATTTATGTGAGTCATGATCGAGATGAGATCGCCCGGTTGGCGGACCATCTCTTGTTAATGGATGATGGGAAAATTATTTCTTCTGGTCCGATAGCAGACGTGTTAACGCGAGTCGAGCTCCCGCTGGCACAGGGTGCTGAGGCAGAATCAATCATAAGAGCAAAAGTAAGAGATTACGATTCAAAATATCAACTCACAATATTAGAATCATCTTTTGGTCGAGTACTCGTTCCGGGAAAAAAATTAGAAGTGGGTAGGGATGTACGACTTAGAATTCCCGCAAGGGATGTCAGTCTGACATTAGCACACCAAACAGATACAAGTATCCTAAATATTTTTTCTACTACGGTCGATCAGGTCTTTGGGGAAAACACTCCAGAGGTTATGGTAAAAGTAAAGACTGGAGACACGGCAATTTTGGCAAGGATTACCCGCAGGTCTGCTGACAATCTGAAGTTGAAACCTGGTATGAAAATATTTGCTCAAACCAAAAGCGTTGCAGTTCTAGCCTAAACTGTCCTGAGGTTGCGGCTGAACAGTGCGAACATTCTTTCCCAGTGTCTTTCTGCGGACTCTTTGTCGTAAATACCCAACCGTTGAGGGAAAACAAAGCCATGCTTAGATCCCGGGTACCACTCAATCTGGTACTTAATATCAGTCTTGTTAAGGTGATCCTCTAGCGCTTTAATCTCAGTATTTTCAATATGGTCATCGTATTCCGCACATGCGAAATACATCTCGCCTTTAATTTTATGGGCGTTGAGGTGCGGAGAGTCCTTTGAATCGTTACACAGGTTGACACCATGAATCGATGCTGAGGCCCTAATCCGAGTTGATAGTTGCGATGCTGCAGCGAATGCGAAAGGACCGCTCATGCAGTATCCTACACACCCAATCGGTCCATCGCTAGCGTCTTTATCTTCTAAAGAGTATTGAATCAAAGTTTTGCAATCTCCGATGACCATTTGGTTGTTTAGTGCTGCCATATGTTGTCGCTGAGTGACTCTGGATTCCTCGGTAAAATCACTGACAAAATCTTTTGAGGTCCTATAGTACAGATTCGGAAGCATCACGTAGTAGCCTCCTGTAGCAAAGCGTCTTGCCATATCGTGCAGTTCCTCTCGCTTTCCAGGAGCATCCATTAAAAAAAGTATTATAGGGTGAGGTCCATTTACTTCAGGAACTGTCACGAAAGTTGTCATTAATCCATCAGGGGTTTGTATATCAAATTCTTTTTCTTTCATTTTTACCTCACTAATCTGTTGCTCACTAGATGTATTATCGGTCAGAGACATCGATCATACTAAGACCGTTGGCCGTTACCTTTTAATTAACTTAGTTTACCCGCGCTATTCATCTTCTTTACCTACCAGGTAGATATTTATGCTTACTAAATTTTATCGTTTATCCTGAACCAAGTGAAAGCAAAGATAATTTCGCGTAGCATTAGAACTAATTACTTTAGCTAAGAAGGGCGTCAAAAAATGTCAGAACGCAAAACTAATGGTGGGCTTCGCATCGCCAAAGAACTGTATGATCTTGTTTCTGACGAGATTATTCCTGGAACTGATATTGACCCAACCGTATTTTGGGAGGAGTTGGCGACGATTTGTAAGGAGTTGGTGCCCCGTAATAAAGCTTTGCTGAAGCAACGTGACGAATTTCAAGAGCAAATTGATAAGTGGCATCAATCAAGTCGTGGCATAACTCATGATCCGGAAGCGTACAAAACATTTCTGAGTGAGATAGGTTATTTGGAGCCAGAAGGCGAGGATTTCGAGATCACCACTGAAAATGTCGATGAAGAAGTAGCTCTAATGGCCGGGCCACAACTGGTTGTTCCGGTAATGAATGCACGATATGCCTTAAATGCTGCCAATGCGAGATGGGGAAGTCTCTACGATGCTCTATACGGTACTGATGTAATCCCTGAGACCCCAGGAGCTGAAAAAGGCAACATTTATAACCCAGTCCGCGGAGACAAGGTGATCGCCTATGCAACAGAATTCCTTAACGCAAAAATACCTCTTCTTGGAGTGAAGCATGAGGATGTTTCTCGGTACACTATCAAGGGGCGTGGTTTGGTCTGTGAATTGGAATCGGGACAGTCAACAAAACTAGAGGATGAATCACAGTTTTTAGGGTATCTGGGAGAGGCCACTGATCCTACCAGTATTTTAATGGTTCATAACGGACTGCATATCGAGATTCAGATAGATCGTACTGATGTCGTGGGACAGATTCATAAAGCAGGTGTTAAAGATATAGTTCTCGAGTCCGCTCTTACTACTATCCAAGACTGCGAGGATTCAGTAGCAGCGGTAGATGCGGAAGATAAGACATTGGTGTATCGCAATTGGCTTGGCTTGATGAAGGGAGATCTTGCAGAGGAGTTTGAAAAAGAAGGTTCGGTTATTCGACGTACGCTTAACCCAGATAGAATTTATAAATCGCCCGATGGTGGTTCCATTACCCTACATGGCCGCAGTCTTCTTCTAGTTCGCAATGTGGGTCATCTTATGACTAATGATGCGGTTCTCCTTGAGGATGGTAGCGAAATCCCGGAGGGTATCCTGGATGCAATGATCACTAGTTTGGCAGCGATTCACGATCTGAAAAGTAATGGAGATATTACAAATTCTCGAAAAGGGAGCGTGTATATCGTCAAGCCAAAGATGCACGGTCCAGATGAAGTGGAGTTTACGGTAGATCTTTTTGCTCGTGTAGAAAAAGCCCTAGGACTACCAATGTGTACTCTTAAAGTTGGGATTATGGATGAAGAAAGGCGAACAACGCTGAATTTGAAGGAGTGTATCCGAAGGGCCAAAAGTCGTGTTATTTTTATTAACACTGGGTTCTTGGATCGTACTGGTGATGAAATTCATACTAGTATGGAAATGGGTCCAATGGTCAAAAAGACAGTGATGAAGCAACAAGTCTGGATCAATGCATATGAGGATTGGAACGTTGACGTAGGGCTCGAGGCTGGTTTCTCGGGTCGAGCACAGATAGGCAAAGGCATGTGGCCGATGCCTGATGAGATGTCCCAGATGATGGAGCAGAAATTGGGACATGCTGAATCGGGAGCAAACACCGCTTGGGTGCCATCGCCAACAGCGGCAACCTTGCATGCGATGCATTACCATATGGTGAGCGTCCCTAGTCAGCAAGAAAAACTTCGAGCTCGTTCCCGAGCAGCGTTGAGTGAGTTATTAACCATTCCGGTCTTATCGGGAGAAAATCTTTCTAGTGAGGAGGTAGCCAGAGAACTTGAGAACAATGCCCAAGGAATTCTTGGCTATGTGGTTCGGTGGATCGATCAAGGAGTTGGTTGTTCAAAAGTGCCTGATATCAATGACGTAGGATTAATGGAGGACCGAGCGACGCTGCGTATATCATCTCAGCACATATGTAATTGGTTGCGCCATGGGATCTGTTCAGAGAATGAGGTTCTTGAAATATTGAAAAAAATGGCTGCGGTCGTTGATAGCCAGAATGCCGGTGATGATCTTTACCGTAATATGTCGCCTAATTTTGAGAATAGTGTTGCATTTCAGGCAGCCTGCGATTTGGTCCTAAGGGGAAGGGAGCAACCAAATGGTTATACAGAGCCAATCCTTCATGCCCGCAGAAGACAGGCGAAGAAACTATATAGTAAATAGCTTATTATCGTTGGTGATTATAGTATCTCTGGCTGGATCTAGTGTCCTAGTAAACTTTTAAAGGCTGCCTGTTGCTTTACTGTCATATCAGAGAATATAGGGACACCCCAATTAGTTTCTGGGTAATCGTCAAGCTCTGGAGAGCGCTTTAATCGCCATCTATGATCAGGATTATTTCCAAGGGCCTCGCCTATACCTGGTGGCCAAACAGGACACTCCTTGCGATCATGTTTCTGTGATCCGCATGCTGGACATCTAGGTGGATCTCCGGTTCCCTTAAGCGATGACTCAAGGGACCACTTGCCGTTACCTATCCCGATTTCCTTAAGTTCACGACGGAGTTTTACCTGCGCCCTCCCTCGTTCTTGGCTACCTATGGTATTAAACGGTAGGTAGGAAGAGTGCGCAATAAGGGCCCAGTCGACTGCAACGTGAAAACCTGGAAGCCTCAAACAATCTTCCGGGATAAATGGCCCACCTGAAACTTTTCCATCTACTATCATTAGGTGATAGCCAGCTATATCTCTGTTGCCCAAGAGCCGTTCCGGTATGTGAGTATACTCTTCACTGAAACCCCAAGAATATTCACTGAGGTCGAGCTTTGCATCAGTAATCAGCGCCACGCCTAATTGAGAAGCAAATTCACACCACCGTAAACAGCCAAACTCCCATTTCTCGAATTTGGACATAGCTAAAACCCTCTCTCTTCGACCCCTATTACCTTAACTCTATTTAAAGTTTCAGCCCAGTTCTCTCCTATTTAGTGGCGCCCTGAGCAGGATTCGAACCTGCGACCCTCCGCTTAGGAGGCGGATGCTCTATCCTGCTGAGCTACCAGGGCGTAACCCAATCATATCAA
>MDTB01219736.1_pt1 | contig 18156 bp, 19 predicted proteins | sample 811161 | NCBI WGS metagenome assembly MDTB01 (sample SAMN05326650, study PRJNA326480) | marine metagenome | isolation source: seawater | place: Mediterranean Sea | collected 2009
ACGAAAAAGAAGGCCACGACGAGCATGAAGAAGCGGGCCATGACGATCACGAAGGCCATGACCATGGCGGTAACGACCCCCATATGTGGCTTGATCCGGAGAATGCCAAAATCTGGCTCGATACGATCGCCTCTGAACTTGGACACATCGATCCTGAAAATGCTGACCGTTATGCTGCAAATGCAAAATCCGCGAAGCAGCAGATCACGCAGGAAATGCATCACATCGAAGATCGCCTGAACACGGTCCACGGCAAAGGCTTTTTAGTGTTCCACGATGCTTATCAGTACTTCGAGAATCGGTTTGGTATCTTTGCAACAGGATCGATTTCCCTGGGTGATGCCTCAAAGCCGAGCTCCAGAAGACTTCAGGAGATAAAACACCATTTTGAAGAGGAAGGGATTCACTGCGTCCTTTCTGAGCCTCAATATTCATCGAAACTTATTACCAGCGTTTTCGGCGGCCACAAACCACACATCGGGGTAGTGGATCCCATTGGCATAGATCTAAAACTGGGCCCCGGGCTTTATCCACAGTTGCTTGCAAACCTTGCACTTGGGATTGCAGAATGTGTTAATCATTGACGATACCTGACCCAATATGAGCTCGAGGAAAGTACAATCTGAGTTGCCGGCGCGGGCCTTTCGTGTGCACGATCATGAAGAGTGTTCCCGCTCGCTGATGGACACAGCGCATGCCATTTGTGCTGAGCGGGGGCTTCGGCTGACGCCGGTGCGTGAGAAAGTTCTCGAACTCTTGCTGAAGTCGCACGCTCCGTTGGGTGCCTATGTAATATTGTCGGAACTTGCCGTGGCGGGGTTTCGTGCGCAGCCGCCGGTTGCGTATCGGGCGCTGGAATTTCTTGTCGAAAATGGGTTTGCTCACCGCATTGAAAAAATCAATGCATTTGTGGCTTGTAACCAGCCGGGCGAGGGACATGCTCCAGTGTTCCTGATCTGTAACGATTGTGGGCAGGTTGCAGAGACTTCGGAAAAAATCGGAAGTGGCTCGCTGAATCTCACCGCTCGTGCAATAGGTTTTGATATTCAGCATACTGTGGTTGAGGCTCAGGGACGATGTGCTGGATGTCGTGAACTGGCTCCGTTATGAGCCTCATTCAGGCCCAGGGCCTTGGCGTGCGTATAGGAGCGCGGCAGATCTTGCGCGATGTGAATCTTTCAGTTCGAAAGCGCGAGATTGTTACTGTTGTTGGTCCTAATGGTTCCGGCAAGACGACCCTGCTCAGAGTACTGATCGGGGCACAGACGTCTTCAGAGGGCGCGGTGGTTCGCGAAGCAGGTTTGAAGATTGGGTATGTACCGCAGCGCCTTGCGATCGACCAGGCTATGCCACTCACGGTAGCCCGTTGGCTCGCTTTGTCCGGGACAAAAGATCGCAATAGACACCTGCGGATTGCTGGGCAGGTGGGCATATCCGGTTTACTTAAGCAGCAGATGGTGTCGCTTTCCGGTGGAGAGTTTCAGCGGGCATTGCTTGCTCAGGCACTGCTGGTCCAGCCTGATCTGTTGGTGCTCGATGAGCCCACTCAGGGCCTAGATCAGCCGGCGGTGGCATCCTTTTATCGACTTATTGAGGAGGTTCGCAAGGATCTTAACTGTGCAGTACTGATGGTCAGTCACGATCTGCACGTTGTTATGCGATCTTCTGATCACGTGATCTGTCTGAACGGGCATGTCTGCTGTCAGGGCACACCGACACTGGTCTCTGCCGCACCCGAGTATCAGGCGCTCTTTGGATTTGATACCGAGGGCGCATTGGCGCTGTATCGGCATGAACATGATCATCGGCACGACCATGTCAAAGAGAGCGGCCACGATGCTGGATGATTTCCTTTGGCGTGCGACCCTGGCCGGCATCGCGCTCGCCCTAGCGGCCGGCCCGCTTGGCTGCTTTGTGGTCTGGCGGCGGATGGCATATTTTGGAGATGCCACAGCCCACGCCGCGATCCTGGGTGTCGCCCTGTCCCTGGGATTTTCCATTTCGATCTTTGTCGGGGTGCTCGTTGCAGCTCTTGCCATGGCCTTTATGATCCTTTCGTTTTCGGGGCGGATGTTCGCCGTTGATACTCTGCTTGGGGTTGCTGCACACGGATCTTTGGCCCTCGGACTGGTAGCGGTCACTTTCATTCCCGGCGTGCGTGTCGATCTCACCGCATACCTTTTCGGCGATATCCTCGCGGTGGGTTATGTCGACCTTCTGATTATCTGTGCCGGATCGGCGTCCATTCTGGTACTGCTGCGGCTGCGTTGGGAGCGACTGCTACTGCTTACCCTAAATGCCGACCTTGCGACAGCCCGGGGAATCGACACCCGACGGGAGAATATGATTTTGACCGTTATGCTGGCAGTTCTGGTTGCGGTCGCGATCAAGATCGTCGGGGCTCTGTTGATTACCGCCATGCTGATTATTCCTGCCGCGGCTGCGAGGCCCGTATCACGTACACCCGAATCGATGTCGGGTGTTGCAGTGGTCGCTGCAGTAGCGTCGGTCGTCGCGGGACTGTGGACTTCCTTTCAGTGGGATACGCCAACGGGCCCGAGCATCGTTGTCGCCGCCTCCGCCTTATTTGCATTGGCCAGTCTTTTTGCACTCGCCAGATCGAAGCACATGCGCTGATCCGCGGTATGTCCAGCCATTCAGTTGAGACTTATCCGACGCGCGCACAAGCGTTGGATCCGATTACGAAATCATTGGTGAAGGCGCTTGAGTCGGCACTGCAGCATAAAAGTCGGACTACTTTCGGGGTTTGTGGCGGCAGGTCGGCAGAAGCTTTGTTTCCGCTGCTCGCAGCATCTTCACTTCCGTGGACATCTATTGATGTCGTGCTCGTCGATGAGCGTTGGGTATCCACTCAAAGTGTCGAGAGTAATGAGAAACTGGTTCGCGATAACCTGCTGCAGGGTCATGCGACGGCTGCCACACTGGTCGGGTTGAAAACTCATCACGATCGAGCAGTCGATGCGCTAGATGCCGTGGAGCAGCGTCTCGACAAAGTCGAGCTGCCTATCGACGTGCTCCTCATCAGTATGGGAGACGACGGCCACATTGCCTCACTTTTCCCCAACGGGGTTGAAAATGGGCAAAACCACAGAAGGGTGGTAGCCACCACCTCTCCACTTCCTCCGCACGAAAGGATTAGTCTTAGTCCCTGGGTTTTACGGAATTCACAGCGGATTATTCTGCCGGTCTTTGGTGAAGGAAAGCAGGCTTTGTTTAATCAGGCTATCCAGGAGGGTCCAACCACGGAATACCCGGTGAGGCATGTCCTGACTCAAACGGACGCGCGCTGTGAGGTCTTCTTGGCTCCCTGATCGGTGCTTTTGCGGGCTTAAAGGGTGTGCTACTAGAATGTCCCTTAACGCTGGATTCTCTGCGCTGACCCGCATCTGGTAATAGGAAAAAACGATAAACAGTTTCAGGACATTGGTTGATTCGGGCGAATCGGGGTTTGACGATGTCTGCCGTTCGTTCACCTGGCAGATTCCGGCGTCTTTCAATATTGCTACAGCAGTTTGTGACCGTCATCGGGATATTTCTCACCGCCCCGCACTACTTTGTGAGACCGCATCCGGAACGAAGGTGCAGTACAGTTTCGCGGATCTCTATCGTCTTTCGAACCAACTCGCCAACGTTTTTTTGTCGATGGGCGTTGGCCCAGGGGACCGTATCGCGATCCTGCTACCTCAGCGGGTCGAGACTGGACTTTGTCACCTTGCCGCATGGAAGATCGGAGCTGTCTCTTTACCGCTTTCGGCGCTGTTCGGCACCGACGCGCTGCGCTATCGATTAGAGGACAGCGGAGCAAAGATTTTGGTTGGCGCGGCAGAGGGGGTGGAGAAAGTTCAGTCACTCCGTGATGAACTTCCTGAGCTTGAGACGATTATTGATTGTGATGACGGGAAAAGCGGCTTCTGGCCGTTACTCGACAGCGCAGCAAAGAACCTTGAGGCGGTGGGTACGCTGGCTGACGATCCTGCAATCGTAATCTATACCTCTGGAACTACCGGCCCGCCGAAGGGTGCGGTTCTGGCGCACCGCTGTCTGCTGGGAAACCTGACGGGCTTTGAACTGTCGCAGAACTTCTTTCCCCTCGAGGATGATCTGATGTGGACGCCGGCGGATTGGGCATGGACGGGAGGCCTGCTCGATGGACTGATCCCCGCGTGGTTTTACGGTCGTCCAGTGCTCGGTTATGACGGTGGACGGTTTGATCCGGAAAAAGCCTGTGACCTGATGGCGCGGTACCGTGTCCGTAATGCGTTTATTCCGCCGACGGCACTAAAAATGCTGCGCCAGATTGGGGATATACGCGATCTGGGGGTTCAACTTCGTAGCGTCATGTCTGCTGGAGAGTCGCTGGGCGCGAAGATTTATGAATGGGCTGAAGAGGCGCTCGGTGTTCAGATTAATGAAATGTGGGGTCAGACTGAATTTAACTACATTGTAGGTAACTGCTCGAAGATCATGCCGGTCAAGCCCGGCTCGATGGGAAAATCTTATCCCGGGCATCGCGTTGAACCCCTCGATGAGGCCGGTAACGTGCTTGCCGATGGGCAAACTGGTGAACTGTGTGCACTGCGTGACGATCCAGTGATGTTTCTTGGTTACTGGAAGCGTGATCAGGCCACGCAGGACAAGTTCATTGGGCGCTGGTGGTCAACCGGTGATGTGGGTTATCGGGACAGCGATGGCTATCTCTGGTTCGTGGGTCGGAAGGATGATGTTATTTCCAGCGCCGGGCACCGCATCGGTCCGGGCGAGATTGAGGACTGCATGCTGAAGCACCCAGCCGTAGTCCAGGCGGCAGCGGTGGGGACTCCCGATGATTTGCGTGGTGAAATCGTAAAAGCCTTTATCGTGCTTGCATCCGGTGAAGCACCCTCGGACGCCCTTCGGCAGAGCATTCAGGATAGGGTTCGTGGCGACCTTGCTGCCTACGAGTATCCCAGAGAGATTGAGTTTGTCAGCGAGCTGCCGATGACCACCACCGGCAAAGTGCGCCGAATTGAATTGCGCGAACGGGAAATTGCCCGCAAGCGTGATTCCTGATCCGCTTACGATCCAGCTGGAAGCATCCGGCCAAGCGGCCGCCCGCCAAGTAAATGCATGTGCAGGTGAAAGACTTCCTGATTGGCATGACGACCACAGTTCACCAGTAGCCGATAGCCATCGGTGTCGACGCCCTCAGATACTGCTAGATTCCGCGCTACGACGAACATGTGTCCAAGCGTGGCCTCGTCTTCTTCGGATACGTCGTTGACCGTTGGAATGATCTTATTGGGCACAATCAGGATATGGGTGGGCGCTTGTGGATCAATGTCCCGAAAAGCAGTTACTTGCTCGTCCTGGAATACGATATCAGCTGGCAGCTCGCCTTTGACGATCTTGCTGAATAGGGTGTCTTCTTGCATGGTTTTAGCCTGGTCGGTGGTTTGTGATTGGATTAGGTGCAGCCGGGTGGGATTGGTTCCCGGGACGATCTGCCTGTCCGGGGGATGGCCAACACGCTAAAATCCCGCCTTCGCTGTTCAGGAATTATCAGCAAACGGCAGGTGATCCCGACCAACCGGAGATTTTATAAGATGTCTTTCAAGGCTTTCAGAATACACCAGCAGGAAAAAGGTGTCAGCACGGGGTTTGAGCAAATGGAGGTCGATGACCTCACTGAGGGTGATGTGGTCGTTCGCGTTGCCTACTCGGGAATCAACTTTAAGGACGCGCTGGCCGCGACAGGGAAGGCCAAGATCCTGAGAGTGCCGGACCTCAATGGCGGTATCGATTTCTCCGGTACAGTCGAAAGCAGCGAGAATGCGCAGTTTAGTGCGGGCGATCGCGTTCTGGTATGCGGCTGCGGCCTTTCTGAAACCCGCGATGGTGGTTATTCACAAGTGGCCCGTGTGCCGGCTGGATGTGTTGTACCCGTTCCGGAGAGTCTTGAACTTCGCGACGTGATGGCAATGGGCACCGCAGGTTTTACTGCCGCCATCGCCATGATTCGGCTCGAGGAAAACGGTCAGAGCCCCGATCACGGCCCGGTGATTGTCACCGGTGCTACCGGCGGTGTCGGCAGCATCGCTGTCGATATGCTGGCAGGAAAGGGCTTCGAGGTAGTTGCATTGACCGGAAAGCCAGACCAACATGATTATCTGAAACAACTCGGCGCAACAGACTTTGTTAACCGCCATGAACTTGAGATGGGTACCCGACCTCTGGAGAAGGGCCTGTGGGGCGGCGCTGTTGACAATGTCGGCGGCGAGACACTGGGCTGGCTGACCCGGACGGTCAAGCCGTGGGGCAACGTCGCATCGATTGGTAATGCCAGCGGAATCAAGCTTGAAACTACTGTTATGCCCTTTATTCTGCGCGGAGTTTCTTTGCTGGGTATCAACTCGATCGAGATGCCTGAGGCGCTTCGCCATCAGGCCTGGCAACGCCTGGCAGATGACCTGCGTCCTGCCCATCTCGACCTGATTGCACCGAGAACCATTGAGTTTGATGATCTGCCGGGAGCTTTTGATGCCTACCTGACGGGGTCCGTTACGGGCCGTATGGCAGTCAGGATCGGCCATTGATTCGTTCAGTAGATGTTAAGCCTTCGGATTATTCACGCGGCGATTACCGGTATTGGCAACAGGTCAGTACCCGGTGGGTCGATAACGATGCCTATGGGCACATTAATAACGCGGTGTACTTTAGTTACATCGATAGCGTCGTGAACCAGTTCCTGATTGAGCATCAGTTGCTGGATATCGAAAAGAGCGAGGCAATTGGCCTGGTTGCGCAGTCGCAGTGCCAGTTCTTCCAGTCGCTGTCTTACCCTGGTATCGTTGATTGCGGCTTGCGGGTAACACATCTGGGCAACAGCAGTGTCAGTTACGAAGTGGGCATGTTTGCAAAAGATGAAGAAGTTGCCGCTGCGGTCGGCGGATTTACCCATGTGTTTGTCGACCGGGATCAGCGCCGGCCGCGACCGCTGCCAGGGCCAATGCGATCGACACTTTCAACACTTGCCTGAAAATCCCAACAACTTATTTAAATGTACCGAGAAAACTTAAAAGGCGCTGCCTTCTGGAAGTCTCCCCGAAAGGCCATCACCCTGCTGGGTATGTCGGGGTCGGGCAAGACTACGCTGGCGTCGCGATTGCCGCGACAGACCTGGTTTCATTATTCGGGCGACTACCGGATTGGAACGCGTTATCTGGATGAGCCCATATTGGATAACGTCAAGCGCGAAGCGATGCGGGTGCCGTTTCTGGCAGAGCTGTTGCGCTCTGACTCGATTTATCTTTGTCACAATATCTCGGTCCACAATCTCAAGCCTGTAGCCAGCTTTCTTGGGATGATCGGTAATCCCGAACTGGGTGGGCTGTCGGTGGAAGAATTCAAACGCCGTCAGGGACTTCACCTGGAAGCCGAGATTAGAGCCATGCTGGACGTAAGAGCCTTTATTGCGAAGGGGCATGACACCTACGGATACCCACATTTCATTAATGATGCGGGAGGCAGTTTGTGCGAACTGGATAAGCCAGGCGTACTCGAACAGCTCGCTGAAGATACGCTTATCGTATATCTCAAACCCTCGGATACGATGCTCAGCCAGATCGTCGAGCGGTCTTTGCTTGAGCCCAAGCCGATGTATTACCAGAACCGGTTTCTTGATCAGGTATTGCCTCAGTATCTTGATGAGCAGAACCTGTCAAAGCCAGAAGAGATCGTGCCGGATGACTATTTCCGCTGGATGTTCCCTCGACTTGTTGAGCATCGGCTTCCGCGGTATCAGGAAATTGCCGACCGGTATGGAGTGGTGTTGGAGGCTGAGCGGATTGACGATATCCGCGGTGAGACCGAGTTTCTTGAGCTGATCTGTGAGACCTTGGGCTAAAGATGCCGATCGTTGCTAATACGGGCCTGCCGAGTTTTGAGCGTTTTCAACGCGAAGGCGGAGATGTGCTGTCGCTGGAGCGTGCAGGTGCCCAGGATATCCGCGAAATGCACATTGGCCTCATGAACAATATGCCGGATGCCGCCCTGGAGCCCACAGAACGACAGTTTCTTCGACTGGTTGGTGGCTGTAACCGGATAGCCCAGTTTCATATTTATCCTTTCTCTCCTCCTGATGTTTCCAGAGGTGAGGCCGCCCAGGCACATATTGAAAAGTACTATTATGATTTTGATCAACTTCGCGAAGAGGGGCTCGACGCGTTAATCGTAACCGGTGCCAACCCGGTCTGTGAACAGTTGCCGGATGAAGAGTTCTGGAATCCCATGTGTGAGGTGCTCGACTGGGCTGTTGAACAGGTGACATCGACACTTTGCGCTTGCCTTGCCACCCACGCTGCCTTTTTGCATTTTCATGGAATTGAACGTCAGCCGTTGCCGGCAAAGCGATGGGGGGTGTTCCCGCATCGCGTAGTGATGGAGCATCCTCTGGTCCGGGGTATCAATACCCGTTTCGATGTGCCCCATTCTCGCTGGAACGATATCAGCCCGAAGGAGATGAACCGGGTTGATCAACTCGTGCTGGTTGAAAGCCCCGACGCGGGCGTGCATCTCGCCACCAGTGCGGACGGTTTGCGCCTGGTGTTTTTCCAGGGCCACCCCGAATACGACAGCTTTAGTCTGCTTAAAGAGTACAAGCGGGAAGTGAACCGGTTTCTTTCCGGTGAACTGGATGTTTACCCGCCATTTCCGGCTAACTATTTCACCGAGGAGGTTTTTCCTGTGCTGGACACCTTTCGCCAGGAGGCGGAACTTGCCCGAGAGCAGAACAAAAGCGCTAGGGCGTTTCCAGAGCAGGATGTCCCCGTTGATAACACCTGGGGAGACACGGGCAAGATCGTCTTTAATAACTGGCTTGGGGCGATCTACCAGTTGACCGACCGTGACCGGCGCAAACCCTTTATGCCGGGTGTCGATCCCGAGGACCCGCTGGCCAGTATTTTCTAAAAAACACCGGTTTTAAGAAGAAAACCCAAGATGGGCTGCCGCCCACAAAAAGTGGGATTTCTGTTATTATCTAGTCACGCGCCGATTTGATGTCCAGCTTGCAGGCGCTTTACAAGTTTGCTAAAGCGAGTGCTTGCCAATGGACCCGCTCTAGCAATAACGCCGGTGCGGGTCTTTTTGTTGGTGTTTCCAAGATAAACCGACGCGCGCCAGCTCGGAAATTTGAGGAAACACTATGCCGAAAAACCGGTTTGAACAACTGCTTCTTGAGCGCGACTGGTTGCTCGCAGATGGCGCGACGGGGACCAACTATTTCTCCATGGGCCTTCAGTCAGGCGATGCGCCTGAGCTTTGGAATGTTGATCACCCTGATCGTGTCTCGCGGTTGCATCAGCAGTTTATCGATGCCGGGGCCGACATCGTGTTGACTAACAGTTTTGGTGGTTCAGCTTATCGACTCAAACTTCATCAAGCCCAGAACAGAGTCATCGAGCTTAATGTAGCTGCGGCACAGGTTGCCCGGGCCTGCGCGGATACGTCGGGGCAGACAGTGATCGTGGCGGGTTCCATGGGGCCGACCGGTGAGATTCTTGAACCGGTAGGGACTTTATCAGTGGAAGCGGCACAGAGCGCTTTCGCGGAACAGGCCCAGGCCCTCGCCGATGGCGGCGCCGACGTAATCTGGCTGGAGACAATGTCCTCCAAAGAGGAGTTGCAGGCGGCCGGGGCAGGCGCGGCCGAATGCCGGCTGCCGGTCGTGGCAACCATGACATTCGACACCAATGGCAGCACGATGATGGGCGTGCCTCCGCCGCGACTCGTGGAGTTATATCGGGAGACAGTGCCCCGGCTAGCGGCCTACGGCGCCAACTGCGGCGTGGGCGCGGCGGATCTAGTCGGCACCTTGATTGCAATGCGTTCTCACGCGGGGGCGGCAGATATCCTGGTGGCTAAGGCAAACTGTGGTATTCCGCAGTTTGTCGATGGGGAGATCCAGTACAGTGGAACGCCGGAACTGATGGCCGAGTATGCTCGTCTCGCTCGCGATTGCGGCGCGCGGATAATTGGGGGTTGCTGCGGTACGACTCCTGTGCACCTTGCTGCGATGCATCGTGCGTTGTTGGAGCACAATCTTCGGTCAGCTCCCGACATAGAAGCGGTGGTGGAGGCGCTCGGTCCAGTTACGGCAGGCACCCGGTCCGCTGGTTCGGATTCGCCCGAGACACACGTTGAGAAAAGACGCAGCCGCGGGGGGCGAAGGCGCCGCGCATAGAATCAGTATTTGACAAAGATGCTATTCTGCCGGGATGAAACATGCCTTTATCATGGATCCCCTAGAGGGGGTCAAGCCGCATAAGGACACCACTTATTTTCTGATGCTCGCCGCCTGCGAGCGCGGGCACGAGGTGTTTTTCGTCGACCCCGCGACGCTGTCTCTGCAGCATAGTGAGGTTCATGCCACGGTTGTAAAGGCCAAAGTCTCAAGGGACCAACAGCAGCCTTTTGTCGTTGAGTCCAAAGGCTCGTACGCGCTTGGCACCATGGACGCTGTCTGGATTCGGCAGGACCCTCCATTTGATCGAAGTTACTTTTATGTCACTCTGTTGTTGGATCAACTGCCCGACCGAGTCCAGATTATCAACAGACCGGTCACAGTCCGTAACTGGAACGAAAAACTCGCTGCACTGCGCTATCCAATGTTCACGCCGGCTACTCTCGTCTCCAGAAGCATGCAGGAAATTTCCGAGTTTTTGAAAGAGCAGAAGCGGATCACCGTGAAACCGATTGATGGCCACGGAGGCAAGGGCATCATTTTTCTGAATTCAGAGGACAATAAGCTATCAGAGCAGTTGGATAGCGCAACCCACGGAGGGCGCCACTGGGTGGTTGCCCAGCAGTATTTACCGGCCGCACGCGAGGGCGACAAGCGTATTTTGCTGTTGGACGGTGAACCGCTGGGCGCGATTTTGCGTCTTCACGCTGAGGGCGTTGAGCTCAATAACCTCGATCAAGGCGGGAGTGCCGAGCCAGCGGCACTGGATGAGCGTGATCGTCAAATCTGTGAGGCGATGCGGCACGATCTTGTTACGCATGGAGTGCGTTTTGCTGGAATCGATGTGATCGGCGGGATGTTGATCGAGGTCAATATCACCAGCCCGACGGGACTTCAGGAGATGAGTCGCTTTGACAAGGTGGACTATCATCACCGTGTGATGGCGTCCTTTGAGTCGTAAGAGTTACTCGCCCAGCACCAGACCCTCGCGGCGCGGATCTGCGCCACCCAGAAGTTGTCCCGAAGGAAGCAATTGGATCATGTGTAGGCCGCTGTTCATGTCTCGGACCCGGACCTCATGCCCAAAATTCGTCAACGCAGCCTTCAGGGTTTCCGCACCGTGATGTGATTCAAGGTCTGTTGCCCCGTTGCGGTTGCAAAAGTGGGGCATCGACACTGCCTGCTGTGGGTTCATCGCCCAGTCCATGACCCCCACGAGGGCCTGAACAACATAACAGATAATCCGGCTACCCCCAGGGGACCCTGTCACCAGCATCGGTGCTCCCTTTGAGTCAAAGACAATGGTCGGCGCCATTGAACTGCGGGGTCGTTTGCCGCCCTCAACCCGATTCGCGATCGGCCGGCCTTCTCTACTCGGTCTGAAGGAAAAATCTGTCATTTCATTGTTGAGCAAAAATCCCTGCGTCATGAGCATGCTGCCGAACCCTGATTCGATCGTTGTCGTCATCGAGACAATATTGCCCTTCGCATCGACGATGCTGAAATGGCTGGTGCCGGCCGGCTCGAACTGTTGCATCGATGCTTGCGCGGTAGTTATGCCGGGAGGATCGCCTGGCAGCGCCTTGCCGATGGAAGTCGCCGGCTGAATCAGTTGGCTCCGGCCTTGCAGGTAATCCGCATTCAGCAACCCCTCAACCGGAACCGCAACAAAGTCGCTGTCTGCCATATAGCGGGCACGGTCGGCATAGGCCAGACGCGATGCTTCCAGAATAAGATGCATGCCCTCAGGACTGGACCCCAGGTTCTTGAGATCGAATCGCTCAATAAGCTGAAGAATCTGACCAACAGTTAGCGCTCCTGAGCTCGGCGGACCCATCCCGCATACAGCCGTTCCACGATAGTGGGCACATACCGGTGGTCTCGATAGAGTCTCGTAGTTAGTAAGATCCTGGGCGGTCATCAGCGCAGGTCTACGGGAATCCTCCTGAAGCGATTCGATCAGTTTTGAGCCAATTATGCCTTCGTAAAACGGAGTGATACCTTCGTTTGCAATGATCTCCAGGGTGTCTGCAAAAGCTGGATTACTCAGGCGATGGCCCGCGGGGAGGGGGTTGCCTTGTTCAGTAAAAAAATATTCTCGGGTACCTTCGAAGCGTTGCAAAGACGCTTGCGCACCTTCGATTGATTTTGCCATTCGGGGAGAGACGAAAAATCCTTCACGTGAAAGTGCGATCGCCGGCTTAAAAAGGTCTGCCCAGGAGTGATTGCCAAACTGCTGATGCACCGTATGCAGCAGATGCAGAGTGCCGGGGACGCCCACCGCTCTTGCCCCCAGGCGCGCCTCGCGCCACTTCATGACGTTCCCGGTTTCATCTCTAAAGTAATCAGCATCTGCAGCTGCTGGGGCTGTTTCCCTTCCGTCGAAACTGAAAAGCGTTTGATCTTTGGCATCCCAGTAGAGCATGAATGCGCCGCCCCCAATTCCTGAAGACTGAGGTTCGACAAGATTTAAGATAAGTTGTGCAGCTACGGCCGCGTCCACCGCGGTACCACCACTTTTAAGTACGTTTCTTGCCGCCTCGGTCGCAAGCGGATGAGCGGTGACGGCCATGAACTGGTTTGCAAATACCGCTTCTTTGGACTGCCAACCTGTCGCCGGTTCAGGCTGAGGTATAGAGGTGGATGCAGATGCAATCATGGATCCGGTAAGGAGCAGGATGAGTGTCGCAAGTGTTGTTTGACTGACTAATGAATGAAGTTGCATAGGCTGTACTGACAGGTTGTGCCAATTTACGGGGATCAATCGTTCGGTGTTAGGGGTTTTAGGAACTGTTTCGGGCACCATATCACACGGGTGCGGCAAAGCCGGTCCCAGTTGCTGTGTTTTGAATCGCCCGGCATCCAGAAAAATCCCACTCCTAGTGTCATGGTCGAAAGACATAGCCCGATAAACCGCTTGAGCGCATGACTCCAGCCGAGGCTGTGTTCACTCAGTTTTATAACCCTTATATGCCAGGCCTTCATACCAAGCGTCTGTCCGCCGTTGACCCAGAAGCCGCCAAAATAGGCGAAGCACACGGTCAATAAATAGAGACGCTTTATCCACAGTCCGAGCAACGTTCCCTCGGTAATCTGATCGAACCAGGGCAGAGGCAAGGCCGCGATAAATAAGATGCCCAACAGGACAAAGATATCGTAGAGCAATGCACCTAAACGCCGACCCAATCCTGCGTCAGGATAGGAGATTCCGGGCACTCCGCTCATAAAATCAAAAGTCCGATTGCCGCTCGTGGATTTGGAAAAGATTCAGAAACATCATGCTTATCCAGAACTTTTTAACAAGTTATCCACAATTTTATGAACAATGATCAAGAACGAATGAACTGGCGTCCCCGGCAAGATTCGAACTTGCGACCTATCGCTTCATACCCCTTCAGTTTTCACTGCCAGCCCTGCCTGGGTCTGTTCGGGGTCTGGACTTTATCTTCACCGTTAGGTATCAGGCCCGTAGGTGCTGCCCGTCAAGTCTCTACACCTTCCCGCCAGGGCGGGCTTGGCTCGGTATTGCCACCACCGAAAGTGCTGAGGTTTCACCGAGTTTGAGCAGATTCACGCAGACTGTTTCCAGATGCTGGTGCCCAGTTACCTAGGAGGCGATTGCTCTATCCTGCTGAGCTACGGGGACGCAGTGGTCAGTATACCAAGGCGGGTAATCGAGCGAAAAACGCTTTTTATACAAACAGAGGTGGACGCAGGGATTCGAGCGCGCTAGCCGGGCCCCCGGTTATCGGGGCAACAGAATTATTGCTGGGGCAGGTAGGTATCTGACCAGCGCAGCACGACGTTAAACGAAACCGAGATCCGGAACGGTTGGGAAAGATTAGGGTGTACCAGATGATGCACAAACGCTGGCCAGAGCATGATTTCACTGGCACGAGGCTGCACCCGGTATTCGGGGTCGACCTGGCCATCAGCTTTGATCGCCGTCATATTGACTTGGCCGCGAGGATCAAAGAAGGAGATTGCCCCGGGCGTACGATCGGCCCGGCCCGGCAGGTCAACGGGAGTTTCAGGCACAGACACATAATAGGTACCTGAAAGCCAGCAGTGCGGATGATTATGTAGGTTATGGTAATCACCAAAGCGGTTGATGTTGGCCCAGCCCTGCAGATGCCAGTCGACCTTGTAGTCGATCCCGCTGTGCTCGATATAGCGCATCACGGCGTGATTAATGCAGTCGCGAAGCCACGACAGGGCCGGATGTTCCGAGGCCAGCAGGTTGCCATCCAGATAACCTGTGGTCAGATCAGGCTGTTCGGCATCCAGCCGCATAATTTCATCCGCCAGTGCCGTGTTGATGGCTTCATCCGCGGGCAACTGATCGCGCATCAGTACGGTAGGCCATAAGGCCAGGAACTGTGGAGGTTCAGCCATACGCCTAGTGTAAGGAACAATGCCGCCGCTGGATATAATTGCCTTACTTCAGCAGAAATTTGAGTTTATTAATGAACCCTCGTCTGCAGTTTGCCTTCCTCAATGCCGGTCATTTCATTGATCATTTGCTGCCCCTGGTTTTCGCCACCGCTGCAGCGTTGGTGCTGACCCGGGAATGGGGAATGAGCTATGCGCAGCTTATCCCCTATGCGACACCGGCACTGGTGGTATTCGGCCTGGGCGCTTTGCCGGCTGGATGGATGGCCGATCGCTGGAGCCGCGAGAAGATGATGGTGATTTTCTTTTTTGGGATCGGGGCGAGTGCAATGGCCGCCGCTATGGCCGATACGCCCCTGACCATGGCCCTGGGTCTTTTTGCTATTGGCGTTTTTGGTTCTATTTACCATCCGGTGGGCCTCGCCATGGTCATCCAAGGGCGTAGCCAGACCGGCGTACCGCTTGCGATTAACGGTGTGTTCGGTAATCTGGGTGTAGCCTGTGCGGCACTTTTCACCAGTCTGCTGATCGAGACCTCTGGATGGCGAGCGGCCTTCGTCTTGCCGGGGGCGCTTACTATATTGCTGGGAGTTGCCTATCTGGCCTGTCTTCGAAACGCGCAGCGGGGTGCCGTTCAAAAGAACGAGGAAAAAAAGGAAGCGCAAAGCGTCCCGCTGCCTTCACTCGGGAAACACTCGTCCGGATTTTCTTTGTGGTTTTTGCCTCCACTGCGCTTGGAGGCCTGATCTTCCAGAGTACAACTTTTGCTCTGCCAAAGGTGATCGACGAACGCCTTGCAGTTTCTGTCACCGACGTCGGTTGGTATGTCTTTTGGATCTTTGCGCTTGCATCGGTGGGTCAGTTGATCGTTGGCTACCTGGTCGACCGCTGGCCGGTGAAGGGAGTGTTTCTCGCCGTGGTTGCGGGTCAGTGCCTTTTTGCTCTGGTGTTGATCGGTTCCAGCGGGATTTCGGCTGTCATTGTTTCTGTTGCGTTCATGCTGGTGGTATTCGGGCAGATTCCGATTAACGACGTGTTGATCGGCCGGGTTGCCAGCAGCGAGTGGCGTAGCCGGGCGTTGGCTGCTCGCTACATCGTCACGTTTTCCGTGAGTGCGACTGCGATACCGATGATTGCATGGACTCACACCACCTGGGGGTTTGGCGCTTTTTTTATGATTCTGGCTGGTGTCGCCGTTGCGATCTTCGGATTCGTTTGTTTCGTGCCGAAAGTGGAGGTCACGCAGGCGTAAAAAAAGTTCCGCGGAAGGAATTGGTTAACGTAAGGGAAAAATTGGTGGAGCCGAGGAGGATCGAACTCCCGACCTTCGCATTGCGAACGCGACGCTCTCCCAGCTGAGCTACGGCCCCACGTTGACCACGACCGATTCGGGAACCCGAACCGATACCGTTAATTTTATCTCACGGTTTCTCCTACTTTCCACCTTTTAAGTGATAATACCGACCCTTCCAAGAGACGACGATGTTTAGAAGGTATAGACGTCTAAGCATCGCGCGAACGGGGCGGCATTTTGACCGAGTCAACAGAGATATCACCACAGGCCTTGCTTGATGCCGCACGGGTTTTCGAGGACCGCATTCCTTTTAACCGAGTCCTGGGGCTTCGGATCGAGCACTTGGGTCAGTCCGATGTGGTGGTGCGTTTCGATATGCGTGATGAGTTGGTAGGGAACTTTACCCGCGGCAGCCTTCACGGCGGTGTAATTTCCAGTGTTCTCGACGTCGTTGGTGGTTTAGTGGCGTTTATTGCCTTGCTTAACCGTGAAGGCGTGCAGTCGCTTGAAGATGAAGCCGATAAGTTCTCGAGGCTGGGCACCATTGATCTTCGTGTGGATTACCTTCGGCCCGGGCTTGGCGGGACCTTTTCTGCCAAGGGATTTGTGCTGCGGGCGGGCCGCAAAGTAGCGGTTACCCGAATGGAATTGCACAACGACGAAGACTCTCTGATCGCGGTTGGTACGGGCGCCTACAGCATATCCTGAGTGGTTAACCCCAATATCGCTTTTAAGGCGATAATATGGGCAGTCTTAGCAGTTAGAAGGATTGCCTGGCTATGGCGGATACGCCACCTCCCAATATTTCGAACCTCTCACCCGGAGAGCAGTTGCGCAAAGCACGCGAGGGATACCGCTGGTCGGTGGAGGATGTCGCGGCAAATCTGAACCTTACAGCCACTGTAGTCCGTGCCCTCGAGTCGGGAAATCATGAAGAGCTGCCAGAGGCCATTTTTGTAAGAGGTTATTTGCGCGCCTATGCCCGACTCATGGAGATTGATGAATCAGTGGTTTTGACCGATGCTGGCGGGGCCCAAGGGGGAAGTATTGGCTCGGTAGTACCGATCCTTGGGAAAGAAGCCTTCAAGGAGAAAAAGGGACGGCAGTGGCTAAAGTTTTCGACGACGCAGAAGAAAGGCTGGCGCAAGACCTTGCTGGTGTCGTCGTTGGTGCTCTTAGGAATCCTCGCCGCCTGGTGGTTCAGTGGGCTGGTGCCTACATTTAAGCAGCTAAAGGGTGATTCAGCTGAGCAGTCAGAGACATCCGGCGTGATCACAATTCCCCTAAATACTGAGAACTGAATCAGAAGTCTTAGGGCTTAAGTGGGACCGGAGTTCATTTCTGAGGGCCGCTTACGGATTGCTCAGAATCGTCTGCATGAGCGACGGGTCAATATTGCCGCCGCTGATGATAACGCCCACGCGGCCTTGAGTTTTGACGACTCCGCTTAGTAATGCGGCCAGCCCCAGAGCACCCGACGGTTCTACCACGATCCGGGCATCCTCAAACAGGACGCGGGTTGCCTCGATAATGGCCTGTTCCGACACGCTGACGATATCGTCTACCTGCTGGCGGATGATTTCGAAGGTCAGTTGTCCAAGGGACTCCGTACGGGTACCGTCGGCGATGGTTTGGGGGTTCTCTATTCTTTCGATACGGCCATTTCGAAATGATCGCACGGCATCATCCGCATTTTCCGGTTCGACGCCGATGACTTTACAGTTTGGCGCGAGCGCATCAGCACTTAAGGCGCTGCCGCTCAAAAGGCCACCGCCGCCGCAGGGTACGAGCAGGATATCCAGAGGATCGCACTGCTGCAGCAGTTCCATGGCGGCAGTGCCTTGCCCGGCAATAATGTGCGGATGGTCAAAGGGGGGAATCAGCAAATATCCCTTTTCCGCAATTAGGCTTTGGCATAGGGCCTCCCGCTTGGTGTTCGTGGGATCGTACGTTATGACTCGGGTTGCATATCTTTTTGTACCGGCGAGTTTTGTTGCTGGAGCATTTTCAGGCATGACGATCGTTGTTTCGATATCCAGGAGGTCCCCTGCCAGGGCAACCGCTTGGGCGTGGTTACCAGAGGAATGGGTGATAACGCCCATAGCGCGATCGCTCTCGCTTAACTGACTGATGGCATTCCAGGCGCCACGAAACTTGAAGGCGTTGATGCGCTGTAGGTTTTCACATTTGAAAACAACGTCGGCACCGACTTTTTGATCGATTGGGGTCC
>MDTB01171109.1_pt1 | contig 18155 bp, 16 predicted proteins | sample 811161 | NCBI WGS metagenome assembly MDTB01 (sample SAMN05326650, study PRJNA326480) | marine metagenome | isolation source: seawater | place: Mediterranean Sea | collected 2009
ATTTTAAAAATTCAGATTTAATTATAAAAAAACTTTTTAATAATAATACAAAATTAAAATTTTGTATTGATCCATTTAATTTGGTTAAAGATCAATATATAAATAATTTTAAAACAAAGGTTTTTCAAATTGGCAAAAATTAAAAGCAAAATTATAATATTAGGCAAAAATGGTTTCATTGCAAAAAATCTTTGCAATAAATTAAAAAAACATAAAATTGATTTTGTATCGTTCTCGAAGGAAAAATTAAATTTAGAAAAAAAAACATCAGTAAAATTTTTAAAAAAAATTGTTAAACCTAGAGACAAAATTGTTTTTATTTCAGCAATTGCACCAGTTAAGAATATTGGAATGTTATTAAGAAATATTAAAATCTTAGATAATGTTACTGAAGCATTAAATGGAAAATTCTTTAATCAATTAATTTATATTAGCTCAGATGCAGTTTTTAAAGACGATGCAAAAATTATAAATGAAAATACTGAAAAAACTCCTACGTCTTTGCATGGCAATATGCATCTTATAAGAGAAAATGTATTAATAAATTATTTTGGTAACAAATTATGTATTTTAAGACCCACTTTAATTTATGGTGCCGGCGATCCCCACAATGGATATGGTCCTAATAAATTTTTGAGATTAGTTTTAAATAATAAAAATATTCAATTATTCGGAAAGGGTGAGGAGATGAGAGATCATATTCATATAGATAATGTTATAAATGTAATAAAATTTTGTTTAACTAAAAATTATATTGGAAATCTTAATATAGCTTCTGGAAATTTAATCTCATTTTACAAAATTGCGAAAGCTTGTATTAAAAAAAATAAAAATAGTAAAATTAGTTTTTTAACTCGAAGCGGACCTATGCCACATAATGGATATAGAAAATTTAATATAAAAAAATTAAAATCCTTTATAAACACTTCTAAATTTACAAATTTAAATGAATATATAAAAAATTACTAAAACAATTATGAGAAAGTTAAACTTATTAAATTCAATAAAAAAAATAAACAGATCTGTTTTAGATAGAAAAATTAAAAAAAACCAAAAAGTAATTAATATATCTAGAAAATATGGTTATGAATATTTTGATGGTGATAGGATGTATGGATATGGAGGATATAAATATGACGGAAGATGGGTATCAGTAGCAAAAAGGATTAAGAAAATTTATAAATTAAAAAAAAATGCAAAAATTTTAGATATTGGATGTGCAAAAGGTTTTTTAGTAAAAGATTTAATTGATCTTGGTTTTGATGCTTATGGTTTGGATATCTCAGAATATGCAATTAAAAATTCTCACGAAGATGTTGTGGGCAGAATTCATTTAGGAAATGCTAAAAAATTACCATTTGCCGATAATACTTTTGATTTTGTAATTTCTTTAAATACATTACACAATTTAGAAAAAAAAGACTGCAAGGTTGCATTAAAAGAAATTGTTAGAGTATCAAAAAAAAAATCATTTATACAAGTTGATTCTTATCGAGATAAAAAAGAAAAAAAAATATTTTTAGATTGGGTTTTAACTGCAAAATATCACGATTATCCTAATAATTGGATTAAACTATTTAAAAGTTCAAATTATAATGGTGATTATTACTGGACTATTGTGTAAAAAATCTTATGACATCAAAAATTTTTCTGGAAACAAAACAAAGATGTAAAAAACATAGAATTAAAATTTTACAGATATCGCAAAAAGTCAAAGCTCTTCATATAGCTGGAGCATTTTCTTCAATAGAAATGATAGACTATATTTATTATCAAATTATTAAAAATGATAAGGATATCAAATTTATTTTGTCGAAGGGTCATGGTGCGATTGCTCAATATGTAGTTTTAAATAGTCTTGGGATTTTGAGCGATGAGGAGCTGTCCAAATATTGTACATCAGAAGGAAAGTTGGGTTGTCACCCAGATATTGGAACACCAGGTATTCATGCATCAACAGGATCTTTAGGTCATGGATTAGGAATGTGTGTTGGTATTGGACAGGCTTACAAAATAAGTAACAAAAAAAATAAAATAATCACATTATTGTCAGATGGTGAATTACAAGAAGGGTCAACTTGGGAATATTTAATGATGGCTGCAAATTTAAAATTAGATAATCTTTATATTTTTGTAGACCATAATGGGTCTCAAGCTTTTGGTGTTACAAAATATTCTCATCCGGCTTTTTATCCAATGATTAATAAATTAAAAGAGTTTAATTGTGAGATTGAAGAAGTTAATGGTCATGATGTAGATGAAATAGAAGAAGCCATAATTAGACTTGATAAAACGAATGGTAAACCAAAAGTTATTTATTGTAATACTATTAAAGGAAAACCAATTTCATTTATGCAAAACAAGCCAGTTTGGCATTATAGATCACCAGATAAAGAAGAATTTGATATAGCAATTTCAGAAATCGAGAAGGATTAAAATTGAGAAATAAATTTGCAGATACTATATATGAAGCCTCATTAAAGAATGATAAAATTTGTGTTTTAGCGGCAGATATATCTCCTGTTGGAGCAATTTCAAAGTTTTCAGAAAAATTTCCTAAACAGTTTATTAACTGTGGTGTAGCAGAGCAATCGATGATTGCAATTTCAGCAGGTTTAGCCATGGAGGGTTTTAGACCATTTTGCTATACCATCGCAACTTTTTCAATATTTAGACCATACGAAATGGTAAGAATTGATTTATGTTATCAAAATTTACCGGTTACGATTATTGGTATGGGGGCTGGATTAATTTACAATACACTTGGTGTTACCCATCAAACATATGAAGATATTGCTATAACTACTGCACTTCCCAATATGCAAGTTTTAGCTCCATGTGATCCTTTAGAAATGAAAGAGGCTACAGAATGGTGTGCAAATAAAAGTAATTCTCCAACCTATATGAGACTAGGCAAAGCTGGTGAACCAAATTTAACTGAAAATGCAGTTGATAAATTTGAAATTGGAAAAATAAGATATGTAAAAAAAGGGAAAGACTATGGTTTAATTTCATATGGTACTATTCTTAATTACTGTTTCAGACTAGATGATGTTTTAGTAAATAAAGGATTTAAAAATTCAATTGTATCTTGTCATACACTAAAACCTCTAGATGAAAAAAATTTAATAAAATTTTTAAAAAATCATAAGAAAATAGTCTGTGTTGAAGAACATATAAAAGCAGGAGGTCTTGGCGAAAAATTAAAAGCTTTAGCTTTTGATAATAACATTAATGTAAAATTTTACCATTATCATTTGCAAGATGATTTTATTCATTTTTATGGTAGTTATTCAGATTTATTAATAAAACATGGAATAGATCTAAAAAAAATTGAAAGGGAAATTGCATGAAAAAATATATGATATTAGGTGGTGGAGGTTCTTTTGCTATCCATACAGCTCTTCATTTAGTAAAAAAAGAAGATACAAAAAAAATAATAAGTGTAGGTAGAAATTTACTTCGTGATGAACCATTCTCTTTAAATCTTTCAGCTCATGACAAGATTGATTATCATACTTATCATTTGACGTATGAGCAAGATTTGTTGTTAGAGTTGATTGATAAAGAAGAGCCCGATTACATAATTAATTATGCGGCCCAAGGAGAAGGTGCTGTTTCTTGGAAAAATTCCTGGAGATTTTTTGAGACCAATTCTGTCGGTTTATCAAAATTAGTTGAGAGTCTTATGAATAGAAAATATTTAAAAAATTTTGTTCAAATTGGAACTTCAGAAATGTATGGATCAGTAAAAGAACCTTCAGACGAAGAAGCTAAGATTTTTCCTTCAAGTCCATACGCAGCATCTAAAGTTGCATTTGATATGTATTTAAAATCTGTAAATAAATTTGTAGGTTTTAAAATGAATATAGTTAGACCTTCGAACGCATACTGCTCAGGTCAATTATTACATAGAATTATACCTAGAAGCTTTGTTTCAATCCTTAAAGGAGAAAAAATACCTCTTCACGGAGGTGGGAAAGCAGAAAAATCATATATGCACGCAATAGATTTAGCTGAAGCCATATATTTAGTTATTACAAAAGGTAAAGATGGAGAAATTTATAATATTGGTCCTGATAAACCAACTTCAATTAAAGAGGTAGTTGAAAGAGTTGTAGATAAAATGGGTGTTAATTTTGATGATGTAGTTGAGATGAGTGAAGATAGACTTGGTCAAGATTCAAGATATTGGCTTGATTGCAGCAAAGCAAAAAAAGATTTAGGGTGGAGTATGAATATTGACTGGGATCAAGGACTAGAAGAAGTCAAAAATTGGGCATCGAAATATAAGGATCAATTAATTAAAAAAGATTTTAAATATATTATGCGTGGTTAAAAATAATTTAAAATTTTGTTTTTATTTAGATTCAATCTTATTTATTTCATTCATTATTTTTTGACTTAAAACTCTTGAACCATCAAGTGAAAGATGGTTGCTATCAAAATAATAGATTGTATTTTTATCATGTGAAATACATTTGTCTTTAATCAAATTGTTGCAAAAAATTGTATGTGGATAAATTCTATGAATATTTTTATTTTTGATTGAATTCAGTAATTCAAAACTTGACTTACTTCTATTTCTATAAACTTCATAAGAAGTTGTTATAAAATGATTTGTATTTAGGTTCTCAAAATCTAATTTTCTTTTCAAATGCATATTTAGCAACCTTTTAGGGATATGAATATCAAATTCTGGAATTGGATATACTAGTATTACTTTGTTACTCTTCGAAAGTTTTGTGATAAATTTATTAAAAGAAGTTTTTATTTTATCAGTTTTATTTTTAGATTGATAAATTTTATTCCAACTTTTTCCACCATTGGCATCTTTGCTATCGAATTCTTTATTTTCTAAATAAAGAGGAAGTCTTGATGAATAAATTATTATTGCATCGTTGTTTTTTAAAAGTTCATTCTCTATTTTTTTAAAATAAAATTCATTACAATTTCTATCAATTTTATTTGTTTTAATTTCTATTAAATTAAATCCAGGAAAAAAACCACAATCACCAATTAAATAAGTTGAAAAATTATAGTTTTTTTTGATTAATTTTTCTTTTAGTTCTGATGAAATTGTTGCAGCGTGACTGTCACCTATAATATAAACTTTTTTATTTGATTCTTGATTGAAAAAACAACCGTCCTTATAACCTAAACATTCTTTATTTTCTGAATTTTTAATTAATTTATGGGTTTCTAAAGAACTTACATTTTGTAGAATTTTTGGCATTCTCTCAGGAAAACCTTTTTTATAAATTATTGATGAGTAGAATAAAATTATTATTAATATTAAAAAAATTAAAAAAAGTATAATTTTCTTAAAATCGTAATTTTTGTCTCTAAAGGGTCTTTCTAAAAAAAAATAACTAAAAATAGATAATAAAAAAATTATAAGTCCCAATAACATTTTCTTTAATACATCCCCAGATGTAATTTCAGTTATCCTAGCAAATGCAAAAATTGGGAAGTGCCAAAGATAAAGCGAATATGATATAAGACCTGTTCCAACAAATATTTTACTGGATAAAATTTTTTTTATTATGTTATTTTTATTTGTAAAACCAATAATCATTGCTGTACCAGCCACTGGTAATAATGTGTATATTGAAGGGTGTCTTAAGTTATGATCAAAAAATATAGATGAGTAGATTATTAAACATATTCCTAAAAAAGGTAATATTGAACCTAAAACATTTGTATTTTGTATTTTATTTTTACTTTCAGAATAAGCAAGTATAGAGCCTAAAATTAATTCCCAAATTCTTGTAGGCAATATATAAAAATTTAAAGAGCTAAAATTTCTACTTCCATATTCTGCAAAATATAAACTTATTAAGAATAAAATTGAAAAAATTGCTAAAAGATTTTTTTTAAAAAATTTAAAAATAATAAAAAAGAATAAAGGAAAAAATAAATAATATTGTTCTTCAACAGATAAAGACCAAGTATGAAGAAATGGTTTATATAATCCGCTTAATGCAGCATATTCTTGTCCACTAAAATAAAAAAAAAGATTTGAAGTGAAACCTAAAGAGTAAAGTACAGATTTTGAAAAATTAATAAATTCAATAGGGCTTAAACAAATCCATGATATAGGTATAGAAAATATTGAAACAAATAATAGTACTGGAACAATACGCCTTATCCTCCTCTCATAAAAATATTTAAATGAAAAACTATTAGTAGTGTTTAATTCTTTTAAAATTATTGAAGTAATTAGGTAGCCTGAAATAACAAAAAAAATATCAACACCTATAAAACCACCTTTGAATAAAATGCTATTTAATAAATTTATTTCTGCGTGATAAATAATTACAAGACCAACTGCAATTGCTCTAAGGCCATCTATTTCAGGTCTATATTTAATATTCATTTGTTTAGTATAATAATTTCATATAATAATTAAACGAATTATTATTTAAAATAGGTTCTATGTTTAATTCTTTTTCTTGGGTAAAAAGTCAAATAATTCAATTGAGAAAAGGTGACAAAAAAATATTTATTTATAAAATTAAGAAATTTTTGTTTATAATTTTAATTTTTATATCAACTATAATCATACTTCCAATTTTTTTAATTATTCGATTAATTTCAAATTTTTTTTTAATTCGTTTTGGAAAAATACCATCAAGACGTATCGGACATTTTATTATCGATACGAACTTATACATATATAATTTGAGAAAAAATCCTAAAAATTCAATTGATTTATTTTGTTTAGAAAAACCAGTATGTAACAAGGCCTTATTAAAAATTTTTAAAAAATATTTGATAACAGTTCCTGATATTATTATGTTGCCTCTATTATATTTAAATAAAATAAAATATTTAGGTCATAATAAGCATAATATTATTTTAAATCCTTATTATAGTGGGCATGATTTAAGAACAGGAAAAGAAGCTGATGAAAAAATAAATTATTTTAATAAAAATGATTATGAAATTGGAAATTCTTTTTTAAGGAAATTAGGATTAAAGGAAACTGATAAATTCGTTTGCTTTCTTTGTAGAGACGAAGAGTACTATAAATATTTATTTAATAAAACTTACGACAAGGATTTTTATTTTAGTGGAGATCAAAGTAAATTCAGAAATACGAAAATTGAAAATTTTAGATCTGCATGTGAATATTTGACAGATAATGGATATTATATTTTTAGAATGGGGCAAAAAGTTTCAGAACCTTTTTCCATAAATAATGAAAAATTTATTGATTATGCTACCCTAGGAATTAGAACAGAATTCTTAGATATTTTTCTCGCGGCAAATTGTGAATTTTTTTTAAGCACTGGCTCTGGTCTTGACAGTATCTCTAGAATATTTAATAAACCGAGAGTCAGAGTATCAAATTCAAGAATTTCTCTTGTAGACACAACTTGTAAGAGAGATTTATATATGCCCAGACATCATTTTTACAAAAGTACAAATAAAGAGCTTACTTTAACAGAACTTTTTGATACTGGATTGGCTACTGCAACTAAAGATTTAGAATTCCAAGAAAAAAAAGTGATTACTAAAGATAATAGCCCAGAAGAAATAAAAAATGCAGTAATAGAAATGATTGATTTAATAAAAAATAATTTTGAGGTTGATGAGGAGAGAAGAATTATTGAGAATAAATTTTGGACAAACTTTTTAAATAAAATGAATAATCATGGCCTCCAGAGATTATTAAATGGCAACAAGTTTTATTCACATGTAAGTATAAATTTTTTAAAAGAAAACAATGAGTTAATGAGGTAAATAGAGTTTTTAAATCTTTTGCTAATTAAAATTTATATAATTTTTCGTAGTAATCTTTATTTTCTCTCATTGCCCTAATTCCAATTTGATTTTCACCTGGTCTAGGCTGAGCTATATAAGTAATTTCATTTAAGTAACCAAAATTTAAACCTACTTTTTTCATTCTGTCAGCAACATCTACATCATGTATTCTGTTCCAACTTCTTCTCCAAGAGTTTATATTTCTGTCAAAAAAAGATAAGTTAGATGTATAAAGCCAAGTGTGTTGTGATCCAACTGGAGGCTTTTCATTTGAAAAGTTAATTATTTTCTCTTTTCCATAACGTTTTTCAATATGAGAACTCGATACAAACTCATATTTGTTTTCTCTCGCAAAATTTAATAATTTTTCTAGATGATCTTTTGTCCAAATATCATCATCATCCAGGTGGGAAATCCAATCACCTGTAACTTGTTTGAGACCAAAATTCGTTGGATCTACAGAATGACAAGCCCAGTGATTTTCAACATTAGGTGGATATTTTTTTTCCCTTGAGATTTTAAAATATTTTATTCTTTTATCATTTATTTTTTTTACAACATTTTCAGTATCATCCGTACTTCCATGAGAAATTATTAAAAGTTCAAAATTTTGATATGTTTGATTTAAAACTGTTGGAATTCCTATTTCAGATAAAATTTTACATCTATTGTAAGTTGGCATTATAATACTAATTAAAGGCTTATCTTTATTTAGTATCTCATAAGATTTTTTTTTATTTTTTAAATATAAATATTTTTCTTTAATGAAGTACCTCACTGAATTGGTTTTGGAGAATAATATATTGTAGATTTTATATATTTGGTCTTTCATATTTTATGCCTCTATTATGCTATCTAATAAAAAAAATCAAAGTAAAATAAATATATATTGCTAATTTATAAGTTATCTATATACGTTATGATTATGAAAATAATCCAAAACAAAAACTATAACAGAAATCCTCCTGAGGAAATCAATTTTAATGGTTTTATATTTAAAGATATATTTTTACAATTCTGTGAACTTAAAAACAAATCATTTATAAATTGTAGTTTTGTTAATGTTGATTTTGGTGAAACAGATATAATAAATTGTAATTTTGAAAATTCTAATTTTTCTAACTGCATATTAAAACATACAAATTTTAAAAACTGTTTACTTAAAGATGTAAAAGGTTCTGATTTTGATTTAAGATCAGGAAGTCTTGTTGAAAATAATTTCAAAAATTGTAATTTTTTTAATTCATGCTTTAGAGGTTCACATTTTTTTAAAAATAATATTGAAAATTTTGAAGCTGTAAACTGTGATATGAAAAATATTATTTTTGAAAAAAATAATTATAATGAAACACATTTAAAATATTCAAATCTTTTCAAATCATCATTTTTAGAGGAAAATCTTGAAAAATTTAAAATTGAAGATTGCAATACATTCCTGTGTTCAGCTAATAATACTAGTGGTTATGAAAATCTTAATCTTGACGAATATTTTTTAATAGATTAAACAAAGGAATAAACAATTTTAGTTATATTTATGCGACCTATATATGAAAATACAGTAATACAGATAGATGTTACTAATGCTTGTTATTTAAAATGTACAAACTGCACAAGACATGTAGGTCATCACAAAAAACCATATTTTATGGATCTTGAGTATTTAAGAAAAGCGATTGATTCTTTGCAAGATTTTCCTGGAGAAATCGGATTAATGGGTGGTGATCCCACATCACATCCTAAATTTGATGAAATTTGTAAAATTTATGAAGAAATGGTTCCTAGAAGAAGGAGGCATATATGGACCTCGGGATTTAATTGGACTGAAAAAAAAGAAATAATTTTTAAGACTTTTGATGAAGACAAGATAACTTATAACGATCATACTACTCCTGGCGGAAAACATACCCCTTTATTGATGTCAATAGATGAGGTTGTGGAAGATAAAAATTTAATGTGGAAGTTAATAGACAATTGTTGGATACAAGAACAATGGTCAGCTGCTATAAACCCTAAAGGAGCTTTTTTTTGTGAAGTTGCAGCAAGCTTAGACTATTTATTTGATGGTCCTGGGGGTTGGCCAATTGAAAAAGGTTGGTGGAAAAAAACACCTGAAGATTTTAAAGATCAAATTGATAGATATTGCAAGAATTGCTCAGGTGCACTTCCTATGCCCGCAGAGTCTGATGGATTTGGTGGTCGAGAAAAACCTACTATTGATACAGTTTCTCCTAAAATGCTTGAAAAATTGAAAAAATACGGTTCACCAAAAATTCATGGTAGAAATTATAAGTTATTTGAAAAAAAATATACTAAAGACGATTTAAAAAAATACACTAAAGAATGGAATCCATCTAACTTTAGACCTTTCGTTGCACATATAGACACTGATTATGATAAAAAAAATCAAACTAGAGTAGTTGATGTGTCTAAAAGTGGAAAAATGAAATAGAGTTTCAAGTTCAAATTTTAATAAAGACCACTTTTTTTTCTTGCAGCTAATATATATTTTTTTAGATTTTTATTGTTTAGATTTTTACCTTTTCTTAGACCTGATCCATATTTCAAATCATATATAAAAGAGAACACATTTGCAAAAAACATCTTAATGAAAGAATTTAATCCAAGTATTTCTTTTAAATCATGCTTATTTTTCATTGAAACAAAACCCAGCTCAAGTTTTCCAAGTTTATAACCTTTTTCTGAAGATAAAAATTTTTTAAATAATTCAGGATAATTATTCATATAAAATTTTAAAAATTTTCTTTCTAAATTACTATAAAGTTCTAATCTTTTATTTGGAGAAAGCATTACTCTAGTTTTTTTTTTCAAATACATACTATAAAATAAGGCCGAACTAAATTCTGTTGAAACTATAATATCATGATTATTTATTTGATTATACAATTTATATAATGATAGTTGATCTGTCTTATTTTTTACACAACAAATTACCTCCCATTTATTTTTTTTATATAAATCAATATCTTTTTTATTTAAGTCAAAATAATAAAAACATACTGTATATTTACCTTTAAAACTTTTTTTAACATTTTTAATTAAAAGTTTATGATCTGTAATATGATTAAATCCTTGTGATGAATGAGCTGGAAATACTAATATTTTCTTTTCTTTTCTTGAATTAATTTTTTCTTTTAATTGATTTGTTTCAAGAAGTTTACATAAATATAAGAAAGGTGAACCTATATCATATACATTCTTAATTTTTTTCTTTAGAAAAAATTTACTTTGGAATTTTGACCAAACCAATATTTTATAAAAATAACTTTTTTTATAATTTGCAGTTTTATCTAGAACTTGAGAACACCAGCCATGTTGGAGGGAAGCAAAAATTGTTCTATCTTTAAGACCTAAATACTGAAATAAAATTTTTCTATGTCCATACCAACTATTGTCTGGCAGCATTTTTTTTCCTATTTTAAACTTTTACAAAAGCCTCTTAACATAATTATCTTAAAACGGAAAAAGTTTTACTTTAATTTAATAATTATTAAAATATAAAATATATCTATACATTAAAATATAATGAAAAATGTAATTTTTATATTTGCCAGATCAGGATCTAAAGGTTTAAAAAATAAAAATATTAAAAATTTCAATGGAAAACCCTTATTATATTGGACAATTCAGCAAGCAAAAAAAATTAAAAAAATAGATTCAATTATTTTGTCAACTGATAGTAAAAAAATTGCTAGAATAGGAAAAAAATTTGGAGCAAATATTTTTTTTTTAAGGCCGAAGAAACTAGCAACTGATCGAAGTCCAGAATGGCTTTCTTGGCAACATGCAACAAAATTTATTGAAAATAAGTTTAAAACTAATTTAGAAAAAATAGTAGTATTACCCATCACATCACCGTGTAGAAAAGTTAAAGATATTAATGCATGTATTAAACTTTATGAAACAAAAAAATTTGATAGCACAATGGTAATTTCTAGAACAGGCTTGCACCCAGCTTTTAATCTAGTCAACAAAAATAAAATAAATCAAATTCAATTAATAGACACAAAAAGCAAGTTTTATAGACGACAACAATTTAAAAATTCATTTAAACTCACAACTGTAGCTTTAGTTACTAATTCATCTACAATTCTTAATAATAAACGTATTTTTGATGGAAATGTAGGTGGAGTTGAGATACCGAATTCAAGAGCTATAGATATAGATACAATAGAGGATTTTTTATATTGCGAATATTTATTTAAAAAAAAAAGATATGATAGATTTTAAAAAAAAAACAATTTTAATAACTGGTGGCGCAGGTCAGATAGGTTCAAGTCTAGCAAAGTATTTTCATAATAACGAGGCCAATTTAATATTGGTTGATAATAATAAAGTAAAATTAAATCTTTTAAAAAAAAAAATAAATTCAAAAGGTAATTTTTTTTATCATTGTAATTTAGCAAATTATAAAGAGCTTAAAAATTTAACCAAAAATATAAAAAATAATTTTAATAAAATTGATGTGATAATACACTCTGCATCTTTAGTTGGAACATCAAAACTAAAAGGTTGGAACACAGAATTTTCTAAGCAGTCTATTTACAACTGGGATGAAACTTTTAAAATTAACTTAAATTCTTTATTTTTTTTAGTTCAAAATTTAGAAAAAAAACTTGTTAAATCTAATTCACCAAGTGTAATATCTATTGGCTCAATATATTCCAAAAGCTTACCCGATTGGAGGATGTATAAAAATACCAATATATACAACCCAGCTGCTTATTCATCTAGTAAAGCTGCATTAGCTTATTTAACAAAATGGTTGGCAAAATCAGCAAATAAAAAAATAAGATTTAATATGGTAAGTCCAGGAGGTATAGAAGGAGCACAAAATAAAAAATTTAAAAAAAATTATATAAATAAAGTTCCTTTAAAACGAATGACGCAAGTTGAAGATCTGATTGGACCAATAGTTTTTTTATCATCTGATATGTCAAAATATATTACAGGTCAAAATATATTTGTTGATGGTGGTTTCTCACTGTAATTATGAAAGTTTTAATTATTGGATATGGCTCATCTGGTCAAAGATATCATCAAATTATAAAAGAAAAATATCCTAATGTTGAAGTTAGAGTTTTCAGTTATAGAATAAGAAATAAAGATTTTTTTTTAGCTAATAAGTCTCAAATAATATCATTTAGTCCAAATGTTGTATTTTTTTGCAACCCAAGCAGTAAAAGGTTAGGTTTATTAGATTTCACTAAAAGTGTCAAAAAAATATTTATTGAAAAACCACTTGCACATAATTTTAAAGATGGAAAAAAAATTTTAGCATATTTAAAAAATAAAAAAATAAAAGCTCTCGGTTATAATTTAAGATTTTACAATATTCTAAATTTTATAAAAAAAAATTTAAAAAAATATGTTGGAAGGGTCCATTCTTTTAATTGCGAAAGTGGATACTTATTGAAGAAATGGAGAAATAAAAATTATTTAAAAAGTGTATCTGCTTCTAAAAAACTTGGAGGTGGAGCATTATTAGAAATGAGCCATGAATTGGATTATCTGATATGGATTTTTGGTAAAAGATTTAAATGTAAAGGATTTAATATTAATTCTAAAGAATTAAATATAGATGTTGAAGATAATGTAAAAATAATTTTTAATTTTTCTAATAAAATTCTAGGAAGTTTAAGTCTAGATTTTTTGAACAATAACAAAAAAAGATTTTTAACAATTAATGGAAATAAGGGAGAGCTCAAAATAGATTTAATTTTAAACAATATTTATTTCTTAAAAAAAAATAAAAAAATTTGGAAAAATATTTCATTTATAAAAAATGATATAAAAAATAGTTATTATGAATTAGTTGATTTTTTCCTTAAAAAAAATTATTCAAAAAAATATGAAGTTGCAACCATTGAAGATGGAGTATTTGTGTTAAAAACAATTGAAAAATTAAAAAAATCAAATGAAATTTAAATAGTGAATTCAAAAGGGTAAAATATAAATTAAAGCAGAATGTTTATTAGTGATAAAATAAAAACTCTAATTGGTTATGAAAAATTAGGTAAATTTAATTTGATTATTTTTTTTACGGTTTTTATTGCTATTATAGAAACTGCAGGTATTGGGATGATAATCCCTTTGGTAAATATAATTCTGAATCCTGATTATGTTGAAAAAATTAGAGATTTTGTTCCATACCTTAAAAATTTTTCAGTATCTCAAAATATAATTATTTTCTTAGCAGTAGTATGGATAATTTTTTTGGTTAAGAATTTAATGTACATATTCTATATTTATATAAGTAATAAGTTTAATCAAAATATAAGAAGAGATCTTGCTAAAAAACTTTATAATAATTTTTTAAATCAAAAGTATATCTTCCATTTAAATAATAGCTCAGTTGAATTGGTAAAAAATATTAATCTTGATTTAGAGGATTTAAGATTTTCTCTCTATCATTTCTTTATTGGTATAGCAGAAGTATTTATTACATTAATGATAATGGTACTTTTATTAACATATAATTTTTATGCAACTTTAATGATTATTTTTTTGTTAGTTGTAGTCTTTTTATTTTACAATTTTTTTTTAAAAAATACCTCTAAAAAAAAAGGTCAGGAAATATTTGACTCAATGACCTTTCTTCAAAGACATGTAAAAGAAACGTTAAGTAATATTAAATTAATAAAAATATTTTCAACTAAAAATTTTTTTTTAAAAGAATTTAATAAACACAATGATGATTATGTAAAAAATCGTTTAATGGTTGACGTTATTGTAAATGTTCCAAGGGCAGTCATCGAGGTTACTGTAGTTACTTTAATAGTATTTTATTGTTTATTAGCTTATGACTATAAAAATCCTACAAGTTTGTTTTCTTCTATTGGTTTGTATGCTTTAGCATTTTTTAGATTAATGCCAGCTTTTAATAGAATGATTACTGCTTATTCATATAAAAATATTCTACTTCACACCACAACAAAAATACACAATATATTTATTTTATCTCAAGTAAATAACAATGATTTGAGTCATAAATTAATAAAAGAAAGTTTTGAAAAAAAAAATGAAAATGAAATTAAAAGTATTAAATTTGAAAATGTTTCATTCTCATATGATGAGAGAAAAATCTTAGACGGAATTAATTTAGATATCCAAAAACAAGAGTTTGTTGGAATAATTGGTGAGAGCGGGGCTGGAAAAAGTACACTTTTAAACTTATTATTAGGTCTATTAAAACCAAATGAGGGCAATGTTACTTTTAATAATAATTATGAAATTTTTAATAACTTAGAAATTTTCAGTAAAAAAATAAGTTATGTTCCTCAAAATATCTCGATTTTAGAGAGAAGTATAAAAGAAAATATTGCTTTTGGTGTAAGTAAGGAAAATATTGATTTAGAGAAAATTAATAAGATAATAGTAAAAACCAAGTTAGAAAAACTGATATCTAAAATGGAAAATGGTCTAGATACCATAATTAATTCAGATAATTTAAACATTTCAGGAGGCGAATTGCAAAGAATTGGATTAGCAAGAGCACTATATTTTGATAGTGATTTATTGATCATGGATGAGGCTACAAATTCATTGGATCATTTTACTGAAAGTGAAATTTTAGAAATGATTTATGAAAATTTTTTAGGAAAAAAAATAATTTTGTTTATTACTCATAAATTACAAAATTTAGAAAAATCTAATGTAATATACAAAATTAGTAATAAAAAAATAGAAAAAATTAGATAATTTTAATAGTTGAATATAAATTAAGTTATCAAATTAAAAAATATGCAACTTATATTAATTGAATTAAATGAGTTAAATTTTAATTATGCAAAAGAGTATTTTGATAAGCTAAAACTCAGTACCATTAAAGATATAAATCAAAGACTAATTAAAACAGTTTCAGAAAAGAATTATGAACTATTAGAACCATGGATACAATGGCACTCAATTCACACTGGATGTTCAGCAGAAGATCATGGAATTTTTAGATTAGGGGATGTCGTTAAAACAAAAAAAGTTCAAATCTTCGAGGAGCTAGAGCAAAATAAACTTAAAGTAGGATCAATATCTGCAATGAATACTATAAATAATTTAAAAAACCCATCCTATTTTATTCCAGACCCATGGACAGATACTAAAAGTGACAACAGTTTTTTCAGTAAAATAATTACGTCAGTTCTAAGAGACTCGGTAAATAATAACTCCTCAGGAAATTTAAAAAAAAAAAACTATTTCAATTTAATTTTAATTTTTTTAAAATTTGTTCGTATTAAAAAATATCCTATTTTCATTAAGCTTTTTTTTACTTCATTTTTTGGAAAATGGAGAAGGGCTTTGTTTTTAGACCTTTTAATACATGAAATTCATTTTCATCTTTTAAATAAAAAAAATCCCAATTTTTCCTGTGTTTTCTTTAATGCAGGGGCTCATATACAGCATCATTATTTGCTAAATTCACTAGCAAATAAAACATCAATAAAAAATCCAAATCATATTTTAAAATCTTATGAGGATCCATTTAAAGAAACTTTAATATTATATGATGAAATTTTAAAAGATTATCTTGATATTAAAAAAAATATTATTCTAGCAACTGGACTGACACAAAAAATTATAAATCAACCCCATTATTATTATAGATTAGTTAATCACGAAAATTTTTTAAAAAAACTTGATTTAAATTTTCTTAGAGTCGAACCTAGAATGTCGAGAGATTTTTTAATTCAATTTCGTGATAACACAGAAAGAGATTTTGCTTATAACAAATTAAGTAAAATTATGTTAAATAACCAAATCTTATTTGGTGTTTTAGATCTAAGAAATAATTCAATATTCGCAACATTAACTTACAGAAATAAAATAAAAAAAGATGACAATATAAATATAAATGGAAAAAAAATAAAAATATTAGATAATGTAGTATTTGTTGCGCTTAAAAATGGTGAACATGATGGTAATGGGTATTTGTTTGTAGACGGAGAAATTACCAAAAATTTTAAAAATTCAGACCAAATTAAAATTACAGAAATAAAAAATAATATTAAAAGTTTTTTTATTAATAAACTTAATGAATAAATTCTTAATAAAATTACCTAATGATAGTGTTTATGTTTCAATTTTGTTGGTACCAATTTTAGCTATTTTTTCAATTTTTCTTCTTGAAGCTGTTCTACTATTTGTTACTGCAAGATTTTTATATAAAATTTATCTAGATAAAGAATTTTTCTATTTTAATAATTTTTTTTTTAAATTTTTTTCAATTTTTTATTTATATGTTCTTTTAAATTATATTATACAAATAGATAAGATAGACACTCTTTCAGTTATATTTTATTTTAGATATATATTATACACACTAGCTATCTTCTTTTTTCTAGATAAAAATAAAAATTTATTTCATGATTTTATAAAAATTGTTTTTCTTTGTATTTTTATTTTAAGTATTGATGCATTAATACAAACAATATTTGGATATAATTTAGTTGGTCTTAAATTAGTTGAAGCAAATAGATCGTCCAGTTTTTTTGGAAATGAGCTTATACTAGGTAGTTATATATTTAGAATATTACCATTTATATTTATTCTTCTATTTTTCAAGCAAGATAATTTACCAAAATCAATTAAATTAATATTAGTTATATTAGCCTTTGTAACTATATTTTTAAGTGGTGAGAGAGTAAGTTTGTTGTTGTCTTTATTTTTATTATTAATGTATTTATTCTTACTTAAAGATAATAAAATAATAAAAATCTCAAAATATTTTATAACAATATTATTAATCATTTTTTCTGTATTTTTGTTTTTTTCCAAAAAGTATCAGCATAGATATATTTTTGAACCATTAAATGATTTAAGTAATAACTATAAAGTGACAAAAGATTTACTTAAAGGATATTCGCATGAACCAAAAATAATTTTTTTTTCAGGTTTGCATCATAATTTAATGGTGACAAGCTTAAGAATATTTAATGATAATAAGATTTTTGGATCAGGACCAAGAAGTTATAGAAATATATGTAAAAAATATCAAATTAATAAATACAGTTGTGATACTCATCCACATAATTATTATTTACAATTATTATCCGAGACAGGTTTGATTGGAATATTTTTTTTAATTATAATTTATGTTTTTTTAATCAAAGAAATTTTTTTTCTTAGGAAAAATAAAAAAAATGAAAACATGGAATTAAAAATTTGTATCATAGGATTTTATTTGGCTGCACTATGGCCGTTAATTCCTTCTGGCAATTTTTTTAATAATTGGTTGTCAATTATGAATTATTTACCATTTTCATTCTATTTATATTTAAATAAAAAAAGTAAATATAATTAAATTGTAAAAATTTTAGCAAATTTTTTTTTAAATTTTTGATTTTTAAAAAAATATTTTCTAAATAATAACA
>MDTB01235731.1_pt1 | contig 18154 bp, 18 predicted proteins | sample 811161 | NCBI WGS metagenome assembly MDTB01 (sample SAMN05326650, study PRJNA326480) | marine metagenome | isolation source: seawater | place: Mediterranean Sea | collected 2009
CCCAGTCATAGCCGCGGTGCAAGGCGCTGCAGTCGGCGGTGGTTTTGGTCTGGCGGTGATGCCTGACTTCAGAGTGGTATGCCCAGAAGCGCGTTTCACCGCTAACTTCGTAAAACTTGGTTTTCACCCCGGATTCGGTTTGACCCATACGCTGCCGCGACTGATTGGTCAGCAACAAGCACATAAACTGTTTTTGACCGGCCGCCGCATCGGCGGCGAAGAAGCGTATGCCATGGGTCTAGCTGATGTGCTCACCGATAGAGATAACTTACGCGCTGAAGCCATAAAACTCGCCGCAGAGATCGCAGAAAATGCACCACTTGCTGTGGTCTCGGTGCGCAAAACCATGCGCACCGACCTGGCCGCAGCGGTGAAAGCACAAACAGATCACGAAGGGGCGGAACAGTATCGTTTGCAGCAGACAGAAGACCACCGAGAGGGTGTCAAATCTGTTGCCGAGCGCCGACCCGGTAATTTTAAGGGTCGCTAATTAGTAGCTGCTGCGCGCCGATCTAACTCGGCGCGAATTACCGCGTATTCCTGCTCCGTGAGTTTGAAGCGGCTAAACAACACAGCGCCGATGACATAGCACAACAAAGGCAAAGCCCCATATAGGGTGACCATGGAGATCTGCACGGCCATGGTCTGTGGTTGGTTAGGTAGAAACCCCGAGGCTTCGAGCACAAAGCCAGTGAGCAACAACATAAATCCTAGGGCGCTCTTGTAGGTAAAATTCCATACCGCAAAGTAGGAACCTTCTTTGCGCTCACCAGTTTTATATTCATCATAATCGATCACATCGCCCTGCACTGAAGGACCAATCGTGCCACCGCATCCCGCGGCCAGCCCAGCAAATGCGGCCATCACAATAATCAGCGTCAAACGCGCGTCGACCGTATCCAAGAACGGCAGAAAGAACATCCCGCCGAAAGACAGACCGTATAGTGCCATACCAACGATCCACACCTTTATTTTTCCGAAACGGCGAGATAGCGGCAGCCACATTGGCACTGAAGCCGTGGACGGCAACATGTAAGCCAAAATAATAAACGGGGCCCACAGGGGGGCGCCCACCACATACTGGGTGACATAAAGTGTCAACACCGCAATCGCGGAAGAACCAACATTTTCGATAAACGTGACAATAACCAGTAACCGCGCGTGGGGGTTTTGCCAGACGTCACGGAAAGCCGACGTAGGACTGGAGCTCAAGCGACCTTGAAATTCTGGACGCTCACGTAAATAAACCACGGCATAAAGCACCAATACACTCATCGCAACCACGGCATAGAGCGCATACTCCTCAGCCATTGCCCGCACATCGCCACCCTCACGGAACTCTTCGTTGAGTAATAATTGCATCGTCGCTAACGATAGGATTGAGCCAAAGGTATAAAACGCATGGCGCAGGCCAAACAAGCGGCTGCGTTCGTGGTAGTCATTGGATAATTCAGCACCCAAGGCCATATGCGGCACGAAAAATATAGTCATGGCAGAATAAAAACCGATGATAGAAGCAGCCATCCACCAACTCAGAGCATCACCGCTCAGAGAAAAGGGCGGTGCAAATACCGCATAGAAGCCGATCGCAATGGGTACAAAGCTAAACAAAATCCAAGTGCGCCGACGTCCCAAGGAGGTGGTGGTGCGGTCACTCAAATAGCCAACCAGTGGATCTGAGATTGCATCCCAAATGCGTGAGACGCTAAAGATCAAACCCATGATCGCTGGTGCAATAAGCAAAACATCAGTGGAAAATTTCATCACGTAAAGCGCCAGCAACAAATACATGTAACCAGCGCCCACTGCAGGCGCACCGAAGGCGAGTAACGTTTTCGAGTTAATGCGGTCAGTGCTCAAAATACCGGGGCCTTATGCGTTTTTAATGGTCAAACCACCGTCAACTGGCAGTGCTACCCCGGTCATAAAGCTGGCCGAGGGTAAACAAAAATTCAGCGTACCGTGAGCCACTTCTTCCGGATCTGCATAACGTTTTAAGGCGATGCGCCGCCGTGCATAAATTTGTTTCTTGTCATCGGGGATCGCCGCGGTCATACCGGTATTAATGGGACCAGGGCAAATGCAATTGACCGTAATTCCTTCATCTCCCAACTCCACAGCCAACGACCGAGTTAGGCCAATAACACCGTGCTTCGCTGCGGTATACGGGCTACCGAATTTAGTCGCTCCGAGACCTTCGGTTGATGCAATATTTACGATGCGCGGATTTTCCGACTGCCGCAGCCACGGCAGAGCCGCGCGAATGGTGCATGTGTGCGCAGTCAGCAACACTGCAATCGAGCGCTCCCAAGCGTGTCCATAGTCCTCGTGGTCTATGGGCGCCGGCACCGAAATACCGGCGTTATTTATCAATAGATCAATAGCGTCAAAGTGGGTGGCGATTTCTTCGATAACCGCTTCGGTCGCCTGAGGATCAGCCAGATCCAATATCCACGGGTGCGCGAGCTTGCCAGCGGCTTGAATCTCATCAACCACCTGTTGCAGGCCTTCAGCATTGATATCTAGCGCCGCAACTCTGGCGCCCTGGTCGGCGAACAACTTCGCAGTGGCTGCACCCATACCACTGCTGGCGCCAGTAACCACCGCAACCAACCCATCGATCGATCGACTTAATTTCGAAAGCGCCATAGCCCCCCTTAACTGTTATGCATCACCGAATTAATTACCAGGGATGCACCTGCACAGGCATTGTTGCGTAACCGCGGACAAAGCTGGATTGCACGCGTTCTATTTCACCCACCACTTCAATCATGCGAAAACGTTGCATGATCTCTTCCCAGAGCACGCGCAGCTGCATCTCGGCAAGGCGATTACCCATACAGCGATGTATTCCGAAACCAAATGACAGGTGATGCCGTGCATGTGGCCGGTCAATCCAGAAACGGTTGGGGTCCTCGATTACTTCATCATCGCGGTTACCTGAGAGGTACCACATAGCAATTTTGTCGCCTTGCTTGATTTGCTGGCCGCCAAATTCAATGTCTCGATTGGCTGTGCGCCGCATATAAGCGAGAGGCGTTTGCCAGCGGATGATCTCGGACACCATATTAGTGATTAGCCCTGGGTCAGCACGCAACTTGTCGTATTCGCCTGGATTTTCATTGAGCGCCAGCACGCCTCCGGAGATAGAATTTCGGGTTGTGTCGTTGCCGCCTACGATGAGCAAAATCAAATTACCCAAGAATTCCATCGGTGGCATATTTTGGGTGTCCTTACCGTGCGCCAGCATCGATAGGAGATCGCTCTTTAATGGCTCATTAGCACGTCGATTGCGCAGGTCAGTAAAATATTCGAGACATTCCAATAACGCCGCACGCCGATCAGCTTCAGGCGTCGGCCCACCTGCCAGTTCCCCAGAGGTCGCCATATCCGACCAGTACGTCAGTTTGCGCCGATCCGCGAACGGAAAATCAAAAATGGTCGCAAGCATTTGCGTAGTCAATTCAATCGACACTGTATCGACCCAGTTGAAGGTCTCGCCAACAGGCAGTGAATCCAATATCGCGGCTGCACGGCTGCGGATGGTGGACTCCAGCTTTGCTAGATTCATCGGTGCAACCACGCCTTGTACGGTATGCCTCTGCACATCGTGCTTTGGCGGATCCATGCTGATGAAATTAGGTGTGGTGAAGTCTGCAGGACGCTCTGTCAGCGTTATGCCCAAATCCGAAGAGAAGTCATGATGGTTTTTGTCCATCGCCATAATGTCGTTGAATTTCGTCACCGACCAATACGGGCCAAACATACCGTTTTCGCAGTAATGCACTGGCGCTTCTTCCCGCAGACGCGCAAAATAATCCCACTGCGCGTCTTGCTGCATGATCTCAGGGCGACTGACATCAATATCGCGCAAGTCCATGGTATAAGGGTCCGGTATTGCTACCGTTTCTACTGTAGCTTCGGCCATAGTGATTCCTCCAAATCCGCAAGTCCTCTGCCTAACCATACACCCATGACAACACGCAGGCGAGGCCCAGAGAACCGTCAAATAGGGTGGTAAATTCGTAACAAAAAGGCAGTATTCTCCAATGCTCAACCTGACATTCGACAATCAGTTCACAAGCGTACTTCCCGGCGACAGCGAAAGCGGCTCGCGCCAACGGCAACTTAGTCAAGCAATATTTGCCCGTGTCGCACCCAAACCAGCGGCACGACCACATTTAATGCATTGCTCCCGGGAGGTCGCCGAGATGGTGGGGCTGAGCGAGGCCCAATGCCAAAGCGACGAGTTCGTGCAGGCGTTTTCCGGCAGTAGCATGTTACCGGGCATGGATCCACATGCGACCTGCTACGGGGGCCATCAATTTGGCAACTGGGCCGGCCAATTGGGCGATGGCCGGGCGATAAATTTGGGCGAAGTAACCACCTCAAATGGCCATCTCATGCTGCAGCTCAAGGGTGCGGGCCCGACACCGTTCTCACGCAGTGCGGACGGGCTTGCAGTATTACGTTCGTCGCTGCGCGAGTATTTGTGCTCCGAGGCCATGCATCATCTGGGCATACCGACAACCCGCGCTCTATCGTTAATTGGTACTGGCGAGGAAGTAATACGCGACATTTTATATGACGGAAACCCCGCACCAGAACCAGGCGCGGTTGTGTGCCGAGTCAGTTCATCATTTGTGCGCTTTGGCCACTTTCAAATGCTCGCAGCACGGCAAGAAACCGATCTGTTAAAGGTTTTTACCGATTTTGTAATCCAGCGTGAATTCCCCCAACTAATTTCCAACCAAGGCCTTGGCAAGGATCAATACGTGGCATTCTTCAATGAAGTTTGCGTGCGCACCGCCGAGCTAATGGTGCATTGGATGCGAGTGGGGTTCGTGCACGGCGTAATGAATACAGACAATCTTTCTATCTTGGGCGAAACCATTGATTACGGACCCTACGGCTGGCTCGACAATTTTGATCCAGAATGGACACCGAACACCACCGACGCGGCTAACCGGCGCTATCGCTACAGCCAGCAGCCGGCGATTGCCCAATGGAATCTTATGCAACTGGCCAATGCCCTGCTGCCACTGATTGAAGACCCTAAACCACTGGAAGGGGCTCTGACGGAGTTCGCCAATAACTATCAACAGCGCTGGCAAACCATGATGGCTGCCAAGCTTGGTTTGCAGAGTTATGAAGATAAGCTAATCAATCGGTTGCTGGCTTTGCTAAGCAATCACGAAATAGATATGACCCTGTTCTTTCGAGGCTTAGGCCACATCACATCATCTGCCCGCGATCCATTCGCTGAACTCGCCGATGCCTATTATCTTCCGGAACACACTCACGGCAAAGCCAGAGAAGATATGGAACATTGGGTCCAGGATTATCTGGCTGAAGCAAAACGTCAGAATCAAGACGATGATACGCGGCAACAACTGATGCAAAGCACCAACCCCAAATATCTGCTGCGAAACTACTTGGCGCAGGTCGCCATTGATGACGCGGAAAACGGCGACTACAAAAAGATCGACACTTTGTTGGCGGTATTACGCCGCCCTTACGACGAGCAACCGGAGCACGACGAGTACGCGCGAAAACGACCAGAGTGGGCACGCCACCGCGCCGGTTGTTCAATGCTGTCTTGCAGTTCTTAGTTCCGCACCTTGCAAGCGGCTGACTATCCGCAGCTAGCAGCACAGAATAACGGAAAGGTTCGCCACATGATTAAAATGGTGGGTCGTCTGGGGCTCGAACCCAGGACCAACGGATTAAAAGTCCGGTGCTCTACCAACTGAGCTAACGACCCATTTGCTGCCTGCTAGGTTTTGGCATATCGGCGAGAAGGCGCGCATTGTAGTCACCGTGACGAAGCGACACAAGCCCAGCGTAGAAGGATTACACGGCCAATCTGGCCGCTACCAAAATTTCTCGTTTCACAACCACTAAGTCTTAGCGTAACGCGTAAGATCCGCTGTTCCCGCCGCTTTGAATCCAGCACGGCGAATTTCACAGCTATCACATCGACCACATGCCTCGCCGTCAGCTGTGGCCTGATAGCACGACACGGTCAGCTGATAAGGCACCGCCAGCGCTGTCCCTGCCGCGATGATATCGCCCTTGGTAAGATCTATAAGTGGGGTATGAATCCGCAGGGGATGGCCCTCTACACCCGCCTTAGTGGCCAAATTGGCCATCGTTTCGAAAGCTGCAATGTATTCCGGGCGGCAATCCGGATAGCCCGAATAATCCACGGCATTGACCCCGATGAAAATATCCCGAGCTTTAATCACTTCTGCCCAGGCCAGCGCCATAGACAAAAATACGGTATTGCGGGCGGGCACATAGGTCACCGGGATGTCATTAGGATTCGAGTCATGAGCACCAGGCACGGCAATATCGGTATCCGTTAATGCCGAGCCACCAAACTGGCCCAAATCTATGTTCATTACCCGGTGCTCCGTCGCTTGCAACGCATCCGCCAAACGCTTAGCCGCGGTAAGTTCTGCCTGGCTACGCTGTCCATAATGAAAGGACAACGCGTAACAATTGAAGTTCTGCTGCTGCGCTATAGCCAGCACGGTAGACGAGTCCAAACCACCAGAAAGCAAAACCACCGCATTAGCTTGGGTCATGAAGATATCCTTTGCTCATCAACGTCCGGGCACATCGCCCCAGAGCAATTTATGTAATTGCATTTGCATACGCGCGGGTAACCGATCTGCAACAATCCAATCAGCAAGTTCGCTGGGTTCCAGCGCACCATGACTCGGCGAAAACAGCACATCAGCGACCCGATCAAACAACTGGTACTGGTCGCACTTGATGCGCGCCCAATCGTAGTCGCCACGACTGCAGACCACGAATTTGATCTGATCATGAGGCTGCAAGTGGGCAATATTGTCCCAAAGATTGCGGTGTACCTCTGACGAGTCCGGGGTCTTTATATCCAACACTTTGACAACTCTCGGATCCACCTGGTCTACAGGGAGCGCGCCGCTGGTTTCCAAAGACACCGCAAATTGGCGATCCACAAGCGCTGACATGAGCGCAAAGACACCTGGCTGAGCTAAGGGTTCTCCGCCAGTAACGGTGACGCGGCTCACATTGTAATTGGCTACTTGCTCCAGTATGTCCGACAAGGTCTCGATTTGACCGCCACTGAACGCGTAGGCGCTGTCGCAATATTGGCAGCGCAGCGGACAGCCGGTAAGCCGCACGAATACTGTTGGATATCCTACGGTATTGGCTTCACCTTGCAGAGATAGAAAAATTTCTGTGATGCGCAGCGTCGTCTGATTGAGGTCATTAACCAAAGTTTCGGTCACTCGACACCCTTGACCATCACCTCTGCGTACTTCTTGGCCAGCGCCGCTGCCGGACTCTGCGGATGTTGGTCTTGAACCCGCTGCAGATACTCCAACGCTTGAGTATCGTCTCCGAGTCCTTGGTAGACTACACCCAGCTTATAGAGCGCATCAGGTACTTTTTGGTGATCTGGGTAGAGATTGATTACCTGCATAAAGTTTTGCCGCGCTTCTTCACGCTGTTTTTGCGCCAAGAAGAGCTCTCCCAGCCAATAAAAAGCGTTGGGCGTAAACTGGCCGTTGGGGTAATCAATAATTAATTGCTGGAAACCTTGAATCGACTCGTCAAACTGGCGCGCCCGCATAAACTCTATTGCCTGCGCGTAGGCTTCGCGCTCCGTAGCAGCGCCTACCGCCGTCACTCCGTTCGCTACAACCGCCGTCTGCGAATCTGCAGTTTGCGGAGCCGGTTGCGGCTGCCCTGCCGCCAGCGCCGCCATTCGCTGATCGAGATCTAGATATTGGTCTTGTTGACCCTTTTGCAGCCGCTGCAACAGGTACTGTTGCTCCTCAAGTTGCCCTCTAAGCTCCTGAACTTCTTGTTGCAATAACTGCAGCTGGTAGAACAAGCCCGACAGTGATGAACCGCCGGCGTTTGTCTCCGCTGCTTGAGCGGTCGGGAGCTGAGATGGCAGTGGATTCTGGGAGATAGTCGTAGCGGCAGGATTGGCCGCCTGTATTGATTCCTCTACAGGCACGGCTGCCTGAGCGGGTCGATACAAAAGCAGCATTGCCGCACAGCTGCAAAGAATGATGCAGACACGACTTTTGAATGTAGATGCGGACAACGGCAGTTCTCTACGAATCGTCTATTAGGACCGGTTTTGTATACACCGACCGAAGCTTGGCCTGCCTCTCGACAGGCCACACTGTTTGGTTACCGGTAGGAAAGTACCGCGCGGCGATTGAGCGCCCATGCAGACTCGGTATGACCTGGGTCTGCCGGTCTTTCTTCACCAAAGCTCACCGTTTCGATTTGTCGCGATCGGACACCCGCTGAGGTCAGGAATGACTTGACCACTTCGGCTCTGCGTTCGCCTAGGGCTAGGTTGTATTCTCGCGTGCCGCGCTCATCACAGTGTCCTTCGATCACAACACTCTTATCAGCATTACGACGCAATATTTGCGCGTGCATTTCGAGCGCCGCTAAATCTGCCGGATTGAGTACGGCTGTGTCATAACCGAAGTAAAAACTTCGCGACAACGGACGACCACTCGCATCAATTGGCGTAATGCCATCATCGGCAAAATCTGATGGTTCTTCGGCTTCCTCTACCGGTGCTGCCGCTACCGGCGGTTCTGATACAGGCTCTTGCTGGTCTACTGGCGCTGTAGCTGTGCTCGAACATCCGCCGATGACGATGGCTGCTAACAACAAAGCAATTAAACCTGAGAGTCGATTACTACTGAGCATTTCTGGCTTCTCCTACTGTGCGTTCCACGCAGACTGGCCGACTAAAGGATTTCTGTCTTCTGCCGCCCCTAGCGTGCCCTAAAATTATGACACATATCAATCAACAACGTTTTAATCAACAACGTTCTGTAAAAAAGGCGACCATGCGGGTTCACGCACGTCTCCTACGGAAGATGGCAACCGGTACTTTACCCGACCGTCAATCGATACCACCCCGAGTATACCCCGCCCTTGGTACTGTGTGGCATAAATTAGCATGGATCCGTTCGGCGACAATGATGGCGATTCATCCAGGTTCGTTTGCGTTAATACGAGGATATTGTCCCGCTCTAGGTCCTGCCAAGCGATATGAAAGACGCCGTCGCGCCGATGCACGAAAACTAAATGCTGACCGTCAGGCAAGAGCCGCGCGCGCGCATTGTAATCGCCAACAAAGGTGAGACGTTCAACGAAGTTGGTGGCTAATTCAACCTGATATATTTGCGGCCGGCCGCCCCGATCCGAGGTAAAGATGAGTCGTTCGCCATCTGGCGACCAGGACGGCTCAGTGTCGATCGCCCGGTGGCGCGTAATGCGACGCAATTTGCGCGTCTGTAGATTCATGGTGAAAATCTCTGGATCCCCATCCCGCGACAAGACCATGGCAAGATGTCGCCCGTCTGGTGAGAACACAGGCGATCCATTAATGCCACGAAATGCTGTCAATTGCTCACGGTAAGGCCCGTCGACGTCCTGTAAAATAATACTCGGGCGACCGGTTTCGAAGGAAACGTAGGCCACGCGCTGGCCATCCGGCGCCCAACTTGCGGAAAGAATCGGCTGCGGCGAAGAGAACAGGGTGCGCGCGCGCTGCCCGTCTGCATCGGCGATCTCCAGCCGATAGCGTGCGTCGGAGGTCCCGGCATTCTGTGCCAACACGTACATAATCTTGCTCGAGAAAGCGCCACGTACGCCAGTGATTTCAGCATAAATAATGTCGGCAATTTGATGTGCAGCATCCCGCCACTGATCTACCCCGATCAGATACTCTCTGGCCTGTAATTGGCGCCGGCCCGCCACATCGTAGAGTTCAAAACTCATTCGCATCGAGTCGTTCCGCAACGCCTCTACTCTGCCGATCACCAAGTACGCGGTTCTTAAGATGCGCCAATCACGATAAAACACCTCACTGCTGCGCGCTGGCAACGACAACATATTTTCTTTCGCCATGGGATCAAATTGGCCGCTGCGCGCCAGATCAAAGGCAACAATGTCCGACGGATTTGGCAGGTCATTAAGAGCGGCGGCATTAGCAGCACTGTTCACATCAATAGCAAAAGGCACGACCGCGATTCGAATTGGCTCGTCTACCCCGCGATCGATAATGATCGTATCTAAGGAATTTTCCGCGTGCGCATTATACGCCAGCACCATAACAGTCAGTAACCAGCCGGCGGTTCTCATCAGTGCCCGGATCCCTTGCATAAACTTTTTCATCCAATGTAATTCGTTATTACTTCAACAGCGGTTCTATCACCACAACAGTAGCGTGACAATACGGGGTAACCTAACGCAATAAATCTTCGGGCTGGAACAAAAAATAAAAGCGCCTGAAGTAACGCTCAAATTGCGAATTATTGTCTGGCACGGGGAATCGTCTGGCCTGACGGACAGCCTGCTCCGCCGCCTGATCAAATGCCGCATTACCTGACCCCTCGACCACTGCGACCGAGATCACCTCGCCAGTCGGGATTAATTCCACCAACAACCGTGCCGACATGCCATTGCGGGCACTGGGCGGGCGGCTCCAATTTTGCCGCACCAATTCGTAAATTTCCGCGCGATACGACTGCGCGATCTGGGCTTCCTCGTCACGCAGCAAGCTGACCGACTCTCGCTCCAATGACTGCTCCAATGCTGCATCTGCCATATCACCTAGGGCCGCCAACTGCAGTCTCCGTCGTTCCGCAGCCTCGGCCTCGGCCGCCTTTTTGCGCGCAGCTGCAGCTTTGGCTTTCTCCGCTGTACTGGGTTGTTTTGTTGCGGAAGGTTTAGGGGTCTTTTTAGCTTTAGCCGTCACGGGAGCGGGCTTTGGCTGAGGCTTAGGTGCTGGCGCTGCCGGCTTGGCGGGCGCTTGCATAACGATCAAGCTCGCGTTTACTACCTGGGGTTTTATCACGTCGGCTATTTTCGGCGCGGGTGTCCAGCCTTGCAGCAACATCGCTGCGGCGGCCAAGTGCACTAACAGCGCCAGCACTAACGGCAGGCTGTAATCGCGAATCCAAACCACGGCGTTAACGACCTATCTGTTCGGGAGGATCGGTGATCAGTCCCACGCTCTGCGCCCCTGCCTTCTGCAAAACCGTCATAACGCGGACTACTTCTCCATAGTTAAGCGATTGATCCGCTTTTATGTATACCGGCACCTCCGGCCGCGCCCGCAGAATTTTCGCAGCCTGTTCTTGTAAGGAAAATATCGTAACCCGGGTACCATTATTCCCGACCTTACTGGTCGCCACGGCACCAGTATTCATAAATAAAGCACCATCGCCTCGCATAGACACCACCAAGGGATCATTTTCCGTATCCGTTATCGCTTCGGAGGGCGCTTCTGGAAGGTCTACGTTAACGCCCTGAGTCAGTAATGGGGCAGTAGCCATAAAGATCACCAACAGCACCAACATCACATCAATGTAGGGCACCACATTGATCTCTGACATCGGCTTACGTCGCGTGGCCATCTGGGGTACGTCCTACTGCTGGGTCGCTTGGGCGTGGGCGGCACGATGCAAGATACTGGTAACTTCATCGCTGAATGCTTCAAACCGTTTCATTAATCCCTCCACCCGAGCCGCAAATCGGTTATATGCAATGACCGCCGGAATCGCAGCAAATAATCCCATAGCAGTTGCCACCAACGCTTCTGAAATACCGGGTGCTACCGACGCTAAGGTGGCCTGACTCATATTCGCGAGCGAGCGAAACGAGTTCATTATCCCCCAGACGGTGCCAAACAAGCCGACATAGGGCGATGTCGAACCCACCGTTGCGAGAAATGGCAAATGAGTTTCCAAACGCGATTCCTCGCGCATTAAGGCTACTCGCATGGCCCGCTGGACACCCTGCATAATAGCCTCGGCATCCGCGCCCGCTTGGTCAGCCAAACGCGTATATTCACGGAATCCAACGACAAATAGATTTTCAATACTGTTGAGGTTGTCTTCTTGTATGAGCTCTGAATACAACTCGCGCAAGTCGACTCCCGACCAAAAATGGTCTTCGAAGGCATCAAGTTCATTAAGTGTGCGCCGCAGTAATAGCCAGCGCTGAAAGATCATCATCCAACTGACTAACGACGCCAGCGCTAGCAGTCCCATAACGAGCTGTACCAGCAGCGTCGCGTTGACAATTAACTCATATATCGAAATCTGTTCTGGCACTGAAGAATCCTTGTCGCTGTTTTACTCGGTTATAACTTTGGTAAATCTTAAATATTCTCTCGAGTCGCCGCTTATGGGTCTACTGCCGATGTTTTGTGCTCTGTGGCACAACGATACCAATAGCAACGCCTGTAGCGAATGTTTTCCTTCCTACTCTGGCAAATTAGGAATCTGCTGCTGACGATTTTCGTGGGCCAAACTGTCACTCCTCTCCGGCACATCGAGGCCTAGATGCAAAAAGCACTTTGGCGTTGCGACGCGGCCACGCGGCGTACGCACCAAGTATCCTTGCTGAATCAAATACGGCTCAATAACGTCCTCTATCGTGCCTTTTTCTTCGCTGATCGCCGCAGCCACAGCGTCTAGACCGACCGGCCCGCCGCCAAATTGCTCGACAATTGCGACCATCAGGCGCCGATCCATAGTATCGAAACCTTCTTTATCCACGTTGAGCATATTGAGGGCGGCGTCAGCGATTTGCGCAGTGACGACGCCATCACCCTTTACTTGGGCGTAGTCACGGACTCTGCGCAACAGTCGGTTACTGATGCGCGGCGTGCCGCGAGAGCGACGGGAAATTTCCTCAGCACCGGCGGCTTCCATTGGCAGTTCGAGCTTTGCCGCCGATCTGCTGACGATCTGGGTTAATTCTTCAATACTGTAAAACTCAAGCCGTTGGACGATGCCAAAGCGATCACGCAGTGGGCTTGTTAACAAGCCCGCGCGCGTGGTTGCGCCAACCAGGGTAAACGGCTGCAGCTCAAGTTTCAGCGAACGCGCCGCAGGACCTTCACCGATCAATATATCGAGCTGAAAGTCCTCCATTGCCGGGTACAAAATTTCTTCCACCACCGGGCTTAAACGGTGTATCTCATCAATAAACAGCACATCACCTGGATCCAAATTGCTCAGCATGGCTGCCAAATCACCGGGTTTTTCCAACACCGGGCCAGAGGTCGATTTTATCGCGGCCCCCATCTCACGAGCCATGATGTTGGCGAGTGTGGTTTTACCCAATCCCGGAGGTCCAAAGATCAGGGTATGATCTAACGATTCACCACGCTGCTGAGCCGCTTCGATAAAGATCTGCATCTGCTCTTTGACCGCTTGCTGTCCGATATAGTCACTCAGCTCTTGGGGGCGGAGCGCACGATCAAACCGCGCGTCGTTGCTATCCTTGGTCGGCGAAGAAAACCGATCCGGCTCAATGCTCATAGGCTGCTTCCTCCGCGCGCGAACTGCCTCAAGGCCATAGATACAAGCTGTTCCGGCGTCGCTGGTTGGTCGGTGTCCCCAGCCTGGGCTGCACTCTGCAACTGGCTAATCATTTGCTGAGCCTGCGCAGGTTTATAGCCCAAGGCCACCAAGGCATCTTGAGCGTCCTGGCTGATCGACTGCAGGGAGCCGGCGATCAAGCCGCTTGCTAGCGGTTCGGCGTTGCCAGGCAATAGGCTGTGCAATTTCGACTTTAGTTCAACCATCAGCCGCTCAGCAGTTTTTTTACCCACACCCGGCACATTCGTCAGCACGGCCACATCATTATTCTGCACCGCTACTGCCAACATTGAGGGGTCCAGTGACGAAATAATAGCCAGTGCCAGCTTCGGACCAACGCCATTGATTTTGACAAAGGTACGAAATAACTCTCGCTCTGCGGTATCGCAGAAACCAAACAGCAGTTGCGCATCTTCGCGCACCACGAAGTGGGTGCTCAGGGTGATGAGTTGTCCAATAGCCGGTGCGGTAGCCAGAACGTTCGTGCTGACCTCTAATTCGTATCCGACACCGCCAACATCCACCATCAAGGCCGCTTTTTCAGCATCAATTTCAATCAGTGCGCCTGTGAGTCTGCCAATCAATAGGTCATTCCAGTTAGCTGACGAGTTGGCAAGTATTGACGTGGCACAGAGCAATCGCAAGCGCATCTGCTGCATCTGCCTGGGGCGCGCCGGGCAGCTTCAGCAAAATTCTGACCATATGCGCCACCTGCTCTTTGCTGCCACGGCCAGTTCCAACCAAAGATTGCTTGACCCGCTTGGCGGCATATTCGTGAACCGGCAATTCCCCCGCAACAGCCGCGGCAATTGCCACACCTCGCGCTTGTCCAAGCTTGAGAGCTGAGGACGCGTTCTTAGCAAGAAACACTTCTTCAATAGCAAGTTCGGTAGGATTAAATTGATCTATTAACTCGCTCACACCGCGGTAAATGATACCCAGGCGCTGGGGCATGTCGCCGATTTCTGCCTTTATGCAACCGCTAGCAAGGTACTCGACGCTACGGTCGCGCACCGCTAACAGCCCATATCCTGTGCGCCGAGAACCGGGATCAATGCCGAGCACAAGGCGCTGTTCAGTCATCTGTGACATGCTGCATTGCAGCTTTATTTACTGATCGCGGGGCGCGCCTACTCGTACGCTGCGTCTGGGAATTGGCCATTGCTGTAGACCTCTTGGACATCGTCTAGATCTTCAAGGACATCAATCAACTTAAGCACTTTTTGCGCTTGCTCAACATCACACTCGCTGGTGTTAGAGGCCAGCATGGTCACTTCCGAATGATCCGGCGGTAGCCCCGCACTGGCCAACTTCTCGCTGACCTGTCCCAAGCTCTCCCAGGATGTGGTGACCGTTATGCCGCCTTCCTCATCGCTCTCAACATCTTCCGCTCCTGCATCCAGCGCCAATTCCATGACCTGCTCTTCGTCTTGCCCAGGCGCGTAATTGATTACACCAAGCCGATTGAACAAGTAGGCGACAGAGCCGTCTGTGCCAAGATTGCCGCCATGCTTACTAAACGCATGTCGGACTTCAGCAACGGTGCGATTACGATTATCTGTCATCGCCTCAACCAGAATAGCAACGCCACCAGAGGCATAGCCTTCGTAAACCAACTCCTCGACGTCATTGCCTTCGCCACCACCAGCACCGCGCTGCACAGCCCGATCAATAGTGTCTTTCGGCATATTAGCCGCTAGCGCTTTGTCCACCGCTGCGCGCAATCGCGGGTTGTCGTCAACCACGCCACCGCCCAGCCGCGCAGCAACGGTAATCTCACGGATAAGTTTAGTGTAAAGCTTGCCGCGTTTTTTATCTTGCGCCGCTTTGCGATGCTTAATATTTGCCCATTTACTATGACCGGCCATTGCCAAGACCTCCTTCTACCGCTGCCGAAATGCCCCAGTGCTCATTTAACGACGAAATTTACTGGGTACTGCCAAGCCTACTCAGCAAGCCTTATTCCGATTTATTGGGCGTCTGTCGAAGGCGAATATGCAAGTCGCGCAATTGCTGCTCTTCAACCGCCCCAGGAGCCGCCATCATAACGCACGCTGCTGTCTGGGTTTTAGGAAACGCGATGACTTCGCGAATTGACTGACTTTGCGTCATCAGCATCGCCAATCGATCCAAGCCGAGAGCAATACCGCCATGGGGCGGGCAGCCATACTGCAGAGCATCCAACAGGAAGCCGAATTTAGCTTGCGCAGCACTGTCCATGGCGAGCACGTCAAATACCGCACTCTGCATCTCTTCGTTATGAATTCGCAGCGACCCACCGCCTAGCTCATAGCCATTCACAACCACATCATAGGCCGCGGCCTTGGCTGCGCCCGGATCAGCTTTCAACTCGGCCGGAGAACATGTGGGTCGCGTAAACGGATGGTGCTCGGGGCTGTATCCACCCTCACGAGTGCGTTCAAACATCGGCCAGTCGACAACCCAACAAGGTCTATACCCTGGTTCTATAAGCCCCAGGTCCGCACCGAGTTCGTTGCGCAGCGCGCCAAGCGCGTCGTTTACGACTTTGCGCGTATCCGCGCCAAAAAACACAATATCACCATCTTCAGCACCCACTCGTTGCAGCACCGCATGGGTCACTTCGTCAGGAATAAACTTCAGGATCGGTGATTGCAAACCGGCCACTCCAGCCGCTAGGTCATTGACTTTGATGTAGGCGAGACCGCGCGCACCGTAGCGACCAACAAACTCCGTATACTGATCAATTGCCTTACGCGACAACGTTGCTGCCCCCGGCGCCCGCAACGCCGCAACCCGACCTTGGGGATCATTCGCGGGACCATTGAACACCTTAAAGTCTACGGCGCTCATAAGGTCCGCTATATCAACTAAGCGCAACGGATTGCGCAGGTCCGGGCGGTCGATACCAAAATCGCGCATAGCCTCATCCCAGGTCAGCACTGGAAACTCACCAAGATCTACGTCAAGGACTTTGCGCCACACTGATTTCAGCATGCCTTCGGTCATATCCATGACCTGCTGTTGAGTCACAAAAGATGCTTCGATATCAATTTGCGTAAACTCAGGCTGCCTGTCAGCCCGCAGATCTTCGTCGCGATAGCAACGGGCGATCTGGTAGTACTTATCCAACCCCGACATCATCAACAATTGCTTATACACCTGCGGCGACTGGGGCAACGCAAAAAACTCGCCCGGATGAGTGCGGCTCGGTACTAAGTAGTCCCGCGCACCTTCTGGGGTTGCCCGCGACAACGTCGGTGTTTCTACGTCCAGATAACCATCGTCTTCTAAATAGCGCCGTACTTCACTGGTGATTTGCGCGCGGGTACGCAACCGGTCCTGCATCTCCGGTCGGCGTAAGTCAAGGTAACGGTAGCGCAGCCTTACGTCCTCGCCCGCATCAGAGTATTCGTCGAGCTGGAAGGGCGGTGTTTTAGCCGCATTTAAAATATTTAGCTCCAGACCCAACACTTCGATTTCGCCAGTGCGCATATCTGGATTGACAGTTCCCTCAGGGCGCGGGCGCACTCGCCCTCGCGCAGCGAGCACAAATTCATTACGCGCGGAATCAGCGAGGGCAAAACTCTCTTCAGTATCTGGGTCAAAAACTACCTGCAAGATGCCAGTGCGGTCACGAATATCTAGGAAGATCACGCCACCATGGTCGCGGCGTCGGTGCACCCACCCACATATTTCTACTTGTTCGCCGACTTGAGCCGATCCTAATTCACCGCAATAGTGGCTGCGCATGAGTTTCCTCGTAATGTTGAAAAATTTATGTTGAGTAGCGCAACCTGCTCGCCGGCAAGTGTCGCCTTGCTAATGGCTTCAGCTACTGCTGCTGTCCCCTGCCGATGACGTTGATGACTTCGAGTCGCTAGACGACGTCGTTGCTGAGCCGGATGCGCCATCCGCAGAGGTCACATTCTTTTTGCTACCCGACTTAAAATCGGTCTCGTACCAACCGCCACCTTTAAGGCGAAAGCCTGCAGCCGAGATCTTCTTTTTGAGGGCTTCGGCCGCGCATTCTGGGCAGGTGACCAGTGGTGGCTCATTGACTTTCTGCAGAACCTCCATTTCGTGACCGCAGTTGTCGCAACGATATTCGTAGATCGGCATTTTGATATTTTTAGACAGTTACCAACAAGCGGCGCATGATGTTAAAAAAACCAGCAAAAAGACAGTAATTTTGCTGACTTTTTGTTGCGGCACCGGAATCGATCAGCTATAACGCTCGCCATCAGATCAAGAAGATCTGGTTCAGTGACGTCCGAGATGAAAACGCTACCGGCATTGTTGCGAGGTTTTAACAACAGCGACGCCTCAGCCATTTTTAACTGGTCAAGAGTCGATCCAATTTGCACCGAAGGTTGCTTGTTGGTCAACAAAAATACAGGTTAAAATACGGCCCGAGGGGCGACGACGGTAAAACACCGCTGATGTGCCGAGCAATTTGATGTTCGGGCGACCGCTGCTTAAAGAGACGCATTGAAACCCCATGGTTTGGTCGTTGGTTACACCATTGATCTGCCAAGAGAGTGGAATCGTGCTGTTTATAATCGACTCAGAGGACCAGATCATGGCTACTAAGAAAAAAGCGCCCGCTAAGAAAGCACCGGCTAAAAAGGCCCCCGCCAAGAAAGCAGCTGCCAAAAAAGCACCGGCTAAAAAGAAAGCAGCAGCAGCTCCTGCTGTTAAGCGTCAGCCCGCAGTCAAAACCAAAATGACTAAAATGGCGATCA
>MDTB01052748.1_pt1 | contig 18147 bp, 19 predicted proteins | sample 811161 | NCBI WGS metagenome assembly MDTB01 (sample SAMN05326650, study PRJNA326480) | marine metagenome | isolation source: seawater | place: Mediterranean Sea | collected 2009
AAGGGCTTGCTTAAGGTTTCCCATAATATCGCCTAATGTTGGTCGAAGCTGACAAATCTTCATATAATAATTTTAAACCAATCAATCCATGTGCACAAAATATTGGTTAAATTATGCCCCCCCTACCATCAATATTATTAATTCATTAAAAGAATCGAATAAAAATTAACGAATTCTGTTTGTATTATCGCTTGTGCTAAATTCAAGGTCTGTTTTTTCTTTTGTTTCTAAATTATAAGCGATCAGTGTTTTAGCCCCTTGAATATTTTCTTTAAGATAATATGCTGTATTTCCAGAAATTGTAACTGATAAAATATTTATGTCTGACTCAATGGTTTCAGCCAGTGCAAGCGCAGGAGATAACACATAATGAGATAAACTGCGTGATTTTTGAATGACAATGTCTGATTCTGACATTGTAACCCGTACATTATCCTGACTTGAATTTGCAAGTTCAAGATCGGTAATTGTTAATGTTGTTTTATCTGAAGATAATTGGAAACGGTATAATGTGGAATCAGTTATAATAAATGATCGTCCCTCTCCATTATAATATCTTTCGTCCCATAAATAGTGATTACCATTGGATAAATCATTCACTGTCACATTTATTTCTTCGAATCCGTCGACATTTGCTTGGATGATGTTTGTAGTTGATGAACGAATGTAATCATCCCAAATAAACTGATTGTTGTTTAATGCTAACACCCAATAACTATCCGTATTTATGCGATTCATTGTTCGAATATCGATCAGCTTGTTTGGGTTACTAATATCCACTGCGAAATTATTGCTTGAATCATTTACGCTTATACCATCAGGATAGTTCTCAAAAGTTGCGGTTCCTAATTTAAAAACCCCACAATCAAATAGCACATCGCCATTTTCATTTTCATTTTCATAATAACCACTCCTCGCACAAGATGATAATGAACCTACATCCAATACCTGACTGTTACTTTTCTTAATATAAAAAAAGGATGTTTGAACGCCATTCACAGCTGTTGTTTCTTTTAATGAAATTAAATAACCGAATGACATTTTTTTTACCCATGAAATTGACACATTATTTTCAATTTGTGTAACGTTGTTTCCTTTAATTGCATATAAAATATTCGAATTGCCATTATTGTTATACGCCAATGCATCAATATCATTCATATTCAGTGTCATTGAATTTGATGTTGTGTCGCTTTCTGTTTCTGTTGTATCTCGAACCCCTTCTCGAACCTCTTCTCGAACCCCTTCTTGTCCTAAAGTTTCACCTGCAAGACCGGTCCTTGCACAACTCATGGTTATTAAACAACAGAAAATTAAAACACCTTTTATTACATAACTCATTTAAACCACCTTCTCAATAACATCGAACATTTGTAAATTAAAATTTCAAATTTATTCAAATTATCTTAATAAGTATGTGTATACATTGCAAGTATTATTGTTAATTAAGAACTTAAACGCTTCTAAATATAAATTCGACCTAATTTCTTAAAGTCTATTGTAAGAGCCAATCAAACCGATTATTATATTATTTTGTTATTCGGCGGCATGGCCAAGTGGTAAGGCAGGGGTCTGCAAAACCCTTATCCCCAGTTCGAATCTGGGTGCCGCCTCCAAAAAGAACCAAAATACTTCTAAATAGACCTTTTTTTAGCCTCAGTTTACAAAAATAAAAAACTAGTGCTCCTATTTTATAGTTCTACTTTGGTATACTTCTAATATGCTGCAAATTCTATTTATTTCAGTTTTATTTTTCGCTGTAAATATTTTATATATTATCAATGAAGTTCCCAATTTTATTTATCCAGTCACCACATTTATATTTTTTATTGCTTTTGTTTATCGTTATATTGTCTCTTTGCAACTCCAAGAAGAAAAAATTGCTGAAGAAATTAACCACCATTTTGTTCAAAACTTACCGAAACAACGTTTAATGAACGAACTAAAAATGGCGAAACGTGTTCAGCAAGCATTATTATTGGTTGAGAGCCCCAATATTGATGGTGTAAATATTGCTAAAAAATGCATCCCTGCCGATAATATTGGCGGCGATTTTTACTCGTTTATTTGTAAAGATTTTGATCAAATGTCACCTCAACACCGTTCTCCTGGCATTGTAAAATATATTCAGAGTGAAAATAAGTATTTAGGCATTGTTATTGGAGATGTTGCCGGTCATGGTGTTTCTTCAGCACTTATTATGGCTTTAAGCGCAGGACTCTTTTCTGAAATTGGTAAACGACACTCTTCTCCAAAGAAGGTTTTAGAAGCGGCCAATAAAGACTTAATGCGCTATATCGAAAACTCTCAGGTTACGCATGTTACTGCTTTTTATGGGGTTTTAAATGTCAATACATTTGAATTTCACTATTGTCGTGCTGGTCATCCTAATACCATTTTACAACGTGATAGCAATGATATTGTTGAACTTGAATCATCGGGTTCTTTTTTAGGAATGTTTGATCAAATTCAATTTGAAGAAAATACGGTTCAACTTCAAAAAGGCGATCGACTTTACTTTTATACCGATGGCATCACGGAAGCTAAGGGTCCAAATGGCGATTTATTTGGTAATGACCGTTTAAAAAATTCAATTCAAAAGTTAAAACATGAACCCATTGGGACTGTCCTGCATCAATTATTTGATGAGGTTGAGCTATATACCCAATATCAAAAAGCAACGGATGATCGGTCGGTTGTGATTCTTGAACTTAATTAATGCTTACGAAACACATCAAAATAAAACAGTTGAATACGGCAAGTAAAAAATCATCATCTAATAATGATCTGTTGATTATTGAAACCCCGCTTACCATTCGTATAAATAAAATGGAACATAATGTAACCTGTATTTCTCAATTTAATGAATTTTTAATTCAAGGTTTATGCTTCAAGTATCATCAGTCCCTTCAAAAAGTCAAATTACAAAATGACACCACTCACGATTATGACGTTTCTTTTTTGGATGATTATCATACATTAGCTCCCCTTCCCATTACAGATGTTACACTACAGCCCCACCATATTGTGGATTGGGTACGATTATTTAAAGAAAAACAGACGCTTTACCGGCAAACTGGCGGAACAGAGACGGTTGGAATTCTTGATGAAACGGGGCATATTTTTGCAATTGAATGCATTTCGTTTGAAACCGCTTATTTAAAGCTATTGGGTGCCTTAATTAAAAAAGATATGCCCTTTTTTCCAGTCTTATTTGTGTCCCATCGGATTGCGCTTAGTCAAGCAAAAATGATTCAATCATTGCCCATGGCGATGGTTATTTGCCAGTCTGCGATTACAGATCAAGCGCTTAATCAATTTATTGCTGCAAAACAAACTGTCTATGGTTTTTGTCGAAAAAATAAATTTAACCGGTATTCAAACTTTCATCTTTAGTCATACGAAATAACCATGAATTCGAATATTATATGTCTGAGTTTTCGATTAAATGATAGACATTTCTGCCCAAGCCATTGGCAATTAAAAAGCATACCATTCGTGATGTTCCAAGCACTGTCGCTTCTTGAATGCTTAATTTAATTTTAGCATCTGCCATATTTATTAAATTAGAGCCATTGATTGTTAACACAAATAGCGCACCTAAAGTAAATACACCATTGGAAACCTTACCATACCATCTCTCATGAGTTGTCAGTTCAGAACTGTCACTATTTGGTACCATTGATACTATATTTTGCCATATAAAGCAGAGACTTGCACTAAAACTTGCACTGTGTAGGGATAGATTTGCCAAAGTACTGATGGTAAATTCATTATGCAAATAGTTCGGAAACCTTAAAAAATTGGCTAAGCGCATTGCAGCATAACTTAATACTGATAATGCATCGACCCGTGTTGGTTTAAGTTCATAGCGCTTCGTTAAACCTTTTTCAATCATATTTAAAAACAGATCTTTAATAATTAAGGGAATTAAACATTTGAAAATGTCCGATTTTGATTGTGGCAAGGTAGTGATAATTCCAGAGACATCTGAATCTGACTCTGAATTTTTTGATAAAAATAATACAATTGCAAGTTGCAATAAAAGGCCGGTGATATTCATACTAAATGAACCAATAAAAAACTTTGGATTGGCTGCCGGAAAATGTTTGTATGCAACATTTAAGCGATTGACCTTTGCATTGTCTGGATTGAATTCGTCAGCTACTGCCATGCCTTGTTCTTCATCAGATACCGTGTTTTGTTCCACCTGTGGTTCATTAATATCAATGCTCGGCTTGACTTGCCGAAGTTGGTTGATCTGAAAAACACCATAAAAGGGTGGCCGATATTCTACGACAAGACTCCTCATGGTTTGAAGCAGTAATTTACCATGAACTATGCACGAATTGGTAGAGACGGGGTTTGAATTTGAAAGCGAAATAACTTTATACAAGAGAACCTCAATAATGATTAGCGTTCTATAAGTTTAAAGAAAAATGGTGATTAATACTAGGTTAACTTCAAGATGTCAATCAGCTTTGAATTATGATGGTTAAAAGTCAAATCCAACGGAGGCAAAGTTGTTTGCATCATATTCAAAATGGTCACTTTTTTCATAAGCATAATCGACTGATAAACCAAATAAATTCAAACCGACACCAAGTGTAATGGTATTTGAAATGTTATCCAAGACTGAAAACTCTTTATAGCCTGCAGATATGGTAAGAATATTAAATAAAAATCCTGGCGTATAATCTAATCCTGCAGATAGTAAGGTATTAACACCATCAAATTTAAATTGCCCCATCATATCTAAATCACCAAACGGATACAAAACTCCGAAGATCACTTGCAATGGTAAGGACTCTTCACCACTGTATGTTGTATCGGCAGAATCTTTATACATGACTTTGGTCGGAATTACATTCCTTGCAAATAATGAAACATCCAAAGATGTAAAACTATAAAGTGCACCCACATCTAAACTGTAACCACTGCCATTATAGGTGTGAATTTCATTCAAATAACCAACCGCATTTACACCAACATGAAACTCTTCACTAAGGGAATTTTGATAACCAAATTTTACGACACGATTTTTATATGAAAACACGCCATCAGCAACAACAACATCACCGTTCATTTTTGTTTTGACTATATTATCAACACCTGCGTCCATGTAACCAACAGCGAATACTCCAATTTCACTATCGAATGCAAACGAAACATTACGATAATTAACTTCACTCATTATTTGAGATGCAAAAACAGATGTGGATAAGACATTTACATTACTTAAACTCGCCGGATTTTCAAAAATTGCATTTGACCCATAACTAAAACCTTCTACATTACCTCTTCTGATCATCTCCGCTGAAGAGCCCAGGTCTGTAATCATTAAATATGACGCGGCTTCAACATTGACCGATTGTATGACCAATATGCAAAGACATAAGATGCTTACTTTAAATAAATCATAGCCTTGCTTGAATACTTTCATAAACCCTCTCTTTTTTACCATCTTTTGGTATCTATGAGAGTAATACCCAGTTTTAACTGAGTTTAAACATGAATTTTTATTTTAACAGTTACGCTTGAACAAACTCAGGGAATTGGGATAGGATTTTTTTTGAAATATCAACATAGCGGTCGATTGATTCAAAGGGCTTAGATTCAGAATCTTTTTCATAAATATAAAATAATGACTTTGTCACAACAGCATCAGCAAGTGCACGGTGTGCGTTTTCATGGCCAATATTGTATTTCTTACTTAGCGCACCCAATGAGCGTTTGCCCTCTTCTTTTGTTTTGGCCCAATTCAATGTGCATAATACTTGGTCAAAGGGAACATCAAACTGATGCCGCATTAGACTGGTGATTAACCAGGGAACATCAAACTGAGCATTATGTGCAATAATAATCCCATCCCCACAAAATTTTAAAAACTCTCGTAAGACATCTTTTAAATGAGGCGCAAATTTGACCATACTATCATCAATCCCAGTGATCTTAGTGATCAACGGTTTTATGGTTGATACCGGACGAATTAACTCCTGAAAAAAATATTCTTTTCCATCTTGATCAACTTTACAGGCACCAATTTCAATAATGGACTCATTCCCAATTTCAAGCCCCGTGGTTTCAAAGTCTAAAAAAATATGGGCTTTCTCTGATTTTTTTGACTCGAAAAGTGATGCTTGGTTCCCGCAATTAGGATGATCAAAACACCGTGGCTGAACATTTGCTTCAAGTTTTGACAGTGTTGGACTATTGCAATACTGGCAGCGATCCTGAAGATTAACTTTTAAACGGTTTTCTAAGATATAAGCCAGCTGGTCTGTCGTTTGACTCATTTGGCAGTGTGAACAGACAAGATTGTCAGCGGTTCCTTGCAATTGTCCCACGCCACAATACACGCATAAAACATCCAATTTAAACTGACACGCCTCACAAACCAACTGATTTCCTTGAAGTTTGATTACACGAAATTTTTTACATTGTGGACAATTGGCAATGTGGCTCATTTTAAATTAGTGCGTTAGTTCATAATCATTGCGAATAAAACTACCAACAGATTTTTCTTGTTTATAGTACTTCCCACGATATGGCCGCTCTGATGTTTTATCCATTAAACAAAATACCAGCTGGCAAATACGACGTCCTGAACTTAAAACAATGGGTAATGAGTTCGCATTAAATAATTCGAGCGTTATTCGTCCTTCAAAACCGGCATCAACCCAGCCTGCATTTTGGATAAATAGACCCATTCGCCCAATGGAACTTCTTCCTTCTACAAAAGCAGTAATATGATTGGGTAATTTAATGTATTCATTGGTCGTTGCAAGTAAAAAAGATTGAGGTGCAATTACAATTTGATCCGATTCTATATCGGTATATTTAATTTCAGTATCAAAATCCAAGTGTGTGCGTTCAGCATCATCCACTCGTAAAAAATGGGTCCCTAACGTGCAATCAACCGATGCTGGCTGTATTTGTTCATCCTTTAAGGGCGCAATTTCCAATTCATTTTTTGCCATTAATTCGCGAATTGATCCATCAGATAAAATCATTGCTCTTCCTCCTCTAATAACTGTTTATAATATGCATCTGTTATAAGATGATCTTGTAAATTTTCAATTTGATCCAAAAATAATGTTCCGCTGAGATGGTCATATTCGTGCAAGAAAATACGGGCAGTAAAGCCCTCATATGACTCTGATCGAATTTCGCCATGATAGTTGGTATAGTTGATCGTAATGTCACATTGCCTGGGTACATATCCTCGTATTCCTGGGACACTTAAACACCCTTCCCATTCATAGGTGATTTTTTTTGTGTTAAACGAAATGCTTGGGTTTATAACTACCAAACCGGTATCGATGTTATCATAGGGCAATTGAATCATTTGATTTGGGGCCACAATAAAAATTTGCTTTGGAACACCCACTTGTGGAGCCGCTATACCAATCCCCTTTTGATCGATCAAGACTTTGATCATTGTATCAATGGTGGCTTTCGTTTCTGCTGAAAACACATCGGATATTGGGGCTGCTTTTTGGCGTAGTACCGGATCACCCATCTCAATCATAAATGTCATGACTTTATCATACGGTTGAATTCAACTTTTGAAAAGTAATGAATCGAACATTTATTGGTGTTAAACGCTCAATTTATCGACCATGTCTATTTTGAATTTTTAACCGTTCTTACAAATTCATAGTCCTGCTTACTATTTGCAATATCTGTTGGCGTTTGTCCATTTGAATTTGGTAAATTAAGTGCATTTAGCTTACATGTTAACCCGCTTAAGTTTTCAACTCCGCCAAAAGATGAAATATAATGCAAGATATTTTCACTCCTGTTATTTGTTTTTTCTATTTCGACTTTTGGGTCATCCCAATTCATGTGTTCAATAAAAGCATCAATGACCGCCTGGTCTTGAAATTCAATGGCATGCATGGCGGCTGTTGTGCCATTGTTATCGCCTTGATTAACATCACTTTTCGAGAGTTTTTCAATTAAAAGTTCAACACATTTCTTTCGATCCTGTGGATTAACATACGGTGATTTTAACGTAGCATACATAAGAGAGTTCCAACCATTTTCATCGGTTTGCTTCGCTGCTTGCATGAATTTATTGTCTTGTTTCTTCATTAAATCTGTTATTTTATCAAAATGCCCATTTGCGGCTAATACCATCAACGCATTTTTTCTATTTGATTGATGTTGCAATGTTATATCAATGTTTTGATTTTCTATTAATTTCGTTAGTATCTGCGCTTTTAATTCGTTTACTGCGTTATTATCTGTTTTATATGCCGCCCACATTAATAAAGTATCATGGTTTAAATCTTCTTCATTTGGATCAATATCATCACTTCCAAGTTCCAATAGTGTTAGAACCATGGTTGATTTCAATAACTCTTTTGATGAAAGTGCGAAACCATATTTTAACGCGGACCAATTATTTTGATCTATTTCTATTAAAGCATCTTTAAATTCAGATTCATTTTCACGATAAAATGTTGTTATTACGTTGACCATTCCATGTAAAGCGGCATGCATTAATGGCGTTGCACGTTCGTTACCATTTTTTACACCTGGACGGGCCCCTTTTTCAATTAAATCGATTGCAATTGCATCTCTTTTTCTGAAAATCGCATACTGCAATAATGTTTGACCACCGATTTGATGGTCAACAGTTGGTAACTTTTCTACGAGTGCCATCAGATCACTTTTCATGATGTCACATGGGTCATCGCTATTGATTAACTGCAATGCATTCTTAAAGTAATCATCCGGTGATAGGATTCCCTCATTGGCTACCGTATGAATTTGTTGGGCACGAAGCTCCGCTTCAGTTGGATTAGATTGAATTTGTTCTAATTCAACCGCCTGGGGATTGGCTTCACCACCTGTCCTTTTGCCAGATTGTACTTGATTTTTAGAATGCCTAGGGGCAATAGCTTGAGTAAGATCCATCTTCATCTCCTATGAATTTAATTTGGTTTTAATAAATTTTTATACAATAATTATCGCAATAATTCCAAAATATATTTCATTATACTTTAAATAACCTTATTTTTAACTTGAATTACTAAGCATTGACTTCGAATTCAGGGGTAATTATTGCTAAGCAAATCGTATTGTAACGTTATTTACAACAACCTCTAGTCGCCGCCATACTGCTTCTTTGATAGCGTAGACGAGCTCTTTGGGGAGTTCTGTTTGTAAATGACTTTTTCTAAATTCATCAACATCAGCTTTCAGTTGCTCTAGCGAATATGATGGATTTTCTTTTAATGATGCTTGATGTAATTTTTCAATTTCTGCTGATGTGACTTGTTTTGAGCAATTAAAATGAAAAGATTCCGCATTTGTTAATTGTGAATTTTGATGCGACATTTTTATCAACTGAGCATTTTGGGTTCGTATGGTAAAATGCAATTGAGAGATATCGACATCCATGGTGATGCTTTCATTACATTTCAAATTTTTAAACTTTATTCCAAAACCTAAATGAACACCCAATGGGCCTTTTTGAAAAGGCACTGTTTTGGAGACCATGCTTTGAGTAACTTTGCCATCACCGGCTTTTAACTCATGGTTCATATCTGGAAATGTCCAACTGGATAATGGTGATAATATACCGAGGGCTTGTTGTACGAAGTTGTCGCTGTTCTGGGCATTATCAATCAAATTTTTCATTGCATGAAAACGATCTGAAGAAACGCTTGATCTTTTAACTACGTGACATTCACGTCTAAATCTTTGTTTCGCTGCTGGAATTGCTTTTTCAACTGCCAATTTAACCTACTTTACTTTTTTGACAATGTGTATTTTGACGATTATTTTCTCATTAACGCACATTTTCTTTAAATTATAGCAATGTTTGAGCTACTTTTTCAAACGGTGACTGGCCTTGTGTTAATGTGTTTCGAATTTGTTTGTAATCGCTTGTTATTTCATTGACCAAGTGATCGTCTTCTAATAGTTCTTTCAAAATTGGCAGGATATTTTCTGGCGTTGCTTTTGATTGCAAAAACTCAGGGCAGACTTCCTTTTCAGCTAAAATATTTGGCATTGCCATAAAACCATCACAATGTTCTTGTAATTTTTTTAATACCATTGCCGCTGCAATCGAATAGGATATTTTAGAAAACTGATACATTACAATGCATGGGGTTCCAATAATTGCATGTTCAAGCGAAACAGTTCCAGAGGCTACTAAAGAAATTGTTGCCGTTGCAATTAAATCTTTTGAATTTTTTGTAATTTCAACACTTCTTGACCCAAGAAATCGCTCTATAAATGGTTTCATTTTTTCTGATGCGAGGGCTAACTTAAATTGGATGTTGGGATACGTCTCATGAATGTCGTCCATAATTTTTAACATTATTGGCAAGCAATACTTAATCTCCTGTGGTCGTGACCCTGGAAAAAGACCTACTAAGGTTGTTTTACTGGGATTACGTTTTGGGAGCATGCCAACCAATGGATGACCAATATAGGTTACTTTTTTCGGAGCAAGTTCATGATAAAAATCATATTCTTTTTTAAGAACACAAAAAATGTGTTCACAACTTTCAACGAATGTTTTTGCTGATTTCAAATTTCCAAGCATCCAGAATTGTGGGGCAATAAAGCTATAAACAGCGATACCTTTTGACTTGCACCATCTTGCCAGAGGAATATTAAACCCTTGATGATCGATAATAATCACCATTTTAATTTTTTCTTTTTCAATGCATGCTTTGGTTTTTTTTAAAACCTTCAAAAAAAACGGAATTTTTGCAATTGGCTCAATAAAACCAATGGTGCTTTTATCTACGACATTAAATAATAATTTTGCACCTGAACTTCTTAAATGCTCCCCCCCATTGCCATAACACTGAATTGCAGGGTTTGATTGTGACATGGCATTGATCAGTCCAGCTGCATAGCGATCCCCAGATGTTTCACCACAAGAAAAAAAAATTTTCATTACAATTACAATCGCAATGCGGTTCCAAGTTGAAGCATAGCGCCGGTCATATCAACCCTTGGATCACTTGAGGCACTTCCCAATATATCAGTAATGGTTTCGTCAATGCTCCATTGATACAAGACCTGTAAAAAAACATCCCATTCTGGATTTATTTTATAATTAAAACCGACACCTAGATCAAACAAAACCCCACCGACGAATCGTTGCTTTAGTTGTGTAATTCCATCGGATTCGGATTGCGTGACAACCATGTAATTCCCTGTAAACCTACCGAATGAACCAAATAAGGATATCAAACTACTTTGATCTTCAATTAATGGAAAGAAACCTCTTAATTTAAACATATCAAGTGCCATTGTTGTTTTTACTAAATCTGAGCCAGCTGATTGAATGAGCGCACTTTGAGAGATGCCATAATCTATTAACCAACCCTTAAAAGACGGCCCCCATTTTAAACCCAACCCAATAATTTCATAGCTATCTTTCTGAGTTCCTCCAGCTGCAGTTAAATTAATATTTTTAAACTTAAAAACGCCATAACTTGGAGAAAGACGAATGGTATTTGTAAATGATTTTGGAAGAGGATGGAAATTAATTGCATGGATGATGTGATAAAGTATAATCACAAAACTAATGGACATTTTTATCATACCCCTAGTGTACCATTGAAGGCTAAGTTCATCTAATGTAAACTACTGGCATGAATTATTTAATACTCAAATCCATCCATTTGATAGCTGTTCTTGCTTGGAGTGCGGGGTTATTTTATATTGGACGAATTTTTGTTTATTATGCGGAATCAGATAATGAAAATAGCAAATCAACGCTTGGTTTGATGGCAACCCGCTTAAGTCGGTATATCATGCTTCCTTCATCTATCATCACGTTGTTGGTTGGTTTGCACATGGCTGGCGTTTCAGGTGCTTTTGCACATGGTTGGTTTCATTTAAAGCTGGGTTTATTGTTCCTCTTATTTGGTTACCAACATTTCACAACGAAATTTTCAAAACAATTGGTTTTGGGTACGTTTAATAAAACGTCTCAATGGTGTCGTCACTTTAATGAGGTTCCAATTGTTTTAATCACAGGCATCGTATTTTCTGTTATTACCAAGGATATTACCACTTCTTTAATGGCATCTGGACTTATTTTAGGCTTACTTTTAGTTTTTTTTATTGTAAAAAAACGTTCTTAAATTCATGAAGCCAAGCATTGTTGCACCTGGAGGTAGTTTAGAAAAAGCACTCATCGCATTTGAATACGGTGCTGATGCCGTTTATGTTGGTGCTAGTGATTTTAGTTTGCGAAAATCAGCCAATAATTTACAGTTATCAGAGCTCAACTATCTCTGTGATTATGCTATCCGTTATGATAAGCGCGTTTATTTGGCCATGAATATTTTTCCTCATGAATCAGATATGCCTGAAATCTCTCGCTTTTTTAAAGAAATTGCATCCATTGGCCTTCATGCGCTTATTATTTCAGATATTGGACTTTGTGCATTGGCTCAACAAGAAACAACCATTCCGATTCACGCCTCAACTCAGGCAAGTATTATGAACACGCAAGGTGCACTCATGTGGAAATCATTGGGAGCCAAACGAATTGTCCTGGCTCGAGAAGCTAGTATAAGAGAATCATTCGAAATTAAATCTGCAACTGGATTGGAAACTGAAGTTTTTATTCATGGTGCAATGTGCAGTAGTTTTTCAGGAAAATGCACCATTTCAAATGTAGCTTCTGGTCGTGACTCTAATCGAGGTGGATGCATTCAATCATGTCGTCATGCCTATAACCTATCCAATGGCGATACTACCCATATTATGAACTCTAAAGATTTAATGGGACTTAAGAAAATTCCTGACTATTTCAAGTATTCTGTTGATGCTGTAAAAATTGAAGGCCGAATGAAATCTGCGCTATACGTTGCAAATGCCTGTCAACAATATCGGAAAGCCATTGATGCTTACGCAAAAAACCCAGCTGAATTTCATGATATGTATTATGAGCTAGAAGCTAATTTAAAGCGTATATCAAACCGTGGCTTTACTGACGCTAGTTTGCATTTACCGGCAAAAAAATCATCCATATCTTATGACTGGAATGGTTACACAAAATCAGTTCAATTTGTTGGCATCGTACAAGCTTCAAAGCCTTCAAAATCACTTATTTCAACAAAGCAACCTTTAGTGTCAGGTGAAAATATAATGGTGATCTCCCCATTATCTCAACAACCAGAACCATTAAAAGTTGAAATTTCTTCACTGACTGGAGAGCCACTCGATCGCTCTCAACCCAATCAAATGATATGGTTGGACACGCCACTTGACCAACATAGCTTACTTATTCGATGACCTTAATTTCAACATACATCGAAACCCCATTCCAACAGCCATTACTTGCAAACCATTCGTTTGATTCTCTTATTGTCGATTTACCTTTTTGCTCAGTTCGACCTCATATTCCTTATGATTGGAGTAATGAAGAACTTGAAAATCTAACTCAATTGAAATTTCAGCATTTGGTTTTGAATTGTGATGGGCTTTATAGTGATGCAGAGCTTGCTATTATTAAATTAACCATTAGAGATCGAAACCTTGATAAACTTTTTACTGCATTTCGCGTTCAAGACCCCGGACTCATTCAATGGATCAAGGATCAATTTCCACAATTAAAAGTACAATGCAATCCTGAAACTGGCATCCAAAATCAATTCGCAATTCGTCAATTATTTGATATGGGGGTATCTTTAATTTCCATTAACCATGAAATTCCTTTTCAACAATTGCAACGGATTTCAAATACTTTTCCTGAACAAAATAAAGAGGTGCTTGTTCAAGGCCCTATTTTAATTCAATATTCAAGGCGTCGGTTTTTGACGGACTTTTATGATAAAGACTCAAATGAAACCTTACGCTTTACGGCTGAAGATCAGGAGCTACCTTTACGTAAGTTCACGTTTTTAAATACAATATTTGGTCATTTTATGTTTGCACAGTTTCAACGTTGTTTGGGACGCCATATAAATCAACTTCAGACATTACCTCGTGTGTCATGGCTCATTGATGCCCGTGGCGAATCTATTCAATACTTTAGTACCGCACTTGCACTTTATTCCAATTCTTCTGATCATTCGAGTGAAACTGTTGAAACCTACATTAAGACGTTACACTCTGAATCAAAAAAACCACAAAAGCCAGGGTTCTTTATTTCAAATAATACCGATTATGATTGGCGAAATCTTGAAAAGCGCCCCACAAGCATTGGCCAAGTCCTATCCGTTAAAAAAGATGATGCCATCATTATTCAATTTTCAATACCCGTTAACATTGATGACACGATTGATTGCTACAACCCTGACCGTTCTATTATTGCATTGCCATTAACAGGACTTAAAAATATTGATGATCAATATGTTACAGATATTCACGCATTTACACTTTATCTACTAGCGCCAATAAAAGGCATTCAAGTAAAGGGTCAATTATACTTTAAAAATTCGTAATTTAGCGCTTTTTTCTCGAGGATTTTTTTTTGCTTCCTGATACGAAGCTTGTATCGGTTTTTTTGAAATTCGCTGCAGTTGATGCTCTTTAACAAATGCCTTTACAAGTCGATCCTCGTTTGGCTGAAATGTTATTACCGCAACCATCACATTTGATAATGTTAATAATTTTGATAGAGCATGCCTTAATTCTTCCATTTCACCATTGACTTCAATTCGTATGGCTTGAAATACTTTGGTGCACATTGAAATAAACTGGCGACGAGATTTAACAAAGCTTCCGCGTTTGACACACTCAACCAAATCAAAGGTTGTATTTAGTTGCGATTTTACTCTTGCCTTACTAATTTCATCCACCAGTTGATTTGGAAATTTAATGTCGCCCTCTTCTTGAAAAATCGTAATTAAAGCCTCTTTTGAATACTCAGAAAGAACGGTTTTAGCGGTTAATGATGCTGACATATCCATTCTCATATCCAAGGGCTCATCTTTTTGAAAAGTAAACCCGCGTTTTGATTGGTCAATCTGAAATGAGGAAACCCCTAAATCAAGCAATAAATGGGTGGGTTGAATGTGGTTGTTTTCAATGAAATCAACCATTGTTGAAAAAGGCTGATTAATAATTGTAACATTTGGAAAATCCGCACAGCGTTTCCGAGCTATTTCAATAGCTTCAATATCTTTGTCAAACCCATAATAATGACAGTTTGGGTATTGATTTAAAATTTCAGATGCATGACCAGCAAACCCCATCGTACCATCACAGATAATGGCATCCTTACTTAATTCAAATCGATCCATTAATTGATGAATTAAAACAGGTATATGATATGTCTTGTAATCCATAATAGATGTATTGTATCATCTTATTAACTCCCAAAAAAAAAAATATTTAATTGAGGGTAAAAATGCGTAAATTTACTTTATATCAGGCATCACGATTTACTAAAATATCGCGATACAAGTTGGAACAAGCCATAGAAGACGGTTTATTAATCTGTACAGAAGGCAAAGGAAATGTGAAGTGTTATATTAAAGAAGAGGATTTAAATGACTTTCTTGAAAGGCATGGTGAACAATATCGTCGGTTTACGTATCCTGAAGAGAATAAATCAACTTTTGTTTCAGAAGAAATCAATCAATTTATATCAAAAGAGATTCACGAACAATTGATTAATGAAAAAGACCGTGTTATTTCACTGCTTGAATTTCAAAATCAACAACTTATTCCATTGGCTGATAAAAATACCAAAGAATCCAATGTTAAATTTAATGAATTGAAGTCAATCGCTGAAACAGCCATCAGCCAACTTCCAACCACAAAATCAGAACTCATTGAAGATCTAAATGATCAATTAAAAAGTTTGTAGTTATTGAACTTCAATCATTCGGATTGAGTTTGTCCCACCCGGTCTCCCCAAAGGATAACCTGCTGTGACGATTGCAACATCGCCTTTTTGAATGTATTTCATAGATTTTGCATCTTCAAGTGAGATTTGAATCATTGCGCCCCATGACCCAATATCAGTAAATTTTTTCGGCATTAACATTGGTATTACCCCACGATAAAAAGCCATTTTTCGAACAACATTTAGGTTATCAGTTGGCGCAATAATGGGAATGCTTGGATTCAGTTTAGAAGAAATTAATGCGGTATTTCCAGAACTTGTAAATGCAATCATCACATTTGCATTTGTTTCTTCACTAATCTGATCCGCAGCTTTGCAAAAGGTTGTTGCCGCTGATTTCACTTGAAATACACGTTTGACTTGGCTATATTTTGATTTTTTAAGTTCAGCTAAATGTGTGTCAGAGGCCTCACAAATTCGACGCATGGATTGTACCACTTCGACTGGAAAATCCCCAACCGCGGTTTCTGCTGACAACATGACACTATCGCAACGATCATAGATCGCATTGGCGATATCAGAAACTTCCGCTCGTGTTGCAGTTGGCTTTGTTACCATGCTCTCCAACATTTGTGTTGCCACAATGACTGGGGTGGTTAATCGATTGCACTCACGAATGGTTCGTTTTTGAATTTCAGGAACTTTTTCTAAACCAACTTCGACCCCAAGATCACCTCGCGCCACCATTACAACATCAGATTCTTCGACAATTTCAATAACATTTTCTACCGCAGAACGGCGTTCGATTTTTGAAATAATCCCAATATTGGGAGATTTAGATGATTGAATTATATTTTTTAACTCAATAACATCTTCTGGTTTTGACACGAACGATAATGCGATGTAATCAACACCAAATTTTATTGCAGTTTGAATGTCTTCTCTGTCCTTTTCTGTAATCGCTGACACTGAAATATCTGACAATGGAAGGTTGACGCCTTTATGGTTACTCACTTTGCCACCTTGTGTCACACGACAATTCACAGTTCCATTACTAATTGATTCAATAAATAAACGAATATTCCCATCATCAATAAAAATTGGTTCACCTTCATTTAAATCCTTTATTATTTCTGGTGTTGTCAAACCACAAAAACTTGAATTACCAACAATATCTTTATCTGATTTAATTGAAAATGATTGGCCGGTTTCAAGAATTGCACCATCTTTTTCAAATGTTCCAACACGAATTTTTGGGCCTTGTAGATCAAAGAATATTGCCGTATGTTTTTTTAAATCTTTGGCTGTTTCTCGAACTAATTTAATATCACTTTCAATACGATCGTTGGACCTGTAATGTGATCCATTTAAACGAATGACATCAACACCTTCTTGAAGAATGCGTTTTAAAATGTCCTTGTTATTTGTTGATGGACCTAAGGTCGCTATAATTTTTGTTCGTTTCATTACGTATATGTTTTAATTATGTAGTCAAATTCAGTGTCTGATACTGGTTGAATAGATAATCTAGATCCTTTCTTTGTTACCATCATATCGATTAAATTCGTATCGCTTTTTAGTATTTCGAGTGAAATCATCTGATTAAATTTCTTTTTGAATTTAACATCGACCATAAACCAGCGTGGTTTTTCTGGCGTAGATTTGGCATCAAAATAGTTGGACTCATCATTCCAAGCAAAATGATCTGGATAAGGCGCAGAAGCAATGGATGCTAACCCGACAATACCTGGTGGGGTGGCATTCGAATGATAAATAAAAACCTCATCACCAATGGCCATATCTTTCATCATAAAATTACGAGCTTGATAATTCCTTATCCCTTCCCAGTGGGTTTTACCCTCATTTTTTAAATCATCGATTGAATAAACATCTGGTTCAGTTTTCATTAACCATTTACGGAATTTCATACATTGATATGTTATCATAAAAATATAAAATCAACACTTTATTAAAGGGAATTTATGAACAATACAAGCATTGAAGAAGCAACCAGCTATTTTAAACATTTACTTATAGAACAAAAAGACCGTATCAAAACGATTCAAGAAAATACTGATTGGGTAAACTACAATGAAAAAAAACAAATAAAAATTGGAATTTGCTGGGGAGATGGTATTGGTGAGTCAATCTCAAATCAGGCACAACGTGTATTGGAGCATTGCCTTCGTGACGAAATTAAATCAAAGAAAATTACTATTCATCAAATTACCGGGTTAACGATTGAAAACCGAATCAAGCATCAAAAAGCAATTCCTGATGATGTACTAGACGAATTAAAATCTTGTGATGTCATTTTAAAAGGCCCGACAACCACCCCGCAAAAAGGTGATGGAAACCCAAAT
>MDTB01075727.1_pt1 | contig 18146 bp, 29 predicted proteins | sample 811161 | NCBI WGS metagenome assembly MDTB01 (sample SAMN05326650, study PRJNA326480) | marine metagenome | isolation source: seawater | place: Mediterranean Sea | collected 2009
ACCCTGAAATAAATTAGATCATGGATATACTTATAAAACCAATATTGACAGAGAAAGCGACAAATGAAAGTGAATTGAGAAATTCATATTCATTCATTGTTTCAAAGTCTGCAAACAAGGTTGAAATAAAAAAAGCAGTTGAAGCCTCCTATGGTGTCTCAGTTAAGAAGGTTAGAACTATGATTTATGGAGCAGAAACTCGGATAAGATACACCAAGCGTGGTATTCAGAATAGTAAAAAAGGTTCATACAAAAAAGCAATTGTTAAAGTGTCAGAAGGAGATAGAATTGACTTCTTCGCAAATCTATAATTATGCCTGTAAGAAAATTAAAACCAGTTACGCCATCGCAAAGATTTAGAGTTGTTAATGGATTTGATGCTATAACAACCGATAAACCTGAAAAGTCTTTATTAGTTACAAAGAAAAGAACTGGTGGTAGAAATAACCATGGTAAAATGACCAGTAAATACAGAGGAGGTGGTCACAAGAAGAGATATAGAATTATTGATTTTAAAAGAGATAAGTTTGATGTAAGTGCTGAAGTAAAATCAATTGAGTATGATCCAAATAGAACAGCATTTATTTCCTTAGTAGAGTATAAAGATGGAGAAAAAAGATACATAATCGCACAGAACGGACTTAAAGTTGGACAAACTATTTTATCAGGTGAATCAGCAACTCCTGAAATCGGAAATGCTCTGCCTGTGAATAACATACCTTTAGGTACAATCATTTCTTGTATTGAATTAAATCCAGGTAAAGGTGCAAGTTTATCAAGAAGTGCTGGCTCTTTTGCACAATTAATGGCAAAAGAAGGTAGATATGTAACAATAAAACTTCCTTCTGGAGAAACTAGAATGATTTTAAACTCTTGTTATGCAACTATTGGTGCAGTTTCTAATTCAGATAATCAGCTTATATCATCTGGAAAAGCTGGAAGGAATAGATGGTTAGGTAGAAGACCAAGAACAAGACCAGTTGCAATGAACCCTGTTGATCACCCAATGGGGGGTGGAGAAGGAAAAGCTTCAGGAGGTCACCCAAGATCTAAAAAAGGAATACCTGCTAAAGGTTACAGAACTAGATCTAAGAAGAAATCATCTTCTAAGTTTATAATAGAAAGAAGAAAAAAATAAAAAGTAATGTCAAGATCACTAAAAAAAGGACCATATGTACATTTAAGCCTGCTAAAGAAGGTAAATAAAAATATTGAAGATAATAAGAAGGATGTTATCAAGACATGGTCTAGATCATCAATGATTATACCAGATTTTGTTGGACAAACTATTGCTGTTCACAACGGTAAACAATTTATTCCAGTTTACATAACTGAAAATATGGTTGGTCATAAACTCGGAGAATTCTCTCCTACAAGATCATTTAGAGGTCATACTGGAAATAAAAGATAAATAATGATTTAAACAAGAATGGGATCAAGAAAAAGAGATAGTGCAGAAAAGATAAAAGAGGCAAAGAAGGACTTAGCTTTTGCTAAGCTTAATAATTGCCCTATTTCTCCTAGGAAGATGCGTCTTGTTGCTGATCAAATTAGAGGTGAAGATATTTTAAATGCATTATCAATATTAAAGTTTAGCCCTAAAGAGGCTTCAAAAAGATTAGAAAAACTTTTAGTCTCTGCTATTTCAAATTGGCAATCTAAAAATGAAAATGCTAATCTTGATTCAGCTCAACTTTTTGTAAAGGAAATTAGAGTTGATGGAGGAAGTATGCTAAAGAGAATTAGAACAGCTCCTCAGGGTAGAGCACACAGAATTAGAAAGAGATCTAATCATGTTACATTAGTTCTTTCATCAAAAAAAATAATTTAAATGGGACAGAAGACAAATCCGATAGGAAATAGATTAGGAATTATCAGAGGTTGGGACTCTAATTGGTGGGGTGGTAGAGACTATGGTGATAAGATAGCAGAAGATGATAAAATTAGAAAGTATATATATGCAAGGCTTTCTCGTGCGAGTGTATCAAGTATAATTATTGAGAGAACTCTAAAGTTAATAATAATAACTATTACTACTGCTAGACCTGGTATAATAATTGGTAAGGGTGGATCAGAAGTTGATAAGCTAAAAGAAGAATTAAAAAAAATAACATCTAAAGATGTACAACTTAATATTTTTGAAATCAAACGTCCTGAGTTAGATGCTTTTTTAGTTGGCAATAGTATTGCAAGACAGATTGAAAATAGAATCTCTTTTAGAAGAGCCATTAAAATGGCGATTGCTGCTGCAATGAGGATGAATGCAGAAGGTATTAAAATACAAATATCTGGAAGGCTTAATGGTGCTGAGATGGCTAGATCAGAATCCTATAAAGAAGGGAGAATCCCGCTCTCTACTTTTAGTGCAGATATTGATTATGCAATTGTTGAAGCTCATACCACATATGGTAGACTCGGTATAAAAGTTTGGATTATGAAGGGAGAGGTATATGGAAAAAGAGAATTATCCCCCTTAACTGGAATGAAAAATTCCTCTAACAATTCAAAAAAGAATAACAGACAAAGAGATAGAAAAAATTAAATAGAACATGTTACAACCAAAGAGAACTAAATACAGAAAGACACAAAAAGGCCGAATGAAAGGTCTATCTCAACGAGGACATAGATTATCTAATGGAATGTTTGGTATCAAATCTTTGGAGTCTAAATTTATTACCTCTAGGCAAATTGAAGCTGCTAGGATAGCTGCTACAAGATATATGAAAAGAGAAGGTCAACTTTGGATAAAGATATTTCCAGACAAACCTATAACTAAAAAACCTTTAGAAGTTAGGATGGGAAAAGGTAAAGGTGCTCCCGAGTATTTTGTTGCAGTCGTCAAACCTGGGAGAGTTCTTTTTGAAGTTTCTGGTGTACCAGTAGCTGTTGCTAAAGAAGCACTTAGATTAGCTGCTCAAAAGTTACCTGTAACAACAAAATTTATTATTGCAAGAGATTTTAAGGGATATTATGAAAATTAGTGAAATTAGAAATATGACCATTGACGAGTTAAATGAAAAATTAACCGATACTTCAAAAAAGTTATTGCAGTTAAAATTTAATAATTCTGTTCAAACAATAGAGAATCCTCTTGAAATTAAAAATTTGAGAAGACAGCTTGCTAAACTTAAAACAATATTAAACGAAAAAAAACAAAACAATGGTAACTAGAAGTTTAAGAAAAGAAAGAATAGGTGTAGTGTCATCCAACAAAATGGAAAAATCTGTTGTTGTATCGGAAGTTAAGAAAGTCAAGCATCCTGTTTACGGAAAGTTTGTTTTAAAAACAAAGAAATATGTAGCTCATGATGAGAAAAATGATTGTAATGAAGGGGATACGGTAAAGATTATGGAGACAAGGCCTATGAGCAAGACAAAAAAATGGAGAATTGTAGAAATAATAGAAAGAGCAAAATAAAATGGTACAAGCGGAGTCAAGACTTAAAGTAGCAGATAATACAGGAGCTAAAGAAGTTCTCACAATACGTGTGTTGGGTGGTACTAAAAGAAGGTATGCAAGATTAGGAGACAAAATTGTTGTAACTGTTAAAGACGCTACACCTAATGGTACTGTAAAAAAAGGTCAAGTTTCTCTTGCTGTTGTTGTAAGAACAAAAAAAGAGGTTAGAAGAAACGATGGTTCATACATTAGATTTGATGAGAACGCTTGTGTACTTCTTGCCCAAACTGGAGAAATGAGAGGTACCAGGGTGTTCGGTCCAGTCGCAAGAGAGTTGAGAGACAAACAATTTATGAAAATTGTTTCATTAGCACCTGAGGTTTTGTAATAAAGAGATGAATAAAATTAAAATTAAAAAAGGAGATCAAGTTCTAGTTATTGCTGGAGAGAATAAGGGTATTAAAGGTGTAGTCTTGAAGGTGCTCTACAATTCCAACAAGGCATTGGTAGAGGGTGTAAATGCAGTTAAAAGACATACTAAGCCAAATTCTGAAAACCCTAAAGGTGGATTAATTGAGAAACAATTGCCTATTGACATATCTAATTTGTCGTTAATGACAAAAGATGGAGAAAAAACTAGAATAGGATTTAAAATTGAGGATGGAAAGAAGGTTAGAATATCAAAAAAATCTAAAGAAACTATTTAATTATGTCATATTCACCAAGACTTAAGGACGATTACTCAAATAAGATCATCAATGATCTTCAAGGGAGTTTAGACTTGAAAAATGTTATGCAAGTACCAACTTTAGAAAAAATAGTTATATCTAAAGGAGTAGGAGCTGCAGTAAGTGATAAGAAGTTAATTGACCATGCTGTAGAGGAATTAACTTTAATATCTGGTCAGAAAGCAATTGCTACATTATCGAAGAAAGATGTTGCTTCTTTTAAATTAAGAAAGGGAACACCAATTGGTGCAAAAGTTACACTAAGAGGTGATAGGATGTATGAATTCCTAGATAGACTTATAACAATAGCTTTACCAAGAGTTAGAGATTTCCAAGGAGTCAAATCCGATGGATTTGACGGTAGAGGTAACTATAACCTTGGAATTAAAGAACAAATTATTTTTCCTGAAATCAATATTGATAAAGTAAATAAGATATCAGGTATGGATATAACATTTGTAACCAATACAAGCTCTGATAAAGAGGCAAAAGAATTATTAACTAATCTAGGACTACCTTTTAAAAAATAAGTTATGGCAAAAGAATCGATGAAAGCTAGGGAAAGAAAAAGACAAAGAATTGTAGCAAAATACGCTGCAAAAAGAAAATCTCTTAAGGAAGCTAAAGACTATGTTGGTCTTCAAAAGCTTCCAAAAAATGCTTCTCCTATTAGGCTACATAATAGGTGTAAATTGACAGGAAGACCAAAAGGTTACATCAGACAATTCGGTATTTCAAGAGTAATGTTTAGAGAAATGGCAAATAAAGGATTAATCCCAGGTGTAACAAAAGCGAGTTGGTAAATTAAAGATTATGAATACAGATACTATTGCAGATTATTTAACAAGAGTTAGAAACGCTAGCATGGCTGGCCATAAAGTTGTAGATATTCCTTCGTCTAATATTAAAAAGGATATAACAAAAATTCTTTTTGATCAAGGCTATATACTTAGTTATAAATTTGAAGATACTGACAACAAGCAGGGTAATATAAAAATTGCTCTCAAATATGACTCAGCCTCGAAAGAACCTGTAATTAAAGAAATTCAGAGAATCAGCAAGCCAGGGTTAAGAAAGTACTCAAGTTCTCAAGAATTTCCAAGAATTTTAAATGGTCTAGGCATATCTATTGTGTCAACATCTAAAGGTGTGATGACTGGAAAACAAGCTGCAAGTCAGAATATAGGTGGTGAATTAATTTGTTATGTTTTTTAAATATATATTATGTCAAGAATAGGTAACAACCCGATAAGTATTCCAGAAGGAATTTCAATTGAAGTCAATAAGGATATCATCACTGTTAAAGGAAAGAATGGTGAAATGAATCAAGCTTTTGATGGCGTTAGTTTTGATATATCTAATGATTTTATAGTTGTAAAAAGAAACTCAGAATCAAAAGATCATAAGTCTAAACACGGGCTTTTCAGATCTCTTGTATCTAACATGGTTAAGGGTGTGTCTGAAGGTTTTACTCTTGAATTGGAGTTAGTTGGTGTTGGTTATAGAGCTACGTCATCTGGTCAGAAACTTGATCTTGCCCTAGGCTACTCTCATACAATTGTTATGAATATTGCACCGGAAGTCAAGGTTGAGTGTGTAAATGAAAAAGGTTCTAATCCCATAATCAAATTAAGCTCTTTAGATAAACAGCTACTTGGTCATGTAGCTGCTAAAATTAGATCTTTTAGAAGGCCAGAGCCATATAAAGGAAAAGGAATAAAATTTGTTGGTGAACAAATAAGAAGAAAAGCAGGTAAATCAGCATAACATGAAAAATAACAAAACCTTTAGGAGAAATAGAATTAGACAGAGAATAAAGAAAGTAGTTTCAGGTACCTCTGATTATCCTAGGCTTTCTGTATTTAGAAGCAATAAAGAGATATATTGTCAATTAATTGATGATGTAAATGGTAAAACCATTGTTCAATCATCTTCAAGAGATAAGTCAATTGCTGATCTAAAGTTAAAGAGTAACATTGAAATTTCTTTCAATGTAGGAAAATCAGTTGCAGAACTAGCAGTGAAAAAAGGTATTGACAAAATTAAATTCGATAGAGGAGGATACCTTTATCACGGTAGAGTTAAATCACTTGCTGATGGTGCAAGAGAGGGTGGACTTAAATTTTAAATATGTATAAAAATTATAAAAATATTGAACTTGTAAAGCCAGCTGGTTTAGACTTAAAAGATAAACTTGTTGGTATCCAAAGAGTCACAAAAGTAACAAAAGGTGGTAGAGCTTTTGGTTTCTCTGCTATTGTTGTTGTTGGAGATGAAAACGGAGTTGTTGGGCATGGACTTGGTAAAGCTAAAGAAGTTACAACTGCAATTTCTAAAGCTGTTGAAGACGCTAAAAAAAATCTTGTGAGAATTCCAATTGAAAATGGTACTTTACCTCACGAACAAAAGGGAAAATATGGTGGTTCAAGAGTATTTATAAAACCTGCAACTCCTGGTACAGGTGTAATTGCCGGTGGTGCTGTAAGAACAGTATTAGAAGCTGTAGGTGTGCAAAATGTTCTTTCTAAGTCTCAAGGATCATCAAATCCTCATAATGTTGTTAAAGCCACATTTGATGCACTACTTAATTTAAGAAGTCCATTAATGATTTCAAGACAAAGAGGCATATCTCTAGATAAAGTTTTTAAAGGATGAGTAAAAAGGTAAAAATTAAACAAGTAAGAAGTACTATAAAGAGGTTAGAGTCTCAAAAACGAACTCTAAAGGCTCTTGGTTTAAGAAAAATTGGTATGGAAGTTGAACATGAATTATCATCCTCTATTTCTGGTATGATTGAAAAAGTAAAACATCTAATTGATGTAAAACCTGTAAAATAATAATTATGAGTTTAAATAATTTAAAACCTGCGAAAGGATCAAATAAGACAAGTGGAAAAAGATTAGGAAGAGGTCAAGGTTCTGGAAAGGGTGGTACATCTACAAAAGGACATAAAGGTGCTCAATCTAGATCAGGTTACTCCAGAAAAATTGGTTTTGAGGGTGGTCAAATGCCACTTCAAAGAAGAATCCCAAAATTTGGGTTTAAAAATATCAATAGGGTTGAATATAATACTATAAATGTAGAAGATATTCAAAATCTTATTGATAATAAAAAGATAAAAAAAGATTTAACATTAGAAAAAATGGTTGAATTGAGATTAGCAAAGAAAGGTGATCTTGTTAAGGTTTTAGGAAGTGGAAAAATTGATTCTCCAGTAAATATATCAGCTCATAAGTTTTCTGCATCTGCTGAAAAGATGATTGAAAAAGCAGGTGGAAAAGTTAATATTATATAATGAATAAATTAATAGACGTAATAAAGAGTATCTATAAGATTAAAGAGTTAAGGGAAAGAATCCTTTTTACTCTTGCGCTCTTATTAGTCTACAGGCTTGGAGCTCAAGTTGTTCTTCCTGGAGTTGATTCTTTAGCTCTCTCTGATTTATCCTCAAGATCTGATGGTGGAGGCTTACTAGGAATTTTAAATGCTTTCACAGGGGGAGCCTTTGCCAATGCCTCAATATTTGCTCTTGGGATAATGCCTTACATTTCTGCATCAATTGTAGTTCAATTGATGGGTGTTGCATTACCTTATCTTCAAAAGCTCCAAAAAGAAGGAGAAAGTGGAAGAAAAAAAATTACTCAAATTACTAGGTGGCTAACGATCTTTATATGTGTAGTCCAAGCTCCAGCTTATTTATATGGTTTAAGTGCTTTAGGTGTTCCTGACAGTGCTTTTATATTTGGAAGAACTCCAGCGTTTATTTTTACATCAATTATAATACTTGTTACTGGATGTATATTTGCGATGTGGCTTGGAGAAAAGATTACTGACAGAGGGATTGGTAATGGAATATCACTTCTTATAACTGTTGGTATTGTTGCCACTCTCCCGCTATCCTTTACTCAAAATTTAGTTTCAAGAATATCTGAAAGTAATGGTGGATTGATTATGGTTGTGATTGAATTAGCTGTTTGGCTTGTCATAATTCTTTTGAGTATTCTTCTAGTGATGGCAGTAAGGCAAATACCAGTTCAATATGCAAGAAGAAATTCTGTTCCAGGAGATCAATCATCAGGAATGGCAAAAAGACAGTATATCCCTCTTAAACTAAACGCATCAGGAGTTATGCCAATAATTTTTGCTCAAGCATTAATGTTTGCTCCAGCTACAATTGGAAGTGTCTTTGGTACATCTTCAATTGGTCAGTGGTTACAGGCAAGCTTCTCTGATATATTTGGACTATGGTACAATATTCTATTTGGAGTATTAGTTGTCATCTTTACATTTTTTTATACAGCTATTACAGTACCAACGAATAAAATGTCAGATGATTTAAAAAGAAGTGGAGGATTTGTGCCTGGTATAAGACCCGGTAACGAAACATCTGAATATTTAGATTCTGTAATGTCACACATAACATTTCCAGGATCTTTATATTTGGCAGTAATTGCAGTTTTCCCTGCGATTGTAGTGCAGCTAATTGGAATGCAGCAAGGGTGGGCTCTGTTTTTTGGTGGAACATCCCTCTTGATTATGGTAGGAGTTGCAATTGATACAATTCAGCAGGTTAATGCATATTTATTAAATAATCACTATGATGGGCTTATGAAATCTGGGTCAATGAGAAGTAAACCAACAATATAATGGCTAAACAGAAATCAATAGAGCAAGAAGGTAAAATAATTGAAGCATTGTCTAATGCAATGTTTAGAGTCGAGCTAGAAAATGGGCACGTCGTTACTGCTCACATTTCTGGTAAAATGAGATTACATTATATTAAACTTTTACCAGGAGATAAAGTAAAACTTGAAATGAGTCCTTATGATTTAACTAAAGCAAGAATAACATTTAGATTGTAAATAAAATTAAAATGAAAGTAAGAGCATCAATAAAAAAAAGAAGTAGTGAGTGTAAAATTGTCAGAAGAAAAGGCCGTTTATACGTCATTAATAAGAAAAATCCAAGATTTAAACAAAGACAAGGTTAATTATGGCAAGAATTTCAGGAATAGATATACCAAAGGATAAAAGAGGGGCAATAGCTTTAACTTACATATATGGTATTGGTAAAAATTTAGCTTTAACGATATTAGAAGATGCAAAAGTTGATCAAAACAAAAAGGTTTCTGATTGGGATGATAAAGAAATAGCTAGCATAAGAGAAGTTGTGGGAATTCTGACAATAGAGGGTGAATTAAGATCAGATACCCAGCTTAACATTAAAAGATTAATGGACATTGGAAGTTATAGAGGTATTCGACACAGAACAGGACTTCCTCTAAGAGGTCAAAGAACAAAAAATAACTCTAGGACTAGAAAAGGCAAAAGAAAAACTGTAGCTAACAAGAAAAAAGCGACTAAATAACATGGCAAAATCTACTAATAAAAAAAGAAAAGTAATTGTTGAATCAAATGGTGAAGCTCATATCAATGCTTCATTCAATAACATAATTATATCAATTACAAATTTAAAAGGTGAAGTTATTTCATGGTCATCAGCTGGTAAAATGGGATTCAGAGGCTCAAAGAAAAACACTCCTTTTGCTGCACAAACAGCTGCTGAAGATTGTGCTAAAACAGCTTTTGATGCTGGCCTAAGAAGAATTAAAGTTCTTGTTAAAGGACCAGGTAATGGAAGAGAATCTGCGATAAGAACACTTCATAATAATGGACTTGAAGTTTCTGAAATCATTGATGTTACTCCAGTTCCTCATAATGGATGTAGACCACCTAAAAGAAGAAGAGTTTAATTAATTATAAATAAATGGCAAGATATACAGGACCAAAAACAAAAATTTCAAGAAAGTTCGGTGAACCACTATTTGGTGAAGATAGAACTCTAGAGAAGAAAAACTATCCTCCAGGTCAACATGGTAATAGCAAGAGAAGAACCAAAAAATCTGAGTATGCTATTCAACTAATGGAGAAGCAAAAGGCAAAGTACACCTATGGAATACTTGAAAAACAGTTTAGAAATATCTATAATAAAGCTAATAGAGGAAAAGGTATTACAGGTGAATTACTTCTTCAGCTTTGTGAATCTAGGCTTGATAACGTAGTTTACAGAATGGGTATCTCAAAAACAAGAGATGGAGCTAGACAACTTGTATCCCATAAGCATGTTACTGTAAATGGATTAATAGTAAATATTCCGTCTTACACTTTAAGGCCAGGTGATAAGTTATCAATTAGAGAAAAATCAAAATCTTTAAAAGCAATTGAAAGTTCTTTAATTGAAAACAACTCTGAATACGAATGGATTAAATTTAACAGAGATAGGCTAGAAGGTGAATTTGTCTCAATTCCAGAAAGAGATCAAATTCCAGAAAATATTAAAGAACAATTAATAGTTGAATTATACTCAAAATAAAAAATATGGCAATTTTAAACTTTCAGAAACCAGATAAAGTAATCATGATTGATTCTACGGAATCTCATGGTAAATTTGAATTTAGACCCTTGGAACCAGGTTATGGTTTAACAATAGGAAATGCTCTAAGAAGAGTTTTACTATCTTCTTTAGAGGGATACGCTTTCACGTCAATAAAAATTGACGGTATTGACCATGAATTTTCAACAGTTGAGGGTGTTGTTGAAGATGTAACTGAAATTATACTTAACATTAAACAAATCAGGTTAAAGAGACAGATTGATGATGTTGAAAATGAAAAAATTAATGTTATTGTAGGAAATCAAAAAGTTTTTAAGGCTTCTGATCTTCAAAAGTTTATTTCCGGTTTTCAAATTTTAAATCCTGACTTAGTAATTTGTAGCCTTGAGAAAGATACAAAACTTTCTATTGAGCTTAATATTGAAAAGGGAAGAGGTTATGTTCCTGCAGAGGAAAATAAAAAACAAAGTGAATCTATAGGTGTAATAGCCATTGATTCAATTTATACTCCTATCAGAAATGTTAAGTATGACATTGAGAACTATAGAGTTGAACAAAAGACAGATTATGAGAAACTTGTTTTTGAAATTGAAACTGATGGATCTATTCATCCTAAAGATGCCTTAACCGAGGCTGCAAAAATTTTAATTCATCATTTCATGTTATTCTCTGATGAATTGATAACCTTAGAGGCTGATGAAATTGCTCAGTCTGAAACCTATGATGAAGAATCTCTCCATATGAGACAATTGCTTAAAACTAAATTAATTGATATGGATTTATCAGTTAGGGCCCTAAATTGTCTCAAAGCAGCTGAAGTTGACACTCTTGGTGATCTTGTTTCATTTAACAAGAATGATCTTATGAAATTCAGAAACTTCGGAAGAAAATCACTTACAGAATTAGAAGAATTAGTTATTCTTAAAGGTCTTTCTTTTGGTATGGATCTTTCAATATATAAATTAGACAAAGATTAAATTTTAAGTAATGAGACACGGTAAAAAAATAATTAAATTAGGTAGAAAATCTGCTCATAGAAAGGCCATGTTAGCCAATATGGCAGTTTCTTTATTTGATCATAAAAGAATCACTACTACCTTAACTAAGGCAAAAGCATTAAAAATATTTGTTGAACCTTTAATTACCAGGTCTAAAAATGATTCTGTTCACAATAGGAGACTGTGCTTTAGTAAGCTAAGAAATAAACTTGGTGTTCAGATTTTATTTGATGAAATTTCTAAGAGAGTTGCTGATAGACCAGGTGGATATACAAGGGTAATTAAATTAGGTAATAGATTGGGTGATAATGCATCTATGGCAATGATTGAACTCGTTGATTTTAATGAAATATATAATAATACTTCTAATGAATCTGAGGCTCCTGTTGTAGAGTCAACTCCACAATCTTCCTCTGAATAATACCTTATCAAAAGTAATTAACAAAAGGGTATATGTCTTTTCATATATCCTTTTTTTGTTTAATTTTATCTTCCGAAATGTCCTACAAAAAAAGAAAGAAAGGTCTCGTACTGTTAGCTGATGGTACGATTTTTTATGGTCGTTCCGCAGGTATTGATGGCACTACTTTTGGTGAAATTTGTTTTAATACAGGAGTAACAGGATATCAAGAAATATTTACTGACCCCTCATATTTTGGCCAGATTATGGTTACAACAACTTCCCATATAGGAAATTATGGGATAAAAATGTCTGAATCTCAATCAAAAGAGATATTCATTAGTGGATTAATATGTAAGTCATTTAGCTCAGTTAATTCTAGGTCAAATTCAAAATCATTAAAGGAATGGTTTAAATCAAACAAATTAGTTACACTTTGTGATGTTGATACTAGAGCATTAGTCAGATATATTAGAGATAATGGAGCAATGAATGCTGCTATTACAACTGAAATTGATAAAATTGAAGATATCAGAGAGAATCTTAATAAGTTTCCAGTGATGGATGGTCTTGAGCTCGCGTCTAAAGTTTCAACCAAAAAATCATATGAATATGGTGATAAAAATTCACAAGTAAGATTGGCAGTTATAGATCTAGGAATTAAAAAAAATATCCTTGAAAACTTTTCAAGAAGAGGGTTGTATATAAAAGTGTTTCCATATAACACAGATTTTGAAGAAATGTTAAAATTTAAACCAGATGGCTTCTTTTTGTCAAATGGCCCTGGTGATCCTAAACCCCTAACTAAGGTGATAAACACTACAAAAAAAATTTTAGATAAAAATTATCCTCTTTTTGGTATATGTTTAGGTCACCAAATAATTGCTCTTGCAAATGGAATTAAAACATATAAAATGTTTAACGGACACAGAGGTATTAATCATCCTGTTTTAAACTTAAATACTGGTAAAGGTGAGATTACATCCCAAAATCATGGTTTTGCAGTTGATTACAAGACAGCAGTTTCTAATAAGTCCGTAAAAATATCTCACAAACACTTAAATGACCAAACAGTTGCAGGTCTTGAAATTAAAGGCAAGGACTGTTTTTCCGTCCAGTATCATCCTGAAGCTGGCCCAGGGCCAAATGATGGTAACTATCTATTTGATAAATTTTTATTTAAGCTTAACCAATAATATGACAAAAATTAAGACTATTGTAGCTAGGCAAATATTTGATTCAAGGGGTAATCCAACAGTTGAAACTGATGTAATTACTTCAAATGGAGTATTAGGTAGAGCTGCTGTTCCTTCAGGGGCTTCAACTGGTGAGCATGAGGCTGTTGAGTTAAGAGACGAAACTAAAGATTTTATGGGTAAGTCCGTTTATCGAGCAGTTAAAAACGTAAATGAATCAATCCTAAATGAACTTAAGAATTTATCGGTATTTGATCAAGAATTAATTGATTCAAAGATGATTGAGCTTGACAACACCGCTAATAAGTCAAAACTTGGAGCTAATGCTATTTTATCTGTTTCATTAGCTGTAGCAAAGGCTGCTGCAATTGAGAAAAAAATATCTCTTTTCAAATATTTGGGAAATGATAAATCAAATGTTTTACCTGTTCCTTTAATGAATATCATTAATGGTGGAAGTCATTCTGATTCACCTATTTCTTTTCAAGAGTTTATGATTGTACCTATTGGCGCTTCAAATTTTAGTCATGCTCTTCAAATAGGTAGTGAAGTTTTTCATAATCTAAAATTAATTCTAAAATCTAGAGGTCTGTCAACTGCAGTTGGTGATGAGGGTGGATTTGCCCCTGATCTAGAAGGTACAGAAGATGCAATTAATACAATAATTAAAGCAGTAGAAAAAGCAGGTTACAAGATTAAAGAAGATGTAATGATAGCTCTTGATTGTGCTTCCTCAGAATTTTTTAAAGATGGTTATTATGATTACTCAATTTTTGAAACTGGAAATAACTCTAAATTAACATCAGAGCAACAAGTCAACTTTTTAGTTGATCTCTGTAAAAAATATCCAATAATTTCTATTGAAGATGGAATGGATGAAAATGACTGGGATGGATGGAAACTTTTAACAGAAAAAATTGGAGATAAGGTTCAGCTTGTCGGTGATGATTTATTTGTTACAGATATTTTAAGGTTATCCAAGGGAATAAATGAAAAAATTGCTAATTCAATTTTAATTAAATTTAATCAAGTTGGTTCATTAACTGAGACCATTTCCTCTATAAACTTAGCTTTAGAAAATAATTTTACTTCAGTAATATCTCATAGATCTGGAGAAACTGAAGATTCTACGATTTCAGATCTTTGTGTTGCCTTTAATACAGGACAAATTAAAACAGGTTCAATGTCTAGAAGTGACAGAATGTCTAAATACAATCAATTAATAAGAATTGAGGAAGAATTAGGTGATTCTGCTGTATACCTGGGAAAAAAAGCTTTTAACTTAAACTTCTAAGAATTTAAATTTTATTTAATTTTTTTCTTAACCCTAGGTAATTTAAATTTGTATAAATACCCAGCGATGGATAAATCAGCAAAAATTAAATACAATGGTAAATCCTACGATTTTCCAATTATTACTGGTTCAGAGAATGAAGAAGCTATTGATATAAATAAATTAAGGGCTGAGACTGGTTTAATAACTTATGATCCTGGTTATAAAAATACTGGTCATTGCATTAGTAATATAACATATCTTGATGGAGAAAATGGTATATTAAGATATAGAGGATATGCTGTTGATGAATTATGTGAAAAAAAATCCTTCTTAGACGTAGTGTATCTTCTTATTTTTGGAGACCTACCGAGTAGTGATCAGTTAAGTAAATTTCAGAATGATATTAGAGAGGAGGCTTTAGTAGATGAAGATTTAAAGAAAATTTTTAAAAGTTTTCCAAGGTCTGCGCATCCTATGGGTGTTCTTTCATCTTTAACATCAGCCTTAATTGCATTTAATCCACTTAATGAAACAAAGATTTCAATACATGACAAGAAAGGAATTACAGAGGATGAAAAAATGTATATGTCAACGGTTAGACTTTTATCAAAATTTCCAATTATTTCATCTTGGACACTAAGAAAAATAAAAGGTCTTCCTCTTAATTACAGTAATGATAAATTATTATATACTGAAAACATTGCCTATATGATGTTTGCTTTACCTAATAGAGAGTATATTCAAAATGATGTTGTAATAAATGCTTTGAATACTCTGTTAATTCTTCATGCTGATCATGAACAGAATTGTTCAACTTCAACTGTTAGAATAGTTGGATCTTCGTATGCGGGTCTTTATGCATCAATATCTGCAGGAATAGGTGCATTATGGGGTAGACTTCATGGTGGTGCTAATCAGGCTGTCATTGAAATGTTAGAATTAATCAAAAATGATGACTCTGATATTGATAAATATATAGGTAAGGCAAAAGACAAATCAGACCCATTCAGATTAATGGGTTTTGGTCATAGAGTTTATAAAAATTTTGATCCTCGTGCTAAAATTATTAAAAAAGCTGCTGATCAAGTTCTTAATGATCTGGGAATCAATGATCCTGTTTTGAATATTGCAAAATCTATCGAGGAAAAAGCATTGAATGATGAGTATTTTATTGAAAAAAAGTTGTATCCTAATGTTGATTTTTACTCTGGTATAATATATAGAGCACTTGGTATTCCAACTGAAATGTTTACTGTTATGTTTGCATTAGGTAGAATTCCTGGTTGGATTGCTCAATGGAAAGAAATGAGAGATTCAAATAATCCAATAGGAAGACCAAGACAAATTTATAACGGGCCTACACATAGAACAATATCATAAATTAATCAATGGAAATCAAATCTGAGATTTCAAATATAGCTTCTAATTTTTTGAATAAAAATTTTAGTATTAAAACTGATTATATTGAAATTCAAAATACTAAAAAGGACTTTGTGGGTGACATCACAATTGTACTTTTTCCATATTTGAAAAACATTAATAAAGATAAATCTGATTTTGGTATTGAATTTGGTGAGTATATAAAAAAAAAATCATCCAATGTTTATGATTTTAATGTAGCAGGTGGTTTCCTTAACCTTACCATTTCTGATAAATATTACATTAATTTTATAAATTCAATTGATGAAAATCTAAATTTTGGTAAAACTGAACCTTCTGATGAGACATATATTGTTGAATTCTCATCTCCAAACACAAATAAACCCCTTCACTTAGGTCATATTAGAAACAACCTTTTAGGGTATTCTATTTCTAAAATTCTAGAAGCTAATGGCAAAAAAGTTCAAAAAGTTCAAATAATAAATGATCGTGGGATTCATATATGTAAATCGATGATTGCTTGGAAACAATTTGCTGACGGATCAACTCCTCAATCTTTGAATGTTAAAGGAGATAAATTTGTGGGTGATTATTATATAATGTTTGATAAAATTCACAAAGAACAGATGAGAAAGTTAATTGAATCTGGAATGGATAAAAATTTAGCATCAGATAGCACTGATATATTGAAATCCGCTAAAGAAGAGCTGACAAAATGGGAGAATAATGATAAAGAAACAAGAGAAATATGGAAAATGATGAATGAATGGGTATATGATGGTTTTGATAAGACTTACAGTCTTCTCGGAGTTTCATTTGATAAAAATTATTATGAAAGTGATACATACCTTTTGGGCAAAGACATAATGTCAGAAGGTCTAAAAAATAATGTGTTATACGAAAGAGATGACTCGTCAGTATGGATAAATTTAGATAGTGATGGTTTAGATGATAAACTCTTGCAAAGATCTGATGGAACATCTGTTTACATGACGCAAGACCTGGGTACAGCAGTTCAAAGGATTTCTGATCACTCTAATGTAAGGGGTATGATCTATACAGTTGGTAATGAACAAGATTATCACTTTAAAGTATTATTTAAAATATTGAAAAAATTAGGTTATGATTGGGCTGATAATCTCTATCATTTAAGTTATGGAATGGTAAATCTTCCATCAGGAAAAATGAAAAGTAGGGAGGGTACAATTGTTGATGCAGACGATTTGATCTATGATCTTATAAATACTGTTAAAGAAACAACAAAGAACTTGGATAAATATCAGTCTTCAAATGAAATATTAGATTATGAAGAATATAAAAAAATTGCGCTAGGCGCACTTAAGTATTATATTTTAAAAGTTGATCCAAAAAAAAATATTTTATTTAATCCTGAAGAATCAATTGATTTAACAGGTAATACGGGTCCTTTTATTCAATATGCATATGTAAGAATTAAATCAATTCTTAAAAAGGTTAATAGGGTTTCAGATACAAATATTGAATATAATTTAAATGAAAAAGAGAAAGAGGTAATTAAAATTATTCATGAATTTCCAACAGTAATTAAAAGTTCATACAAAGAGCTTTCACCTTCACTGATAGCGAATTACCTATATGATTTAGTTAAAAGCTTTAACTCTCTTTACCAAAACCACCATATTCTTAATTCTGAAAGAAAAGACTCAACGTCAATAAGGCTTACAATTTCATCTAGGACTGCATATATTATTGAATCCTGTTGTGATCTTTTGGGTATAGAACTACCAAATAAAATGTAAAAAAAAAGTCACCCGAAGGTGACTTTTAATTTATCTGAGTGTAAATTACTTAGATACAGCTAAGTTGTAAACAACAAGACCGAAACCGATTTTGTTGATTGCATCACCAACGTTATAGATAACATCCATTTGACCAGCTAGGCCACTAAAGATACCACTATACCATCCATCTGTTCCTGCCATATATCCAATTGGATAAATAGCCCATCCTATAAGGACGAATCTACACAGTAACTTGTGTGCATATGCTACATTTCCTCCTGCGGAAGCTGCTAATTTAGAAGCACCACCAAGGAATATTTCAGCAACAATTGCAAAGTAAGCAATACCGGAAATAAGACCCCAAATTTGAGCATCAAATGGTCCAATACCTGCTTCTCCAAAGTAACCAGTTACTAACATTGCAGTAGAAAGTCCAATTAACTTCCACAACAGGCTCTTTGTAGCACCTGATGGTCTTAGTATTAGATAGAACTCAACACACATAAGTGGAACAGTTAAGATCCAATCTACATACCTGTAGGCAGTAGTAATGTCACCTTCCATAGCAGCATTTCTCATGTAGTAATAGTGAAGAGCTGCAATACCAGTAATTAA